>Ga0160427_10000465_pt1 | contig 24850 bp, 18 predicted proteins | sample SolpanmetagenomL_FD_108194 | JGI IMG/M metagenome (GOLD analysis project Ga0160427, IMG submission 108194) | Solar panel surface microbial communities from Lawrence Berkeley National Laboratory, California, USA - L | ecosystem: Engineered > Built environment > Solar panel > Unclassified ...
AAAGTCTTCGCTCGAAGTGGCTACCTACGGCGCGCAGCTTGCCGCGCAGCTCGGTACCAGCGCCACGGCCATTGCCGTGGGCGAAGCCACCGACGCCAGCCTCGCCCAGCTCGGCGAGCAGGGCATCACCAAGGTGCTCTACGACAAGGAGCCCCGCCTGAAGGACTTCGTGAACAATGCTTACACCAAGCTCATTGCCACGGCCGCCCAGCAGGAAGATGCCAAGGTAATTGTGCTGGCTAACAGCAACATCGGCGCGGCCGTGGGCTCGCGCCTGTCGATTCGCCTGCAAGCCTCGCTGGCGACCAACGTGGTAGAATTGCCCAAAACCGACGGCGGCCAGTTTACGGTGAAGCGCGGTGCGTTCTCGGGCAAGGCGTTTTCGGACGTGGGGCTGACCGGCGACCGCAAGATTATTGCCGTTAAAAAGAACTCCATCGAAGCCCAGCACGACGCCGGCAAAACGGCCGAGGTTGTGGCCTTTGCTGCTCAGCTCAGCGACGCCGACTTTGCCGATGCGCCCCAGCAAGTAGTGATGCAGGACCAGGCCGGCGGCATTCTGCTGCCCGAGGCTGGCCTAGTGGTGAGCGGCGGCCGCGGCATGAAAGGCCCCGAAAACTGGAACCTCATCGAGGACTTGGCTAAGGCCTTGGGCGCGGCTACGGCCTGCTCGAAGCCGGTGAGCGACGTGGACTGGCGCCCCCACCACGAGCACGTGGGCCAAACCGGCATCACGGTGTCGCCCAACCTGTACATTGCCTGCGGTATTTCGGGCGCCATCCAGCACCTGGCGGGCGTCAACTCGTCGAAGGTGATTGTGGTCATTAACAAAGACCCCGAGGCTCCCTTCTTCAAAGCGGCCGACTACGGCATCGTGGGCGACGTGTTTGAGGTATTGCCCAAGCTAACGGCCGCCGTGAAGGAGCTGGGCTAGGCCGGGTAGGCTAGCTGCGTGGCCGGTGCCTTACCCTGACACGTCATGCTGAACGAAGTGAAGCATCTTGCCGGAGTCGTTGGATGTATCCTAAACGACCCGAACGAGATGCTTCACTTCGTTCAGCATGACGTTTTTAATTTTTACTTCTGTAATAATTCGTCATCTTTAAGCGGCTGGTTCCGGCCGTTGTTGCTTAATTTGTCGTACAGAACTTCCCGTACCAGTTTCCTGGACTTGACCGTCCCCGCGACCCTTGAAAAAAATTCCGCTCGAAATTCTGGGCCTGTCCTCCTCACAGTCGCAGTCCGGCTCGTTCGCCCTCATCTTGGGCGAGAAGCACGGCAACCGCCGCCTGCCGATTATTATCGGCATGTTTGAGGCCCAGAGCATCGCCATCCAGATTGAAAAAATCAGCCCCAACCGGCCGCTCACGCACGACTTGTTCAAGGCTTTTGCCGAGCACGTGCACGTTACGATTATCGAAGTAGTTATCTCCGACCTTAAGGAAGGCGTGTTTTACTCGCGCATTGTGTGCTCCGACGGGGCCACCACCTTCGAGATTGACGCCCGGCCGTCCGACGCCATCGCTATTGGCCTGCGCTTCGGGGTACCCATTTTCACGGTTGAGAGCGTACTCAGCGAAGCCGGTATTATCCTGTCAGACCTCGACGAGGCTAGCGAAGACGAGGATGAGGACGACACCGACGAAGATGAGGACGATGACGATAGCCCCCGCCCCGAGCCTCGCCCTTCGGAGCCCCGCGAGCCCAGCGGGCAGGTGTCGCTCGATGAGCTGACCAAGATGCTGGCGCAGGCAGTCGAGAAGGAAGACTACGAGAAGGCCGCCAAAATTCGGGACGAGTTGGACAAGCGCAACAGCTAGAGTCAGTTAATTAAAAATGTGAGGATGTGCGAAATGTGGGAAATCAGGAAGGCCAGCAAGTATTGCCTTTCCAAATTTCCTACATTTCGCACATTTTTACATTCGCACATTTTATAATTATGTCGTTATCCGTATCGCAGCGCGGGCAGGATATGCCCGTTTCCCCGTTTCGCAAGCTGGCTCCGTTTGCCGAGGCCGCTAAGGCGCAGGGCCGCCGGGTGTACCACCTCAACATCGGCCAGCCCGATATTCCAACCCCGGCCAGCGCGGTCGAGGCCCTGCGGCAAGCTGACCTGCGGATAATTGCCTACACCCACGGCGCGGGCACCGACAGCTACCGCCAGAAGCTGACCGCCTATTATCACCGGGCGGGTATTGAGGTAACTACCGATGAGATACTAGTAACAACGGCCGGCAGCGAGGCCATCCTGTTTGCGCTGCTCACCTGCCTCAACCCCGGCGACGAAGTAGTGATACCGGAGCCATTCTACGGCACCTACACGGCCTTCGCCATCGCGGCGGGCGTGAATATCGTGCCCGTTACGGCTAGCATCGACAATGGCTTTGCCCTGCCGCCGCTGGCTGATTTTGAGGCCGTTATTACGCCGCGTACCAAGGCCATTCTGCTCTGCAACCCCAACAACCCGACGGGCCACGTGTACACCCAGCGCGAGTTGGATGACCTGCTAGGCCTCTGCCAGCGGCACCAGTTGTACCTGCTTTCAGATGAGGCCTACCGCGAATATTGCTACGACGGCGCCCGGGCCATCAGCGCGCTCAACCTAGCCGGCGGCCAGGAGTACGTAGTAGTACTCGATACCATTTCGAAGCGCTACAGCGCCTGCGGGGCGCGGGTGGGCTCGCTCGTGACGCGCAACCAAGCCGTGTTTGAGGCCGCGTTCCACTTTGCGCAAATGCGCATCAGCCCGCCCGGCCTAGGGATGCTGTTGGGCGAGGCGGCCGTGGCCCTGCCGGAGAGCTATTTCGATGAGAACCGCGCCGAATATCAGGCCCGCCGCGACCTCACCGTGCGCCGCCTGCAAGCCATGCCCGGCGTGCGGTGCCCTGTGCCGGGCGGTGCCTTCTACGTGATGGCCCACCTGCCGGTAGACGATGCCGAACGCTTCGGCGAGTGGCTGCTGACGGATTTCGAACACAAAAACCAGACGCTGATGCTCTCGCCGGCCAATGGCTTTTACCAAACGCCCGGCCTGGGCCGCCAGCAAGTGCGGCTAGCCTATATTCTGAACCTGACCGACCTCGACGCGGCCCTCACCTGCCTGGAGCACGCGCTACTAGCCTACCCCGGACGCACGCTGGCGGCGGTGCCGGAAACGGAAGAAGCAGCGGCTGCCAGATAACCTCGCGCAGCGCTTTTGCGTCTGAGGGGCTACATTTTAATGCTTTTTAATGCAAGCCCAGACCGCGCCGCCCCTTGCCGCTACCCACGACTACTCGGCCCCCATGCGCCTCTGGCACTGGGTGAACGCCGCGCTGGTATCGGGCCAGTTGCTAACTATTCTGTTTCAGAAAGTTATTGTGAATGCTAAGCACGCAGTACCCGAGTTTCAGGCGGCCATTAGCCAGGGCGGCGGCACGCTGAGCGAGCAGCAGGGCCGGGCAGTGGCGCACGTCATCAGCGAGCGCATCTGGGCGTGGCACATCTGGATGGGCGTGGCGCTGGCGTCTTTCTGGCTGTTCTGGACGGTGATGCAGGCGCTGGACCCCGCCGGCCGACGCTTCGGGGCGCGGCTGATGGCGGCGGCCCGGCGCTACAAGCTGGCAGCCCCGGCCGAGCACGCCGACGCCCGCCACGCGCTGCTGGCCAAGCTCACGTACGCAGCATTTTACTTATTTATCACTATCATGGTAATGACCGGGCTAGCCCTGATTTTTGCCGATGATGTGCCCTGGCTAGGTAGCATAAAGCACACCATAGAAGAAGTACACAACGTGACGATGTACCTGATAATCGGCTACATTGTGCTGCACGTGGTGGGTGTGGTGTGGGCCGACATTTACAACGACCGGGGCTTGGTGTCGCGCATGGTGAGCGGCGAAGCGCCGCGCTAGGTTGACAACCTGTAACAAACAGTTGTTAGCCGGAGTGGCAGCGGGTAACTTTGCTTTACTAGCTCTCCTCTTTCCCACCCATGCTCAAAACGAAGAAATCGGCCAAGCGCGAGCTTATTCTGGCCGAAGCCGCCAAGCTATTCAAAGACCGGGGCTACAGCGGCACCTCCATGCGCGACCTGGCCGGGCAAGTGGGCATGGAAGCCGCGAGCATGTACAACCACATCAAATCGAAAGACGAGTTGCTGGATACTATCTGCTTTCGGATTTCGGACACGTACATTTCGCAACTGCGCGAGATTGAGCATACTGCTAGCCCCTACAGCGAGAAAATAAAGTCGCTGGTGCGCCTGCACATCCGGCTGATGGTAGAAGACAGCGCCGCCGTATCGGTGGCCAACCACGACTGGAAATACCTACCCGAGCCGCGTCTCACCGAATTTAAGGAGGCCCGCAAGAGCTACGAGCGGGGCTTTGCGGCCCTCATTGAGGCCGGTATTGCGGCCGGCGAGTTTCGGCCAGTTAATGCCTCAGTGGCACTATTTACGGTGCTTTCGGCCGTGCGCTGGGTCGAGCTGTGGTACCGGCCAGGCCGGGGCCTCACGGCTGAAGAGCTGGAAAACAACATTATTACCGTGCTGCTAGGTGGGCTCGAGCAAACGCCCGCAGCCGGCCACTGAGGGTATAGGCTATTGGCAGGGCCTAGCCTCGGCGCCGAGCGCTTGCGGCGGCCGGCGGGCGATAGTCAGCGAGTATAGCCGGCTATCAAAACAATTCACACCCAAATAACTGCCCTCTGCCAAAGACTTTAGGTAGCTAGGAGTGAAAGCGCACGAGGCTCGACCCCAGCCAAACATATTGCCGAGCCGGTCGAAATAGTCCAACCAGGGTAGCCGACTTCTCATCCCGACTAGGGGCACGGGCCGGGTGTGAGCCCTAGCTGGCAGCAGTGTAGCCTCTCTCATCATTGAGCTTAATGGGGGCAGCCCCTCGGCGGTACCTAGCTTACGCATGTAAGCTACCCGACTGGGCCGGTGGCTGCTTCGCAACGGCTCAACCGGGTAGGTTCATGCTAGAACCGGCTGCACACCCTTGCGAACAGCCGTCCGATTCACGAGCCACTTTGCAGGGTTTGCGATGCGATATTCGGGCTGCGTTGCAAAAATAAAATATTGTGGAGGTTTAGCACGTGATTTACTCAACAAATTCATCACATGTTAACCTTTTTATGGAGCTACGGGCCATTAAATGATTGCAATCAACAATTTATTCTCTTTTTTATCCTATTTACGCCAAAGCAAGTTAAGACAAGATAATATTAGTATAATCCTAAAAAATTATTGCTTCAAAGACTATTGAAAAAGATTGTAACGGATTATGTTCAAATTCTTTTTACCTTTACAATCAACTTCCACGCATCGATTATCTATCCATAAGGCTACTACATGAAACACAACTATTCGCAGGCTTACTTTCGCTATGTGCAGCGGGCTTGCCTCTTTTTTTGGTGCGTGCTGCTGCCGGTAGTATTGCAGGCCCAGACCCTGGTGGTGCAGCCTGCGCCGGGTAATACGCTGCCGCTGCAAGGCTTTGGCAATATTCCCGTCAACCGCACTTCGGCTCTCCAGTCTTTTCTGGTGAGTGGCACCGATTTGACCGACAATGTTACTCTAACCCCGCCTACCGGCTTTCAGCTGCGGGTAAGTGGCGGCACGTTTTCCAGTGCTGCTATCAAGCTGATACCTGCTGCCGGCACGCTTAGCGCCACGAATATTGACGTGCAGTTTGCCCCGGTTGTCTCCAGTGCCTACCCAACTGGCGCGGGCAACTACGCGGGCACCATCGTGGCTAGCACTCCTACAGCCAATGGCAGCACCACGGCTACGGTGGCAGTAAACGGCACTTCCCCGAGTGGGCCCTACGTGTATGTGGACCCCACGACCCTGGCCTTTGGGCAGCTTTCGGGCAGCGGCTCGGGCAAAACACTGACGTTTGTTGTGGGGGGCGGCAACCTCGACACTACGGCCATCACGCTCACCCCGGCGCTTACCAATGGCACTGCTTCGGGCTTTATTCAGCTGCGTAACCCGGCCGTTGCTTCCAACGCTTTTTCCAGCCTTCCGCTAAGGCTCCGCTCGGTTAATGGCCAGGTACCCCAAACGACTATTCAGGTCCGCATAGTTGGCCCCATTGCAAGCCAAAGCAACTTTACTGGCACTATTACGGCCACGAGCGGCAGCGCCGTAGCAGCCCCTAGCAACGTGGTGCAAGTGACGGGCAACAACCCCTTCTCGGGTGCCAACAGCTCCTCGACCTTCACCGTGACCCGGCCTAATGGTGGCCAGCCGTTGCAGGCGTTCAGCACGGTACCGGAGAAAGCATCGGCTAGCCAGAGCGTGCTGGTGAGCGGCAGCTTTCTCATCAATGATATTGTGGTTGAAGCGCCCAGCAACTTCCAGGTGTCGCTGAACCCAGCCTTCCCTGGCCTGAACTCGGGCGGCGCGGGCACGGTTACGGGCAATTCGGTGGCCATAACGCCAGTAGACGGCAAGGTTGATAACGTGTCGGTTTACATTCGCTACGTGCCCCTGGTCGCCGGTCGGGAAAGTGGCACGGCCGTTAATTTCCGTAGCTCGCCGGCTACTTCCGTCAGCACCACGGTAGCCGCCAACAGCATCGGCACTATCGAGTCGCGGACGATTTACACGCGGCCCGCGCCGCTCGTTATTACTGAGGGGCCGTCGGCGCCGCAGCTGATTCGCATTCACGCCGAGCTGGTACGCAGCCCTACCCAAATCTCCGTTTCGGGCGAGTCGCTGAACGCGCAGGGCAACCCGCAGGGTTACGCCCAGTTCCGGATTTCGACGGACGGCGTTACGTACACTGACCCCACCAACCCCAGCAAGAAATACATTCAGCTGGTACCTAACTCGGCCAACGTCATCGACCAGGACATCTACGTCATCTACGCGCCCAGCCGCGTGGGCGCGGCGCAGGCCGTGTTGCAGTACCTGACCCCGGACGTCACAGCTTCGCCGGCCAACACCACTACTCCCATCGTAAGCAGCTTTTCCGGGCCGACGGCCAACCAACTCAACGGCACGGCCATTGATGTTGAGCCAACCCGCGACACGCCCTTTGTGGCCTCGCGCAACGTTGGCGATGCGTCGGCCACCATTACCTACCAGCCCGACCCTAACCTCACTGGCTACGGTGAATTTCACATTGTGCTGATTAGCACCAGCGCTACGCTCACCATTCCGGACGTACTGCCCCAGGATGGCACGGACTACAACGCCAGCAACGGCAATTTCCAGGGCCCGGGCCAAAGCATTCTGTATGATTCTAAAGGCAATGCCTACTACGTGGTAGCGGCAGGCGGGGCCCCAAGCTCAACCATTACCGGCCTCAACTCCCAGACGACGTATTACGCCTACGTGTTTGACTACAATAGCACGAACCTGACCGGCGACGACCCCGACAACCCCGGCGCGCCGGGCACCACGCTGATTAGCAACGCGGAGAACTACAAAGGGCCGGCGCAAACGACCGTGTTCGGGGCGCTGCTGCCCGGCACTACGCCCCTGCCAGTGGGCCTGAGCGCCTTTACGGCGCAAACTGCCGGCCCGACCGCCGTGCGCATTGCCTGGACCACGGCCTCGGAAACCAACAACGCCAGCTTCACGGTGGAGCGCAGCGTGGCCGGGCAGCCGTTTGCGGCCATCGGCACCGTGGCGGGTGCCGGCAACAGCGCCATTGCCCGCAGCTATGACCTACTCGATACCAAGCTGCCGGCTGGCGCCACGGTATTCTACTACCGCCTGCGCCAGGTTGACCTGGATGGCACCACCACCTACTCGCCCGTGCGGTCGGTGCAGCTTGGCAAGGCGAAGGATGCGCCGACGCAGCTGCTAGCCTTCCCCAACCCAGCCCACGGCACGGTGCGGGTACAGCTGCTAGGCACCGCCCCGGCTGCCCCGCTGGAGCTGTTCGACTCGCTGGGTCGCCGGGTACGCACCCAGCCTACCCTGGCCAACGGCGACGAAACTACGCTGTCGCTCACCGACCTGCCGGCCGGGCTCTACATCCTGCGCTGCGGCAAATTGAGCAAGCGCCTGACAGTAGAATAGTTTATTGCTATAGAAAATAAAAAAGGGTTGGCCGGCGGCCAACCCTTTTTTTGTAAATTTATGCAAGCGACTCACTAAAGTGTGTATAGCCCAAAAGGTTATCGTGGGTTCGAATCCCATCCTCTCTGCGAAAACAAAATACCCACTGCAGGCACTTAAGCTACAGTGGGTATTTTGCTTTGCAGAGAGGATGGGATTCGAACCCACGATAACCTTTTGGGCTATACACACTTTCCAGGCGTGCTCCTTCGACCACTCGGACACCTCTCTGAATGGGGCTGCAAAGATAGGGTACGGTTGGGGGTTTTGGTTATGAGCCGGGGGATTTTTACGGCACTATTGCCTCAAGCGGGGCTTATCTCACCGCGCAAATCCTGGCTGAGTAGCTGGCGGGTCTCGGCCTCGGCCAGCCCTAGCCCCAGCACAAACATGAGCTTGGTAATGGCAGCCTCGGTGGTGATATCATCGCCGCCCACCACGCCCCGGCTGCCGAGGCGGGCGCTGGTTTCGTAGTGACCCTGCACCACGCGGCCCTCCTCGCACTGGCTCACATTGAGCACAACCAGGCCGCGCTGCTGGGCGCGGGCCAGGCTATCCAGAAACCACGGGGCTGTGGGCGCGTTGCCCGAGCCATAGGTTTCGAGCACGCAGCCGCGTAGGCCGGGCACCCCTAGCACAGCCTCCATCACGGCCTCCGTGATACCCGGAAACAAGGGCAGCACGGCTACTTTTTCTTCGAGCCGGGTGTGCACCCTGAGCGGGCCAGCAGGCAGCAGGCGAATATCTTTATCGCTGAACGTCAAGCCGATGCCGGCGCGCACTAGCGGCGGGTAGTTTTCGCTTTTGAAAGCGGCAAACTGCTGACTTTCAACTTTCTTGGCGCGGGTGCCCCGAATGAGTACATCGTTGAAGAAAACGCCGACCTCGGGCAGGCGCACGGTGTGGGCAAGGGGGCGGCGGGCGGCGGCTATCTCCAGGGCCGTGAGCAGGTTGCGGGTGGCATCGGAGCGGGTGCGCCCCACCGGCACCTGCGCCCCGGTAAACACCACCGGCTTGCCCAGATTCTCGAGCAAAAAGCTGAGCGCCGCCGCCGAGTAGGCCATGGTATCGGTACCGTGCAGCACCACAAAGCCGTCGAAATCGGCATAGTGCTGGCCGATGAGCCGGGCCAGCAGCAGCCAGTCGGCGGGCGTCACGTTGCTGCTGTCGATGAGCTGCGGCAGGGTTAGCAGCTCCAGCCGGTAGGGCAGTTGGCGCAGCTCGGGCATCTTGCGGTCGAGCTTACCAAAGCGCATGGGCACTAGCTCCTGACGCCGGTTCACGGCCATCCCCACCGTGCCGCCAGTATAAAGGATGAGCAGGCGCGGCGTGGCCAAGTCGGTGGGCGCGGCGGCCGTAGGGAGAGTCAGCAAAGGCAAATCGGGAAGCATGGCCGCAAAGAAAGGTTAGCGGTGGTAGTGTCGGACTTATTACCCTAGCCGAAATAACTTCTGGGCGTTGCGGGTAGTGGCTTCGGCCACGGCCTCGGGGGCCTGGCCTAGCAGGCTAGCCACGCGGTGCAGCACCAACGGCAGGTAGGCAGGCTCGTTGCGCTTACCGCGGTAGGGCACGGGCGCAAGGTAAGGGCAGTCGGTTTCGAGCACCAGATGGGCCACGTCGAGGTGCGGCAGCACCTTATCGAGCCCCCCATTTTTGAACGTGGCTACGCCGCCGATACCCAGCTTGAAGCCGCCGAGCGCGATGATGCGCTCGGCCTCGGCCAGCCCATCAGAAAAGCAGTGAAACACGCCGCGCAGGGTGCCATCCTGGGCCTCGGCCACCAGCGCAAACGCTTCCTCAAAGGCGCTGCGGGTGTGCAGCACAATGGGCAGGTCGTACTGCTTGGCCAGGGCTAGCTGGGTGCGCAGGGCTTCCTGCTGCTGCGGCAGGTAGGTTTTATCCCAGTAGAGGTCGATGCCGCACTCGCCCACTGCCACAAAGGGGCGCCGGGCCAGCCAGTCCTGCACCAGCTGCAATTCTTTCTCAAAATTGGGGCCCACGGAGCACGGGTGCAGGCCCATCATGGCCTGGCAGGTTTCGGGCGCGGCGGCTTCCAGCGCCAACATGGCGTCGATGGTGGTGCGGTCCACGTTGGGCATCAGGATGGTGCCGACCCCGGCGGCCACGGCCCGATGCAGGGCTTCGGCCTGGTCGGGCTTGAACTGCTCGGAGTATAGGTGGGCGTGGGTTTCTACTAAATTCATGGCTAGCTAGTTATCGATAACAAAGAGCGGCGCAGGCGCACATAGGGCACCTCACCCTTGTAAAAAACCGCGCCCTCAGGGGCTAGCCCGAAGCGCTGATAGAAGGGTAGCGTGTTTTGGCGGGCATCGCACCACAGCTGGCTAGCCCCCTGGCAGTGCGCCACGGCAATGAGGTGGTACAGCAGCGCCGTGCCCACGCCCCTACCCTGCCAGGCCAGGGCGGTGGCAAACTTGCGGAAGCGCGCCACACCATCGGCGCCTATGAACAGCGAAATTACCGCCACCAACTCGCCCGCTACGAACGCGCCGAAATGCTGGCCCGCCTCGTCTTCGGGCAGCTGCACGTAGGCTAGCGGCTTAGCGGGCCATAGCACGGCGTGGCGCAGGGCGTAGGTTTGGGCCGGCTCAATGGGTTCGATGGTCATAAGCAGGGGGCGGAGGCTTGCCTCGCCTGGCGCTGTTGTGAATAGTAGGCTTGATAATGAACCTGATACTGGCATTCGGGCGGGGCTAGCCCTGCCCTTACTCATAGCGCCGGCCCTTCCACTCTACCCCGCGCCGGCCTAGCAGGCGGCTCAGCGTGAGGTGCGTGGTGAGGACTACTGAATAGAGCTCAAACGCGGGCAGCAGCCACCAGGCGGGGCGCGGCAGCCCGGCCCGGCGGCTGGCGGCCAGGGCCAGCGCGTAGTGGCTGGCTACCTTGGCGGCCAGCGCGCCCGCGGCCAGGCCCAGCCCACCGGCTAGTCCCACGCCCACCACCGCCAGCCAGTAGCCACTGAAAAAAACAAGCCCTGCCTGCACGTGCCAGGGCAGCGCCGCCACGCCGCGCAGCCAGCGCCGCCGCTGCGCCACTAGCCCTTGCCAAGAGGCAATGGGCTGCGAAGTGGCCCGCACGGCCGGCTCAAACAGCTGCCGAAAACCAAAGCCCCGCGCATTAACGGCCTCGAAGAGGGCAAAATCCTCGGTCACGGAGAAAGGTAGTACTTCGTAGCCGCCCGTGGCCAAGTAGGCCGCGCGGGTGATGAGCATGTTATTGCCCATCGCCGTCATGGGCTGGCCGGCCTCGGTGCCTACCTGAATAAGGGCTAGCGACAGCAGCCAGTCGAGCCGCTGCAAGCGGGCTAGCCAGCCGGGCCCCTCCGTCACGGTGAGGCCCGTGACGGTGCCCACGCCGGGCGCGGCATGGCGCAGCATGGCCGGCACCCAGGTGGGCGGCACGGCAATGTCGGCATCGGTGAGGAGGAGATAGTCGGCGCGGGCGTGGTGCGCCAGGTGGGCCAGCACGTTGGCCTTGCTCCGGGCCTGCCCCAGGTTCTTTTCGATGGGCACCACCCGCCAGGTGCCGGCAAAGCCCGCCAGCGCGGCCGCGGCCACGGCGCGGGTGCGGTCGGTGCTGGCATCGTCGCCCACCAGTATCTCCAGCTTTTCGGCGGGGTAATCGAGCGCGCGCAGGCTAGCCAGGCAACGCGGCAGGTTGGCTTCTTCGTTGCGGGCGGCCACCAGAATACTCACCAAGGGCCAGGGCTCGGGCAGCGCCACTGGGCTAGCCGCGCCGCACCGGGCCGCCAGCCGCCCGGTGGCGTAGGCCATCAGCAGCAGCCACAGGCCACAATACAGGAGAGAAAAGAGGAGCACAACAACCCGGCTAGCAAACTGCAAAAGTACCCGCGCCCTGGCCGTCGCCACTACAGCGCCGCAAACTCGTAGCCCAGCTCGCCATAGTGGGCAAGCAGGCGCGGCAGCAAAAAGCGCAGCGAGCGGCTGGCCTTGCGCGAGTCGTGCAGCACCATAATATCGCCGGGGCGGGTGGCGGCCAGGACCAGGCGCAGGGCGCGCTCGGGGGCTAGGCCAAGGTCGTAGTCGCGGGTGAGCAGCGACCACATTACCACGCGGTAGTGCGGGCGCAACTGCCGCAGCACCGGCCAGGTCAGGCGACCATAGGGCGGCCGAAAAAGGGGCTTATCCCGACCCGCTAGCTGATTAGCAACCCCCAGCTTTTCGGTTGCGAGCCGCGGGTCTACTGCCAGCAACGAGCTTGCTAGCAGCAGCTTTTGGCACTCGGCCACGCCCGCCAGGTACTCGGCGCGGGGCGTATTCCAGGCGCTGAGGTGGTGCTGGGTATGGTTGCCCAGGCGATGGCCGGCAGCCAGCGCGGCGTGCGCTATTTCGGAGTGTCGCCCCAGATTATCGCCCACGCAAAAGAACGTGCCCCGCGCCCCATACGCCGCCAGCTGCTCCAGCACCCAGGGCGTTTCTTCGGGGATGGGGCCATCGTCAAACGTGAGGTAGAGGCGCGGCCGGCCGGTGGGGCTAGCCGGTGCCCCGTGCCACTCGCTACCCGGAAACACGGGGCGCAGCCAGGCGGGCGGGCGGGTAAGCGGATTGAGCAGCAGCAAAACGAAACCGAAACAAGCAAGTGCGGGTACTACGAAAGCAACGGGCCGGCTTTCGCCCGCAAATTTACCCTAGCTTCTTTTGTTATGCCGCGTAAGTCCTTTTCTGAGCTCATCAACAGCCCTGGTATGCCTGTGCTGGTCGATTTTTACGCCGATTGGTGCGGCCCGTGTAAAACGATGGCGCCCATTTTGCAGCAGGTAGCGGCCCAGCACGAGGGCAAGCTGCGCATTATTAAAATCGACGTGGACAAAAACCAGGCTGTCGCGCAGCAATTTCGGGTGCAAAGCATTCCCACGCTCATTCTCTTTCACAAGGGGCAGCCAGTGTGGCGGCAGGCGGGCGTGGTGCCAGCCGGCCAGCTCACGCAGGCAGTAAGCACCTATTTATAATAGTTTTAAGATAGCAGCCAGCCGCAAACTTAACGACCCAGGGGTGCGTTGGCAATGCACGCTCCTAGGGCGTTGTAATTTGCAGGTATGCTCCGAGTTGTTCGTTCGTATAAGCTAAGCATTCTTTTTCTACTATTCGGGGCGCTGCCGCAGGTGGCCCGGGCCCAGGTTTTGCACACGCTTAGCGGCGTGGTGCGCGGCAGCGACGGCACTGCGCTACCAGGTGCCTCGGTGGCGGTGCCCGCGCTGAGCCTGGGCACGGCCACCGCGCCCGATGGAAAATTCGCTCTATCGCTACCCGCAGGGCCGCAGCAGGTAGTGGTGTCTTTTGTGGGCTATACCTCGCAAACGCTGAACGTTAATTTACAGCGCAATCGGCTGCACGACTTTACGCTAGCAGCCTCTACTGCCGAGCTGGGCGAGGTGGTGGTGCGGGGCCAGCAAACATTGCGGGAAAAGCTGCAATCGACTCAGATGGGCGTCGAGCACCTCAGCATTCGGGAAGCCAAATTGTTACCGGCGCTGTTTGGCGAGGTCGATATTCTGAAGACCCTGCAACTCAAGCCCGGCGTGCAAAGCGGGGGCGAGGGCAGCAGTGGCTTGTTTGTACGCGGCGGCTCGGCCGACCAGAATCTGGTGCTGGTTGACAATGTGCTGGTGTATAATCCTAACCATTTATTCGGATTATTTTCGGTTTTCAACTCCGACGCTGTGCAAAGCGTCGATTTGTACAAAGCTGGTTTTCCAGCGCAGTTCGGGGGGCGCCTCTCGTCGGTAGTTGATGTAAAATTGCGGGAGGGCGACCGCGAAAAGTACGTGCTCACCGGCGGCATCGGCCTCATCTCGTCGCGCCTCAGCTTTGAGGGGCCCATTCAAAAGGGTAAAGGCTCTTTTATCGTGAGCGGGCGGCGCACGTATTTCGACGTTTTCACGCGCGCTCTCAACCGGGCCAACGCGGGCAAAGAAGACTGGCGGCCCATCCCGGATTACTATTTCTACGACTTCAACGCCAAGGCTAATTATACGCTGGGCGAGAAAGACCAGCTGTTCTTTACGGGCTACCTGGGGCGCGATATTTTTGGTTTTACCTCGCCCAATGGCTTTCAGGCCAGCTTTACCTGGGGCAACACGCTAGGGGCACTACGCTGGCAACACGTGTTTTCGCCCAAGCTGACGATGAACACAACGGCTTCGGCTAGCTCCTACAAGTACAATTTAGGTAACAGCATCGACCAGTTCAGCTTCGACCTGGGCTCGACTATTCTGGACTACAACCTGCGCACCGATTTTGACTACCTGGCCAGCGACCGCCACACGCTTAAGTTTGGCGCGTCGCTCACGCACCATCAGTTTGGGGTGGGCCGCCTGCAACGCAGCTCGCAGGATAACAGCGTCAACTTTGGCGCCGATGTCAACTACACCGGTCAGGAAGGCGCGCTGTATGTCACTGATAATATTAAAGTTACGGACAAGCTGCAAGCCGAGCTTGGCCTGCGCGCCACGGGCTTTCAGAGCAGCCCCAACCGCTTTGGGGGGCTTGAGCCGCGCGCCTCGGCCCGCTATTCGCTCTCGGATAATATTTCGCTCAAGGGCAGCTACGCCCTTATGTACCAGTACGTTCACCTGGTTTCGAACTCCGGCGCATCGCTGCCCACCGATATCTGGTATCCGTCGCGGCTGTCGGTGAAGCCCGAGCGCTCGCAGCAGGTGAGCACCGGGGCTAGCTTTCTGCTCGGCGGTGGCAAATTTTTGCTCACCGATGAAGTGTACTACAAATGGGCCAGCAACCAGATTGATTTCAAGGACGGCGCCCAGATTTTTGCCAATAACGACCTCGACTCGCAGTTTCTGTTCGGGCGCGGCTGGGCCTACGGCAACGAACTGTACCTCGAAAAGAAAACCGGCAAAACCACTGGTTGGATTGGTTACACCCTGGCCTGGACTAAGCGCAATTTTCCGCCCCAGCTAGGCACTACGGGCATCAACAACGGCCAGGATTTTTACCCAAACTACGACCGGCGCCACAATATTAACGTCGTGGTGATGCACGAGTTGAATGCGCGCATCTCGCTCACGGCCAGCTTTGTGTATACCAGCGGGGCCCCCACCACACTACCTTTCGGGCGCTTTGCCATTCAGGATATTTACCAGGGTGGCATTCAGGCCGTGCCGGTGTATCCGGACCGCAATTCGTACCGCATGATACCCTATCATCGCCTCGACCTGGGCATGGTATACAAGCTGCGGCCCTCGCGTATTGGCGGCCAGCGCGACCTTACGTTCAGCATTTATAATGCTTATAACCGACGCAATGCGTACTTCATCTACTTCGAGCAAACGCGCGACAAGGCGACCGATAAGGTGACCGGCTACCGGGCGCAGCAGGTATCGCTCTTTCCGTTTATCCCCTCGGTAACGTACAATTTTAAATTCTGACCGCAGATTTAACGGATTTAACTGATTTCGGGGATACGCCCACTGCGTGGGATGGCTTTCCACTTTTTATTTAATTAGGCATGGGTTTACTTAACTACCAGGGTGCACTTGGGCTTTTGCTGCTAGGGGGGCTGGCGGGATGCAAGAGCTTGCAGAACGATGCCAATGTGCCGCTGCCCACTTATGCCAACCAGCTCGTGGCGGAGTGCTATCTTGAAAATGGTGTCATTCCGCGTTTAACTATTACTGAGTCAGTCCCTTATTTGGATAATGGGCAGGCCGTGGCGGCGGGCTCGCAGATACTTCCGCTGGCAAATGGCCAAACCGTGCAGCTACCCACCGATGTGACCGTGGCCCTGACGCTGCCCGGCGGGCGGGCGGTGCCGCTCCGGTTTAGTCCTGGTATAGATGCTTCTACGGGCAAGTATTACACCCACATTGGCACGCAGCCGTTGGCAATCAAGGTGGGCCAGCAGCTTGGCCTCGATGCGCAGGACAAGCGGGGGCGACACCTTACGGGCACCACTATTGTGCCCACGCGGATTCTTATCGACTCCGTAAAGTACAAGTTCAACGACTTAACGGGCGAGAATAGGAAAGCCTATTTCCAAACCAAATGGACCGACCCAGCCGCCACCACCGACTTTTACCGGCTAATGCTGCACAAGGGCAAGCCCGCCAACAACTCCGAAACCGACACCGACATCCGCGACAAGCAGTTCAACGGGCAGTCCTACGCGCAAGTGACAACCTACCGCTTCCAGCAGGGCGACACTGTAACGGCCACGCTCTACCACGTCGATTCGCTGTATTTCGACTTCCGCCAGTCGGTGCGCAACGCCCGCAACGCCAACGGCAACCCGTTTGCCCAGCCCTCCGGCATTCACAGCACGGTGCAGGGCGGGCTAGGGGTCTTCACGGTGCTGGTGAGCGATATTCGGCGAGTTATTCTGAAATAACCCAGCGCCAAGATTACACAAACTACCAGGGGGAGCGGTCAGGAAGAAGTGCTTCTTCCCCCCCTGGTAGTTTGTGCTTTTTACTACAATACGGCCTTCATCAAAGCCGTGAGGCGCGGTTCGGCCTGGGCCGCGGCAGCCAGAATCTCGGGTAGCTGCACGGGCTTGAGTTGGCCGGGGTAGCAGAGGTCGGTGATGACCGACACGGCCAGCACGGGCAGGCCCAGGTGCCGGGCCGCAATAACTTCGGGCACCGTGCTCATACCCACGGCATCGGCTCCGATGATGCGCAGGTAGCGATACTCGGCGGGCGTTTCGAGCATGGGGCCGGGGCAGGCCACGTACACGCCGCGCTGCGTGGTGCGCCCCTGCCCTAGCGCCTCGGCCGCCGCGCGGGCGCGGGCCAGCAGGTCGGCGTCGTAGGGCGCGTGCATATCGGGAAAGCGCGGGCCCAGCTCGTCGAGGTTAGGGCCAATGAGTGGGTTGGTGGGCAGCAGGTTAATGTGGTCGTCGATGAGCATTAAATCGGCGATGGCAAACTCCGGGTTTAACCCGCCGGCCGCGTTGCTCACAAACAATTGCTTGATGCCCAGTAGTTTGAGCACCCGCACGGGCAGCACTACCTGCGGCATGGTATAGCCCTCGTAGTAGTGAAAGCGCCCCTGCAGCACGGCTACTTTTTGCCCAGCTAGGGTGCCTAGCAGCAGGCGCCCGGCGTGGCTCTCCACGGTCGAAACCGGGAAATTGGGAATGTCAGCGTAGCTGATTTCGTACTCAATTTCGACTTCCTTCGCTAGTGCACCCAGGCCAGTGCCAAGGATGATGCCGGTGGTGGGCTCGAAATTATTGGAGTGGGCCTGAATGTAGGCAACGGCTTCTCGGATAGTTTGCATAGAAAGAGGGAAAGTAGCGCAAAGCGGAAGCTTCGCGCCATTGGCTACAGCGTTAGGCGGTCGTTGCTAGGGTCGGCGTCGAGGTAGAGGCCGTGGTCGAAGGCAACGCTTTGCACAGCTTTTCCGGCTGGGATGGTGAGGCTGGCCTGCTGCTGATTGGCACGCCAGAAATCGGGAGAGCGGTGCAAGGCTTCGCTGCTGCCATCGGCATAAGTTACTTTCAGGTCAATCGGCACGGCAAAGCCGCCCACGTTTTGGATGGTGATGGCCGTGCCTTCGCCCGTTTTAGTGGCTTTGGTAAGGGCTAGGTCGATGTAACCGTTGCTGAAAAACCAGTTGTTGAAAAACCAGGTTAAATCCTGCCCGGCGGCATTGCTCATCGAGTTGAAATAATCCCACGGAATGGGGTGCTTGCCGTGCCAGCGGTCCATGTAGGTGTGCAGGCACTTCTTAAACAACTCATCCCCTAGCATATCCTTGAGGGCCAGGTAGCTAAGCGACGCCTTGCCGTAGGAATTGTTGCCGTAGCCAGCCCGTAGCTCGCTGCTGGGCGTGATAACGGGCAGGTCTTCGGCAGTGCTGGGGTCGTTTATCCAATTGGTGACGCGGAAGCGGCGGTAAAAGTCATCGGCCGCCGCCACGCCGTTTTCGGCCCGCCCGATGAGCAGCTCAAACGTGGTGGCCCAGCCCTCGTCCATAAAGGCGTAGCGGCTCTCGTTGATGCCCATGTAAAACGGGAAATACGTGTGGGCGATTTCGTGGTCCTGCACCAGCTGCGCGAATTTGAGGTCCTTCTGCGGGCTGTCGTTCACCATCATCGGGTACTCCATATCGGCAAAGCCCTGCACCACCGTCATCTTCGGAAATGGGTAGGGCACGCCCGGCCAGTTGCGCGAAAACCAGCTCAGCGCGTTCTGGCTGAACTTGACCGACGAGCGAAAATCCGCCGTCGAGTCGGCGTAGGCGGCCTGCACGCTGGCGCGGCGCTTGGTGGCGGGGTCCACAATTACGCTGGCCGCGTCCCAGTCGTAGTGGTCGCTCAGGGCCAGCGTCACGTCCGAAATGTCGTTGGCCTTCCACACCCAAGTGTTAAAGGGCTGCTGAACGGTGATGTTTTTCCTGGCCAAATCGGCGGCCGTAGCGATGTGCATAATGGCATCGCTGGTCATGGATTTTTCCAGTTTCTTGGCGAAGGCGGGCTGCAATACCTGCTTGGGATTTTGCAGCGTGCCGGTGGCCCACACGATATAGTTGGCCGGCACGCGCACGCGCAAGGTGTAGTTGTTGAAGTCGTTGTAAAACTCCTTGCTGTCTACAAAGGGCAGGCGGTCCCAGCCGTTGTAGTCGTCGTACACGGCAATGCGCGGGTAGAAGTAAGCCAGAAAAAACGTCGTTTTATCGAGCATCCCCTCGCGCCCGCTTTCCTGCGAAATCGGGAAGTGCCAGCCGAAGGCCAGCCGCACCGAGTCGTGGGGCAGCAGCGGCTTGGGCAGCGCAATGGTTTGGGCAGTGGCGCTGCCGCGCCCTTTGTAAGGCCTGGTTTGCCCACCCACGGCAAACGAGTCGATGCTCACGCCCTCGGTCAGGTAGTCGGGGCTAGCGTCGCCGTCGCGCGAAACGCCGGGTTTGTGAATGTTCTGAATCAGCCGGATAACGAGGCTTTTCAGCGTATCGGGGCTGTTGTTGAAGTACGTTATTGTTTCGCGGCCCCGAATGTCGCGCGCGGGTGGGGCGGCCTGCACCGTAATGTCGTAGCGGGCCGTGTTTTGCCAGTATTTGGGGCCGGGGCGGCCATCGGCGGCACGGGTACCCTTGGCATAGGCGCGCTTGATGTCGCGGGGTTGGTAAAGGCTGGTTTGGGCCTGGGCAGTGGGCGCGAGGCTAGCCAGCGCAAGGGCACTTAGAAGTAGTGGGCGCATTCTGTTCTAATTGAAAGTAAAATCGCCTGTCAGGCTGCCAAAGAAAGCATCTTGCCAGAGCGAAGCTACCGTGACGCAGCCCTGGCAAGATACTTCCTTTGTCAGCCTGACAGACGAGCTGATGGTGTCCTGACCACTATTACCTACTTGATTTCCAGCTCATACGGCAAACGCGCCTGCACGCCGCGCATCTGCATGAGCTGCTGGTACTGGCGCACGGCGGGGTACAGTGGGCCGAGCTTGACTTGCAGCACGCGGGCTTCGGCGGCGGCCTGCTCGTCGTCGTCGCCACCGGTGAAGCGGCTGAAGAACTTCTCGACCGCCGACTTGGTACGCGGCAGGCGCTGCACTTGGTAGTCGCCCTGCTTGAGGTGGGCGCGGGCGCCGGCGATTTTGAGCGCGTCTTCGTACGAGCCCAGCACGTCGACGAGGCCAATGCGCTTGCCTTCGCTGCCGCTCCACACGCGGCCCGAGGCAATGCGGCGCAGGCGCTCGACGGGCATGTGGCGGCCTAGCGCGGCCTTAGCCGTGAAGTCGGCATAAATCTCATTTACTTCTAACTGAAGCTGTTGCTTCTCGTAGGCCGTGAGCGAGCGGGTGATGGTGGGCAGGTCGGAGAACTTGCCGGTGGTCACGCGGTCCACGGTAATGCCGAGCTTATCAGCCAGCAGCGGCTGGATATTGGGCAGCACGCCAAACACCCCAATGGAGCCGGTAATGCTGTTTGGGTGGGCCACAATGGTATCGCAGGCCATGGCAATGTAGTAGCCGCCGCTGGCGGCCACGTCGCTCATGCTAGCGATAATGGGCTTCACTTTTTTGGTGAGCACCACCTCGCGGTAAATGATGTCGGAAGCGAGCGACGAGCCGCCCGGCGAGTTGATGCGCAGCACCACGGCCTTCACCTTATTATCGAGACGCGCCTTGCGGATGGCCTCGGCAAACTTGTCGCTGCCGATGTTGTCGTCCGAGCCACGGCCCGTTACGATGTCGCCCTCGGCGTAGATAACGGCGATGCGGTTGCCGCTGGTGCTACCTTCTTTCTCGTCGTCGTCCTTGCTAGCCCCCTGGTAGTCGCTCAGGCTCACCACACTAGGCTTCTTGTCGGCCTTCACCCCTAGTTTACTGCGCAGGTAGTCCTGCACCTCGTCGAAGTAGCCGAGCTTGGTCACGAGTTGCAGGCGCAGGGCGTCTTTGGCATTGTGCACCAGCATCGAATCGGAGATAACCTTGAGGCGCGGGGCCGGGATTTTCCGGCTCTCGGCCACCTGGCCTAGCATGTGGTCGTTGAGCGAGTTGAGGTACGAAACTGTTTGGTAGCGGGCCGAATCGGAAAAATTCTCGCGGAAAAACGGCTCCACGGCGCTCTTAAACGAGCCTACCCGGAAGATGTAAGGCTCGATGCCGGCCTTGTCGAACAGGCGCTTGTAAAACATGACTTCCGAGCTCAGGCCGTTGAACTCGAGCGAGCCCAGCGGGTGCAGGTAAATCTGGTCGGCCACCGAGGAGAGGTAGTAGCTTTTTTCGGAAGCAATTTCGTGGTAAGCCACGATAAACTTACCCGAGCGCTTGAAGTCGAGCAGCGCGTCGCGCACTTCCTCCAGCGAAGCCATGCCGCCCTGCACCAGCTCTAGGTTGAGCAGAATACCCTTGATGTCGTCGTCGGTTTTGGCCTGCCGAATGGCATCCTTGATGCCCACCAGCCCGAGCGTGGCACCGCCGCTGCCCAGCAGGTCGGCACTTCGCTTGCGCTCCGAAATGGGCTTGTCGAACTTCAGCTCCAGCACCGAGTTGCTGGCCACCGTTTTGTCGGCGCCGCTGCCCACGGCCGCCGCTAGCCCCGCCAGCAGAATAAAACCGAGCGCCGAAAACACTACCAGCCCCACCACCGTGGCTAGCACAAACTTAAAAAATTGCCTCACAGGACCGCAGATTTAACGGATTTAACGGATTTCGCAGATACGCCCGCTGCGCGGGCTGACTAGCTAGGCGCAGCTACTTGCTGGCTGGGCGGCAAGATACAGCCGCTCCATAGCTACTGGTTAGCTACTGGGGTTATCGCGGGGCTGGCGCTAGCATTACAGCGATATTTCTTCGTGGTCTGGCCATCTGGGCCAACTGCGCTCAGTAAGCAATAGCATTAGTAGGAGTAGTAACACCAACTCCAGACAGCCAGACAGCCGCCTTCACCCTAGCTTAGCCAGCCCGCGGCAGCGGGCGTATCCCCGAAATCCGTTAAATCCGTTAAATCTGCGGTCCGTTAAGGCGGCGGGCACTGCTAATATTCATATTTTTCCTGCCACCAGGCGCGCAGGCGCTCGCGGATTTTCGCCTCGGCGGGGTTGTCGCCGGGGTCGTAGTAGCGGGTGCCGCTCAGGGCCTCGGGCATAAACTCCTGGTAGGCAAAGTTGCCCGCGCCATTGTGCGAGTATTGGTAGGCCTGGCCGTAGCCTAGCTCCTTGAGCAGCTTGGTGGGCGCATTGCGCAGCGGCACCGGCACGGGGTGCACGCCGTGCTGCCGCACCTGCGCCTGCGCCGCCCGAATGGCCGTGTACGCCGCATTGCTCTTGGGCGAGGTTGCCAGGTAGATAACGGTCTGGCTCAGAATCAAATCGGACTCGGGCAGGCCAATAACCGTGCAGGCCTGAAAGCAACTTTGGGCCAGCAGCAGCGCGTTGGGGTTAGCGTTGCCGATGTCTTCGGAAGACAGAATAAGCAGGCGGCGGGCAATGAATTTGACATCCTCGCCGCCTTCCAGCATCACGGCCAGGTAGTAGAGCGCGGCGTTGGGGTCCGAGCCGCGGATACTTTTGATGAAGGCCGAAATCACGTCGTAGTGCATCTCGCCGCCCTTGTCGTAGCGAGCCAGCGGGCGCTGGGCTGTGAGCTGCACGGCCGCATCGGTAAGCTGCACGCGGCCGCTAGGGTCGGGCGGCGTGCTTTGCACCACTAGCTCCAGCAGGCCCAGCAGCTTGCGGGCGTCGCCGCCCGAGAGGGCTAGCAGGGCGTGGTCCTCCACCACATCAGTCGGAATCTTGCTGAGCACCTCGTCCTCGGCCAGCGCGCGGCGGATAATTTCGCGTAGCGTGTCGGCACTCAGCGCCTCCAGCGTGTACACCTGGCAGCGCGACAGCAGCGCCGGAATCACCTCAAACGATGGGTTTTCGGTGGTGGCGCCGATGAGCGTGACGGTGCCGTTCTCCACGGCCCCTAGCAGGGCATCTTGCTGCGCCTTGCTAAAGCGGTGAATCTCATCAATAAACAGGATAGTGCCCGCCTGCTTCCTGGCGCGGTCGATGATTTCGCGCACGTCCTTCACGCCGGCATTGATGGCCGAAAGCATAGCAAAGGGCCGTTTCAGCTCCTCGGCCAGCAGCAGGGCTAGCGTGGTTTTGCCCACGCCCGGCGGGCCCCACAAAATGAGCGAGGGCAGCCGCCCGGCGGCCAGGTAGCGGCGCAGCACACCCTGCGCGCCCAGCAGGTGGGTTTGGCCGGCGTAGTCGGCCAGGCGGCGTGGGCGGCGGCGCTCGGCCAGCGGCGCAGTATTGGGAGTATCGAAAAGAGAAGCCATAAACGTTGTTCGTAGTGCCAGCACACGGGGCGGCCGGCCTGCAAAAGTCGCTAAAGACTTTCGCAGCCTTGCTTGTTACGTGCACTCCCCGGCCGGCGCCCGTCCTTTGTGGTGCTAAAAGTCCTTGCGGGCTCCTTTTTATGTTTGCTAAAATTCGGCTGCACGCGGCCCTGTTCCTGGTTTCGCTCATCTACGCTGGCACGTATAGCCTGGCCAAGGACATCATGCCGCACTACATGCAGCCGCTGGGCATCGTGACGCTGCGCATTGCCGGGGCGGCGCTGTTCTTTGGGCTGATTAAGCTGGTGGTGGCGCCCGGCGAGCGCATCGCCGGCCGGGCCGATAATATGCGCGCCATTGCCTGCGGCGTGCTGGGCATCGGGCTCAATCAGTTATCGTTTTTTGCGGGCCTCAACCTCACCACGCCCATCAATGCCTCGCTGCTGCAAACCATTTCGCCCATCGTAGTGGTGCTGGCCTCGGCCGTGCTGCTCAAGGATAGGATTACGGTGTCCAAGCTAGCGGGTATTGCGCTGGGCGCGGTGGGCGCGGCGGCCCTCATACTGAGCCGACCCAGCAACGGCGCCGAGGCCAAAGATGCGCTGGCCGGCAACCTCTACCTGCTGCTCAACGCCACCGTGTTTGGCTTGTACCTGGTGCTGGCCGCCCCGCTCATGAAGAAATACCACGCCTTCACGGTGCTGGCGCGCATCTTTCTGGTGGGCGGCGTCATTGCCATTCCGATTGGCTTGCCGCAGGCCATCGCGGCCGATTATGGCAGCTTTCCGCTCTACATCTGGGCCGAGCTCGGCTACATGGTTTTCTTCCTCACTATCCTGGCTTACCTTCTGAATAACTGGGCATTGAAGTATGCCTCGCCGGCGCTGCTAGGGGTGTACATTTACTTGCAGCCGGTGCTGGCAGTGCTCATTGCCGTGGCCTCGGGCAAAGACCGGTTTACCCTAGACAAAGCCTGGCAGGCGGCGCTCATTTTCGTGGGCGTGTGGCTGGTGAGCCGCAAGCCCGCGCCCACACGGGCGCCCGAGGCCGCCCCCGAGTAGCTGCATACGACCCTAGCCAGGCTAACTTAGGGCCGTATGCGGCTACTCTACGTTTGTTTTTTGGGCTCACTCTGCGGGCTGGCGGCTAGCCCACTGGCCTTTGGGCAGGCTAGCCGGCCGGCGGCCGACAGCACCAAGCCCAAGGTTTACACCTACACTGAGCGCCTGCCGGTTTTTCCGGCCCGCGAGGCCGCCGACAGTGCCCGCAACACGTTTCAGCGCCTCAAGCGGTTTCTGGAGCAGGACAAGATGTTTCCGCCCAAAGCCCTGCGCGACGGGGTGCAGGGCCAGGTCAAGTTTTCGTTCGCCGTCGATGCCCAGGGGCGCACCATCGACATCAAGCTGGTGCAGGGCCTGCGAGCCGATGTTGACTCGGCCGTGCTGCGCAATGCGCACCGGCTGGAGGCTATTCAGTGGCGGCCGGGCACCCAGAATGGGCGGCCCGTGCGCGTGGCCTACACCGTGCCGCTGACCTTTAGCGCGGGCAACGTGGGCCGCAATGGCGAGCCGTTCGACTCGCTTGATAGCGGCCCCTACCAAAAGCTGGTGCTGCCGCTAGGGGGGTGGTCGGGGCGGCTGGCGCGCCTGCCCGCCGGCAAAGGCTTCATCTACGGCAGCTGCTTGCAGCGCCTGGGCACCAACGGCCTCGGCATGGGCCAGTACGTGCGCCTGGTCAACTTAACTACGCATAAGGCGGTGCGCATCAGCGTAAAACCCATCCTGAAATCGCGCCGCGAAAATGCTTTTTGCTACGCCCTGCCCGCGGGCCGCTACGCCCTGTTTATCTACGAATATCCCGACCCCGTGCTGGGCGGCCTCAACCTGCACTTTGAGAGCCTGCGCAAGCCGCGCGCGCGCCAGCCCACCGCCGGCCTGGGCGCCACGCGCTACCTGTTTACGGTAGCCGCGGGCCAGTTGCACTACGTGGGCACCTGGAACCTGGCCAACGAGTATGACCC
>Ga0160427_10000467_pt1 | contig 24773 bp, 19 predicted proteins | sample SolpanmetagenomL_FD_108194 | JGI IMG/M metagenome (GOLD analysis project Ga0160427, IMG submission 108194) | Solar panel surface microbial communities from Lawrence Berkeley National Laboratory, California, USA - L | ecosystem: Engineered > Built environment > Solar panel > Unclassified ...
AGACGCCCGGAAATCGAGGCGTCTTCTTAAAAAGGGTTATTTGTTAGTTGAGGGCCACCGTAGAGATGGTCAATCGGATGTTTTTCAAGCAAATACCTCCTTGACTGGACTGCAAGAAGTCTACGGAAATTCTTCGAGAAGAATGGCTCCGTGAACACGATAGAACAGCCCTATTGATCACGGCATAGGTTCGTCCTGCTTTCGTCCCCTCTAGCCAGGCCCAGCACGTGAACCTGCTGGCCGAGGTGCTGTCCGCTCATGCCCCGGCACGCCGCCGAGCCGACTGCCGCACTCGTCGGCACGGTGCTCAAGCCATACCGTCTAACACTTTGGATGCTATCCCAGCGAGCAGTTAAGTTATCCACAGCCTCTGCTCTGGCTTGTGGGTAACTCTCGGGGTGGATGATCAGCGTTTCTTGGGTTTGGTTTGAGTCTATGGTCTTCTAGCTCATCCGTAATTCTCCCTTCAGAGTCGCGCTGAGCGCCTGTTCTTCCTTGCTACCCTGGCCGCACGCCAGGCGAGGCTTGCGCCTCCACATGCCCAGGCGCACGAGAAAAACGGCCTGCCGATGCGTGGGCCGTTCGTGTTGGGGTTGCTCGGCGTTGCTTGGACTTCTCTTTTGTTACCATTACGCCATGTCCAGAACTGTCCTGATCCGTTTCGTTCCGCCCGCACCGATCAAGACCAAGACCGGCAAGGCCACGACCCACGTCCGTGAGTGGGACGGCGAGAAGATGGCCGCGTTCTTGCAGGAAGGTCTAGAGATCTGGGCAGGCGATAAGTACCCAGACTTCGAGATGCGCGTGGCGGTGTCGCGCCAAGCGGAGATCCGGTTCGAGAACTGGAAGCCAGACAAGAAGGAAGCCGAGGAGCTGCGCGCCGAGATCGGTGAGGAGATCAGCCTGGTGATGGAAGGCATCGAGCCGGAAGACTACCTGAGCGAGTGAAACAGGAGCATGCTAGTTCCTATCATTTCCTACTAAATTGGAGGTTCACTCTATGACGAATCATCAAGTTCTAAGAGAAGAGCTTGAAACAAATATAAATATAATTTTAGACACAATACTCTCAGGCTCTACCCCTGCTAAGCGTGAAGTTGTGAGAGAGGAAGCGAATAAGTATATCGAGGAAGGATTGGCAAAAATTGCAGTATATGAACAGGATCTTGCAAATGGTAAAGATCAATTTGCCAATGATTTATTGAACGATGATCCCCTTGCATTTGTAATAAGAGGACAGTTACATATTGAAGAGGCTTTGGAAGAATCTCTTAATTATCTTAGGATTAAATTCAGTAAGAGAGACACGTTCTCTATTAAAATTGGAAAACTGGATAATTCTAGAAAATACCCTGAAGATGAAATACCCTTATTAAGGGCAGTAGGCGCGCTTAGGAACAAGCCAGCCCATCGTCTATCTGAAGGTAGAAGCATTTCTCGAACTCGGGCGCGTGCGCTCTACGAGACAGCTAGTGATAGGACAAAGCTGCGATTACATCGGGTGGCCGGCACTAACCCGCTTACGCTTCCACCGGATCTGCTTGTTAAACTATGCCTCAACACTGCTTACGAGCAACTCTCTGGTTTTAATTTCAATCATGATTGGTCGCTTAGAATTTCTAATCTTATGATTAATGCTATAGAAAACCCTTAATTCATCGAATCAGTTTTCATTGCGAAAACCCCTGCATCACCGTTCAGGCGACGTGCAGGGGCTTTTGGTATCAGTCAACTTGTGCCGATCAGGGCAGCTCGAGGTAGATCGGCCTGACACCGCTGCTCGACCGGTAGAAGGTGACGCTGCCGGCCTTGACCTGGCCCTGATCGACGATGACCCGGTAGAGCTTGCCCACCGCTACGTCGGGCAAGGTGCAGCCGGTGTACCCACTGGCCCGCTTCCGGCAGTTCTGATCAGGCGTCACGAAGTCGCCACTCAGCAGCAGCGCTGGGGCCGTCGCGGTGTCGGGACCAGGATTGATGAACACCACGCTCGCGCCGTCGAGCTTGAGCGAAGCGCTTTCCTGCTGAGCGGCTTGCAGGGCCGGGGCGCAGGAAGCGAGGGCAATAACGGCTGTCAAAGCCAGAAGTCCGAATCGTTTTTTCACAGCTGACCACTCTCCTTGAGGTGCTCGATTTCTTCCTGCAGCTTCAGACGGTTCTCGGCAGACAGGTGCGCGTCACCGTCGGCCAGGTCGATGACGACCGGCGCGAGGATTGGGGCGAGCTTCAGGGCGACGGCAATCGGCACGTTGTGGCCGACCATCCCAGTCACGAGCATCAGCAGTTCGTTCATGGAGCCTCCTGGACCAAGGGCGTCACCACGGTGACGGCGGGAGCGGGCGGCTGAACGCTGGGCTGATCTGCAAGCGGGGCATCATCCGGCCCCACGATGGCGGGCCAGTCGGTGCGGGTTGCAGCGGGGAAATCGGCATCATCCTGCGGCGGCCCAGCAGGGAAGCTCAGCAGTGGCATGGCCTCCAGACCGCTTGTGGACGGCACGATCACGGCGGGCGGGGTGTTGCCCCCAATCCAGCCCAGCACCGTCTTTGTCCCGTCGCGCCCGATCACCGCCGTCAGCCCAGCAGCGAGGCCGAAGAAGATCGCGGTGGGCCAGCCGGTCAGCCCGAACAGCGGCAGACTCCCGCCGAGATTGCTGAAGTACAGGATCAGCGCGCCGATGACGCCCAGCATCCCGCTCAGCGTCCACCACACGGGCGCGGGCGGCTCTTTGCGCGGCGGGTCGTAGGCGGCAAACCGGGTCACGGTGTTGCGCTTGATGGTGCTGGTCAGGCCGAACACCACGGCGGCCAGCGCTGCCGGGCTGCTGCCCAAGATGCCCAGTCCGGTCAGGTCAAAGCCGAGGCCATCAGCTTGTGCCGAGGCCGTGCTGGTCAGGAGCAGGATCAAAAAAACAAGTGTGTACATTTATTCCCCTTCCAAAACGGGCGCTTCGTCCCAGTCGAGTAGCGACACAACCTGCCCAGCGAGAGCGTGGGTACAGTCGCTCAGGTAAATGATTTCGCCCGGCTGAGCGCCGTTGCAGCCGACGAACGTGTGGCAGCGTGTCGGGCCGTCAGCGTTGCCAGAAACCACCAGACAGGACGGCGAGAGGACGGGCTTCTCGGTATCTCCATTCCAGTTCCATGCGCCTGGTCCTTTTGTGGTGACGGAGTGCCACCCACCGCACCCGGCGCAGCGGAACGAGATGCCCTCTTTGCTGCCGTCGGCCATGTTCCAAGCTCGGGTTTTCATCCTTCCCCCCTCAGCGCGATCCAGACCGCGCCCGGATCGGTGGCGTTGACGGTTACGCCGCCGCGAGTGATGCGCTGCCCGGCCACGTTGTCCCAGCCGCCCGCCTCGTTTTCCAGCAGCACACGGGGGCCAGTTGGCACGGTGGATTTGACCGGTACGGGCGCAGGCTTGACCACTACTGGCACAGGCATGGGAGCCGCGTCGAACACCCAGGCGTCAGGCATCCGGCCCACCGTCGTCAGCCCGCCCCACTGCTCGAGCGGCACCCAGTTCAGAGAGCCACCCAGCGACTGGCCCCGGCGCACCGTGGCGTTCTCCAGCACGAACAGCCGCCCGCCCGGCCCCTCACCCAGCAGCCCGATGTGGCCGAAATCCGAGGGCAGCCGCGAGAACACCACGTCACCCGCCCGCGCCTGCTTGACCGGCACCGTCCACTTCAGGTCGATGAACGCCTGTTCCATGCTCCGCGCCCACGGCACCGTTGGCGAGCGCTGTTTGTTGAGCGGCGTGAAGTGGCTCCAGATGCCCACGCGCTTGTACCACTCGCCGTTGGCCCAGCCGTTGGCGTCCTCGATCACCTGCCGGTCGGCTTTCAGGCAGTAGTTCGGCTCCCGCTCGATCTGGAGTTCGCCCGCGAGCACAGCGTCGATACTTCTCTGAATCCTGTTCATTTCTTCCCTCCCTTGAAACACGTTTCCGGAATGACGAACGGCACCCGGTACGCCGCCGCGTCAGAATTGAGGGCCGTCGCCGCGCTGCGGACCTCGTAGAAGCCCGGCTCCAGATCGGCGGGCAGGTTGTAGCGGCCATAACTGCTCACGAGCGTTTGCCCCTGCTGCTGAGCCGTCCAGATGAAGTATTTGGGCGTCGTCTCAGGGATCAGCGTCCGCTCTTCACTGGCGTCCCAGAGCGTGCGGGCTACCATCAGCAGCGTCGGCGTTTGACGAACGGTCAGGCGCGGCTGCCACGTGACGGTTCCACCGGGACAGATATTCGGCTTGGTCGGCAGGTACACATCGGCGGTGTAGCTGAACGGCGAGGGCCGCCAGATGCTGCTGTAAAGCTGTGAGGCCAGCAGGACCAGCAGCACGGCCACGCACGCCGCAAACACCCACAGGAACGGCGCGACCCAACGGGGCATCACGCGGGCCAGGTGCGGACTCATGGGTGGCTCCCGCTGAACTTCAGCACCGTCACGATCACGGCGATTAGTGAGGCCAGGGAGCCGCCGCCAAGCCACTTGATAATCAGCATCTGCCCCTCCTGACGCGCCGCCTGAATCCGGCTGGCCTGCTCAATGGCGTCGAGCCGGTCAGAGGCGGCATCGTCAACAGCAGCCAGGTCCACCTTGATCTTGTCGATGTCGGTCTGCACCTGCTTGACAGCAGCGTTGAGTGCCTCTCGGATGCTTGGCACGCCGGTTGCCGGGTCGCCTGCCACGCTCCGGTCCAGGCGCTCGAGCACCTTCTTGACCTCACCAATGTCTTGCGAGAGGCGTTGAAAATCAGCAGGGTCGCCGCTCATGGCCCGCGCTCCACGGGCACACGCCGCCAGTCGCCCGCCGCGCCGGTCAGGAGGTTGAGCCGGTCAGCGTCGTAGACCTCCCAGCGCCACGTGAGCGAGGTCCAGAGTTCGGCGGGGGGCACCTTGCTCTTGAACCTGCCGACCTCCCACGCGCCGGTCAACGGCTTGATCGGCTGGTACGGTGCGCCCTTGCGTTTGACGTTGATGGTTGATGACTTCCGGACGCGGAAGGCGGTATCTGCTGGGCAGCCGGGCGAGACGATCAGCCGGACGTGGTAGGCCACGCCGCGCACCTGATCCGGCGAGAGGCTCAGGGCGCAGGCAGGCTGCTGGCTGAGCAGGGCGGCAGGGATCAGCAGCGCTGGCCCCAATAGGAGGAATGTCAGTTTCAAAGGGGCCTCCGGTACATGAGTCAAGTCTTGCCGCGCCCGTGACACCTGGGCAGGGCAATGGAAAAGCCGCCCGGAGGCGGCTGGTGAAGTGCGTTGGATTGGTCTGTCGTTACTCCCGGCCAGAGGCCTTGAGTGGCTGTTGGGCGCGGCCTTCGAAGTACCCACTTCCACCCGTGTTGATATCCCGGGGACGGTAGGCAAAGCGCCAGACCATCGTGCCGTCCTGGGTGAGGACCTCGACTCTGGAGTCGAGGTCGGCATGCATCGACCGCAGGGTGGTGATGTCAGCGCTCCAGTCGGCCTTGCTGACGGTGTCTTGGTGCTCCTGGTAGCCTTCGTAAATCTTGATGAAGTAGCCCCCGTTGCGCCGCTCAGCATTGTATTTCCCTCTAAGGGTGACCATAAGCGCCTATTTTATTGCCAAGAGCTGTCGATTCAACGGTGAGCACGGCAACAAAAGGCCCCCACGTGGAGCCGGGGGTGGGGTGGATTTATAGGAAGGTTGTGTTTAGCTGATGTACTCGTGTTTGTGGCGCTGGTACGAGGCCCAGGCGGCATACCCTGTCAGCAACAGATGCAAGCCAAAGGCGAGAACGGCAGACAACCAGAGCGGTTGCGCCAACACCAGCAATGCGATGAACACCAGCACGGGAAGTCCAAAGAGCCAACTCCAGCGCTTCTTGAGGCTTTTCGAGATGACAGCTCGGAAAAACTCAACTCTGGTCACGCCTCAGCGTATCTGAGCTTTCAATCCTCACAAAGTGAAATTTGGAGCCTCCGGAACGCCGTATCTGCTGGCCGGTAGCGTGGTGAGTCAGCAGGCTAGAATCATGAGAACACCCCGCGCACGCCAATGTGGGGGTGAGGTTGGGCCGCCCGAAGGACAGCTGGAATGGGAATGCTTCAGTGTACTTCGGAAACTCAGGCGGTTTGATTTGGAGTTACCGTGCTTAGTCTCAATGCTCGCTGTGACACATGTGGGACAATTTTTCCAGCAGGAATTGAGATGGACGAAATTGGTACAGCAACTATTCAAGGCACATTCGGTCCCTGCCCAAATTGTGGGGGCACAGGGAAGTTTGTTGCCGACAACGTACCATTTAGTGTTTCAGAGGGACGCATAACTGTGGAACCTGGGACTCTATCAGCTGCCGATTTAGCAGTTATAGCCTCTGCGCTTTCACCATTCCAGTCAGGTGACCGCAGCAAGAAGGCTATCCAGCAAGCAATTACCAAAGTGCTGCCTGAACTTGCACCTGAAATTAATGGATTCGCTCAGAAAGATTTAGCTTTCCTCATTACTTTTATCCTAGCGATGCTGGCGATAATTCAGAATCAGTTAAATTCAGATGGCGCTTCGATTCAGGCAGAGCAAATGATGCGGCTTATTCGCCAACAAACAAACTTGGTAAGACTGCAAGCGAATCGTACTGAAAAACACTGGGAGGATTCCATAAACCTCGATCGCGAGCGCAACGAACTGCTGAGGCAGCAGGCAGAATTTCTCAAGGAACATCTGAAACCGACCCCACTACAGCATGAAAATCCCTAAACTCAACATGCATCAGGAGAAGAATTGTAGAGCAAGCAGTACCCACGACGATCAACCATCAGAGAATGCCATGCAGCATCAGCTCCGGCGTACTCCACACTGCCTTGAAGTAACCACGCTCATACATGCGGGCCAGCTTGCCCTTGATCCGGTTGCTGTACCCGGCAAGGAACGCTGCCTGATACCCGCGAGAATCACTGATCCCTGAAGGTCACCATGTCGATCTCACTGCTCGTCGCCACATTGATGGCACGTGGACCGAAATTCGCCAGGATGCACTGATCGGCAAACGTCGGTTCCGGGTAGTCGAGGCCAGCGTTGAAGCCCCCGAGCCGCCCGATTGTTCCGTCCGATTTCAAGACGATGGTGTATTTCAGTGTCAAGGCCGCCCCCACAGCAAGCGTCCCGCCCGCAAAATACACCCGCTTGGGGGCGGTGCGCCCTACCGCGCCCGCCCGGTAAAACAGGGCCTCCCCTTCACTGACGTTGACCGCGTCCGCCACGCCCGGCGTCACCCGCAAGCCCCACAGCACCCGCATCGGGGGCAACTCGGTGTTCTCGATCGGCACATGCACCAACAGCTGCCGCGTACCGCCCACCAGCACCCCGGTAAAGTCTCCGAAGATGGTCCGCACCGTGGCGCTGCCGTCGTTGGCCCGCGCCCCCCGAATCGGGAAAAATGAAGTCAGCACCTTGCCCGATTTGCACAGCGCGTCCATCTGCCCGGCCAGGGTGATGCTCGTCCCGAAGTTGCCGCACACCACATACCGCAGGCTGGCCGCGTCCCAGCGGATTTGAAACACGATGCCGTTGGGATGGCCCAGAGCACGGCGGGCCGTGAAGCTCACGTCACGCAGCTTATCGGCCGTATCGGTATCCGAGCGGAAGAACACATTGCTGGCGGCGGAGCCGTAGTCCTGGTTAAACCAGATCAGCGTCCCGCTGGCACTCCGCACCACCCCGCCGTTGTGCGCGGCTTCAGCGATGTTCTGGCCTGCCGTGACGGGGAAGGGGAAAATATCAGCATTGCTCACGATGTTTTGCAGGACCGGGATACTCCCGGTGTTCGCCGCGATGTCCCACAGCACCGCGCGCCATTTGTAGGTGTAGGGTGCGGACGCGCCGGATTTGGTGACCACCAGCACCAGCAGTTTGCCGGTGGTGTGATCGCCCACGGCGGGCACATTGATGATCGTCTCGCCGCCGGGCATCAGGGCCTGCAGCGCAGCGGTGTAGTCCGTCCAGGCCAGGCTACTCACGGTGTCCTGAGCACCGTTGAGGCTCAGCACGATTTTGCCGAAGGTGGGCCGCACCGGGTCGGTGGGGGCACTGTTGACGCCGTTGTACCCCGCACCGCTCGCGTAGAAGGTATTCAGCGCCGCACGGTGCAACCGGAACAGGTTGCGCTGCGTGGTGGTGTCGCCGTTCATAAATCCGGCGTCGCGCAGTTCCCGGGTGAGCGATTGGCCTCTGGGGATGGCTCCGGCATCCGTCGGCAGCCGAACGAAGATCAGGGTCGGGCTGCGGTTGGGCTGGCCGACCGCGTCGCGGTCGCCTGTTCCGCCGATCAGCACGTAGCCGGTTTCGGTCACGCCAGCGGGGTTGGTGTAGTCGGCATAGTTCCAGCGCTCAGCGGCAATGGCGTGCAGCATCGCGTTGCGGCTGTCGACCGTGGCATCACCGTTGAGGAGCCAGGCGGGCGCTTCGGTGTTCCATTGGCTGGTCTGGGTGGTGGTCCAGTCGGTCTTGCGGTCGGCGCGGGCCGCCGACCAGCGGACCTTGTGAATGACGTGGATCTGGACGTCCTCGCCGATGACGATGTAGTAATCACCCACGCTGGCGATGTTGTTGATGGCGTCGGTAAACCAGTAGGGGGCCTGGGCGTCGGTGAGGATGCCGCGCAGCAAGATAGGGGTGCTGCTGATGACGGTTTTGCGGCCGAGTTGTTCGGTTCGGTCGGCACGGGCATCGGGGAGGGCAGTGAGGTTGTAGAGGTACTGCCACGCGCCCGCAACCGACTTGTAGACACGCTGCGTCGCCCCATCGATGGCGGCTTGATTGGGGACCGTATTCGCCGCTGGGAAGCTGGCGTAATTGGCGTACTGAAGGGCATTGCCAGTAGCGATGAGACCTTGCAGGGTCGGCAGTAACGTCTGAAGGTTGGAGGTGGCCTGGGCCAGGGGGGTGAGGGCATCGGCGTTGAGGAGTTCTGCGCTCATAGTCCAGCTCCTGTGATGAGGGTGGTCGGGAAAGTGAACGACTGGGTGCCGAACGTCAGGGTGCGACTGGAGGGCGTCAGTCCAGCGGGGGTGTAGGCCACCACTCGGATACGGCCGTTGGTCAGGACCAGGGCGCTGAGTCCCCCCAGGTCTGAGATGGCCTGCTGTACCGCCTGCGCGCTATCGGCCAGCGCTTGCAGGGCTGCGGCATGGTCCGCGTCGGCACGGGCGCTCTTGGTATCCAGAGCCGCCAAGCCCGTGCCGAGGGCCACGAGCTGGTCAGGTGTTGCCGCAGTTGCCTTCCCGATCTTCATCAGCGCGTTGATGTCCAGCTCAGTTGCGGTCGGCGAACTCAAGATCGGCTGGAACGTGACAGAGCTGATCGGCAGGCCGCCTTTCCGCACCGTCAGCCGGTAGGTGTCCGGGTCCGGGTCAATCCCAGGCCGCGCCGCGCCGCTGATGAAGTCGCTGTAGGTCGTGCCGTCGAACGCCTTGAGATCTCCGGTTGAATTGATAGCCGCGTCGGGGAACCCGCTGGCAGGTGCGATGCCGTTCAGGCCGATGACGCCGTGACGCCCATCTACCGTGACGGAGACGCTTAGGGCGCTGGTGTCGCCGCCCCGGTCATGTTTGTACTTCCAGATGCTCAAAGTTCCCCCTCTTTCCACGCGATGGCGGCGGTGGCCCCGGCGGCGATGATGGTCAGGCTGCTCAGCCCCGGTTCCAGATATGGCAGCGGCCCCGTCACGTACAACGCGGCGTCCACCCCGTTCAAGGTCACGTCCTCACCGTCCAGCGTCAGGATTTGCCCAGCTGGGATGGTCCCGTGCCAGGTGGTCAGCCCCGCGTCACTCAGGATGCTGGGGTTGATGACAGCCGAACCGCCCGCCGTGATGCTGACCTTGAGATCCGCCCGCGCCTGCCCGCCAATGTTGACGATGGCCGCACTTCCGACAGCAACAGACCGACTCTTGCTCTCCTGCCAGAAGTACGGCGACTTATGCTCCACTGTGAGTTCGACCGCGCCGCCGTGCTGGGCGCTTCCGGCAAAACTGCGCGTCACCTTGCTCACCCCAGCGATGCTCAGCGTCCCGCCCGGCGTGCGGCTGTAGCCACGAAACAGCGGCGCGAGCGTGGCGATCTCACGCTGCAAGGCGAAGGCCTCGTCGTGGTTCTTGCCATGCGTGGCGAGGGTGATGACCATCTGCCCGGCCCTCGGGCGGCGCTCGCCGATGAAGATCTTCATGCCTGTGCCTGGCACGTCCTCGAACGTTCCAACTGGAATCAGGTCCGGTAGCGTCTCGGTCTTCACGAACAGGGCCTGCTCAGGGGTCCAACGGTACAGGTTCAGGAGGTCGGCCCCCTGCTCGTTTAGGAATACTCGGTCAATCACGTGCCACCTCCCGGCGTGCGGAGAATGCGCTCGACGCTCTGGAAGCCCAGGTCGAGCGCCTCGGTATCGTCTAGGGGCTGCGGTGTCCCGGCCTCGATGCTGACCGTTAAGGCGTCCAGGTCGTACACGCCCCGCGTCACATCCAGATCCACGTCGCCGTTGGCTGTGTCGAAGCGGGCGATCCCACTGACTTCCAGGCGGCGCAGCGTCTTGTACTTGCCCACCCAGCTTCGGACCGGCTGCATCTTGTACCTGAGCAGGCCGTACGCGTAGGCGATCAGGGCGTCCTGGTCCGCGATGGCCGCGCCGATCCAGCCCACTGAGGCGGGCGGGCCAGTGACGACCATCTCCGAAGCCGTGATGTCCTGCGGGGTGCTCCAGATGCGCCGCCGCCCGATCTCCGGGTGTGCCGGGTCTGGGCCGTCCACATCGTCCTTGCGAATCAGGTTGATGGTCACTGGCGTGGTCAAGGTGGGGTTAGCCAGCGTCACGGCGGTCACGTTGACGTCGGTGGTCACCAGATCGCCCGCCCGCCAGATGTACACGCCGGGTAGGCCCACACGGGTGCGGTTCACGGCAAACGGCGCGATGGTTGCCACTGCGTAGTCGAGCCCAGAAGGCAAGGTGCCGATGCGCGCCGGGAAAAGCGTCCTGAACGTGGACTGCGCTGCACTCACGCCAGGCAGGCTGATCTTCAGGCGGAGCAGATCAGCCGGGAGGGTTGCGCCGCCGAAGAACACGTCAAAGCCGGGCGGTTGGTGCCCGTTGGCCGTCACGTAGCTGTAGTAAGCCGCGTCTTGCAGGTAGTGCCATTCCACGGTCTGGGCACTGCTGGCGCTGAAGGTCGGCGTTGCCCCACCGCTGCCGCCGAACGCTGCTGCCGCCGTTGTCCAGCTCCCGCCGTTCAGCCGGTATTCAATGCTCAGCCCGCTCGGGCCGCCGTTAAGGAGGACTGAGTAGGCAAAGGCCGTGCCGGTGGCCGCCGCGACACTACCCGCCTCGCCCTGGCTGGTGATCGGCTGATACGCGGCTCCCTGAAGCACCGCAGGGCTCAGACTCAGCCCGTCCGCCAGATGCCCGGTCCAGTTCGGCGTGAGGGCCGTCTGGAGGCCGTGCACGTTGGCGATCAGGGCCGGATTGTCCGGGTGGTCGAGCAGGACGTTCAGGTCCACCGTTGTCCCGGCATACGGATTGTTCTGGGTGGTCGTCACGCTGGCGGGCAGACTCTCCGACAGCCACGCCTCACCGAACACGGCAATCTCCAGCGTGGCCTTGTACTCGAAGAAGGCCCGCACGGCGTCCGGTCTGGCGTATTCGAAGCGCACGCAGTTCTTGTAGCCCTCGCGGGTACCGGGCGGCCTGTCGGAGCGCGTGCGCGGGAAGCGGTGGGTCAGGGTGTCGGTGAGCTGATGCACCACGATCTCGCCGAGGGCATTCACGCCCCAGGTCGCCCCGGCAGCGGCGGGCAGCGCGGCTTGCATGGCGTCCCCAACCAGCTCAAACAGCGTCAGGGCACCCAGCACAGCATTCACGTCCGCGATGCTCCCCACGGTGACTCCGGGCGGCAACACGGCGCGCGCCAGCACGGCTTGCAGGTAAGGCTTGAACCGGGCTTTGAGTGGCAGCACCGTCACACCGTCAGCGTCCACATCCGAGCGCCAGGCCGCGCTCGCCACCCGGTCTTTGAGGCTCAGCAGCTTGACCTCACCCTTCCCTTCTTCCCACGGTTCCTGTCCGACTTCACCGAGGTAGATCGGCACGTCTGAATCCGAGAGAAATACCCTTACCCAGTCACCGGGAGCCATGCGCGAGCCGTTTCTCTCAGGGACCGCACTGAGTTTCAGATTGCCACTCCCGCACAGGTTGCCCGGCAAGATCTCCAGATTCCCGCCTAGGCCGGCTAATTCATCCGGCTTGTACTCGCCAGCGGCGCGCTGATAAGCACGCGCATACGGCCACGCCGCCCCGGCGCGGCTGAACGTCACGTAGTAGGTCAGGAACTTCATGCGAACCTTGCAAAGCGAGCACGCAGGCCGCTGTCCAGTCCGCCACGCTGCCCGGACTCATAAACCGTCGTTTGCGTGTACTGGATTTCCTTCACTGCCGCCGTGTTCCCGTTCACGGCTTTGGTCAGGTCGGGAATGGCACTGTTCAGCAGGCCCAGCAGCGGCCCCAGTTCACTGCCCAGCTGGACACTCAGGCCGGGCAGGGCCGCGCCGATCTGCTGAATCAGCCCGCCCGCGTCCAGCCCTTTGCTCAGCGCCGCATCGAGCTGGGTGAACAGCGGGTCGAGCTGGCTGAGGATGCGTTTCACGATGAAACCGTCCTGAATGGCCTGCCCGATGCGGTCGCGCACGCCCTTGTACATGGCGTCCAGCGGACTGTTACCAGAGAGCAGGGCCTGCACACCGCTCAGGAGGGACTGACGCCAGCTCACGCGGGTCTGCTCAGCCGCGTCCGAAGCCGCTTTCGCCAGATCGCGCACGGCCTGCATCTCGGCGGCCTGGGCCTGTTCCTGAGTGACGGTGCGCTGAGTGGCGTACTTGTCGTGGATGCTGGCAATCTGGGCCGCTGTCAGGTCAGCGGCGCTCAGCTCGGCTTCCTCTTCCAGGCTGATGCGCTCCAGGGTGCGGGCCAGCCGGTCCGCGTTGTACGCCGCGTCGATCTGGCGGCGCTGGTCATCAGTGTCGGCAGCGGCGAGAGCAACGGCGTGCTCAGCATCGGCCAGCGAGTCGCGGTTCGAGAGCGCTTGCAAGCGGATACCCCGCTCGATCTCGGCAGCCTTCTTGACCTCGCCTTTCTCCCAGTCGAGATAATCCTGCTGGATGCCGCGGCGCTGGAGGTCGAAGCGCTCGTCAATCTCAAGGCGGTCCTGTGCCGTAAGGTTCGCAGCAGCCAGCGCGCCCTGCCGCTCCACATCGGACGTGGCGAGCGCGGCGTCTCGTTTCTGCGCCTGGTATTCCGCGTCAGAGAGCAACCCGGCCCGGTTCTGAATGGCGAGGGCCGTCTGAATGTTGTTCAGGGTACGAGTCTGCAAATCGCGCTGGCGAGCGGCGATGGCCTCCGGCGAGTAGCGGCCCGTACCTGCGGCCCTGTCGGCGGCGTCAAGAATTTGGGCCGTCTGCTTGGCGCTCGCGGCGGTGTTTTTCGCGGCCATGCCGAGGCCCGCGATGGCCGCCGTGATCCGTTCCACCTTCGTCGGGTCGTCATCCCGCAGGGCCAGGGCGTCGGAGTACGCCTTGATGGCACCGCCCCACTCGGCCAGCCGTCCGCTGCTGTTTTTGAAGGCGTCGACCAACCCCTGAGCAGCACTCTCGTACACGCTGCTGGTGAGGGTCTTCTCGAAATCAGCCATGTTCCCGGTTTCGCGGTACTTCTTGAACGCCCCGTCGAGGCCGTTATAGACGCCTGTTGAGATGGACTGCCCGGCCTTGAGGCCCAACTTGTCGATTTCGTTGACGACCTCGGGGCCGCCGCCGAAAATGTCGGCAAAGACACCCCGACTGCGGATGGAGGTCTTCTGGTAGTCGGCTGGGTTCAGGAGGGGGTTCTGATCGGCGAAGTCGGCCTTGAGCTTGGCAACCTCGGTGTGGGCCTTCTTGAACCCGGCAATGGCGTCCCCAATACCAGAAACGAGCTTGACCGTCAGGGCCACCCATGAACCGATGTCCTTCCCGCCGCTGGCGACGATCTTGGCCACGTCGCCCGCCATGCTGTTCACCTTCTGGAACGCGGTTTCGGCTCCTTTGATGTTGGCTGCGAGATCGGTCCAGGGGGTGTTCAGCTTCTTGCCGAACCGGTCGTACGCCTGCTCGCTCTGGCCCATCGCCCCAGCCAGGTTGCCGAGCGCGCCGATCACGTTGGCGAGCAGATCGGCGTAGCGTCCAAAGATATTGATCTGTTCGCCCCTGGCGGCAAGGAGGGCGTCTTCAGCGGCTTGCAGTGCCTCCACGGTTGCCCGGTATTTGTCATTGTCGAGTGCCCCGCCCACCAAATCGGCGCGGTACTGGCTGATCTGCTCGGTCAGCGCTGCTTGCAACTCCCGGTTGGCCGAAAAGCTGTAGCCCTGCCCCTGGCTTACATCGCGCTGGGCGGCCTTCACCTTCGCGGCAGCGGCTTTATCAACGATGGTGATTTGGGCCTCGGCTCCGTCGCTGTCGATCTGGGTCAGCGTGGTTTGCAGGGCCAACTCAGCAGCAGCCACCTTGTCGGCGTTGCCGTTTGCATCGGTCAGGGCGCGTCCATAGGCACGCTGTGCAGCCAGCCTGCGGGCCGTCAAGCTGGCGGTGAGGTGATCTTGCTCACTCACGGCCCCGGCCTTGTAGCGGGCCTCTTCCTGAGCCGTTGAGAGGGCCGTGATGGCGTCCTCGCGGGCGCGGGTGTTCGTGCGGGTCAACAGGAGTTGATCGGCGGCGGCCTTCTCGTCGATGGCCTTCAGTTGCTGGGTACGGGTGGTGGCGGCCAGGACATACGCCTTATCGGTCTCGCCCAGATTCGCCGTCGCACGGGTGAAGGCCGCCTCAGCCGCTTCTTTATCCAGTGCGGCCTTCTGGCTGATGTAGTCGCTCTCGCTCACCAAGCCCATTTGCTTTTGGATCTCCAGGTGGGCCGCCGTCTGGGCGCGCTGGGTATCCAGCAGATCCTGATGACTCGTAATGAGCAGCGCTTTCGCTTCGGCCACCTGCTCAGGGGTGAATCCGGAAGCCGGATCGGCCAGGAGTTTGAGCACTTCAGCGTCGCTCAGGCGCTGCTTTTTGATGCCTTCCATCAGGCCGGCAAAATCAATCTCGCTGGAGCGCGGGTCTTCGCTGGGCTTGCTCTTGCCGCGCCCGCCGTCCTGATAATCGGCGGGGTTGTCTTTGATGTCGGCGACGAGGTTGTCCACATCGGTCCGGCTGGCGAGTTCGGCGCGGATCATGTCTGCAAACACGCTCTTGCCGCCGCCTTTCTTGGTCAGTCCCTTGAGCGCAGAAGCCAGAAAATCGGCAGCGGCCCCGGCAAGACCCGCTTGCAGGGCGTCTTTGTTCTCGTCAGCCACGGCCCCGTAAGCCGCGTCAGTTTTCACGTCCGGGGCGACGTTGATGGCCAGTCCGCGCCCCTCGAACTGATCCCCCTTGAGGCCCGCGATCGGCCCGGCAGCGTCGCGCACGCCCTGGATAGCCGCTTTGAGTGCGTCGAGCTGCTTGGCCGTGATGCTGCCGTTGGTGGCGAGCAGTTCCAGTCCACCTTCAAAATCGTCCAGGCCCTTCAGGGTGTCGGGCATCTGCGCGAGCAGTTCAGCGGTGGTGTAGGTGAGCTTCTCGAACGGCTTGATGGCACCGTCGGCTTGCCGCGCCCCGTCCGAGACGGCGCTGTATGTTCCGGACGAAACCTCGGCATCAATGGTGTCCTGGGCTTCGAGATTCTTCTGCCGCTTGATTTCGTCGGTCACGGCCCGCAAGCTTCCCGCCGAGGCGTAGCCCTGTTTTTCCAGCTCGCTGAGGGTCTTGATGTACGCGGCCACCGTTTTATCCCCGGAAGGAATCTGGTCCACAGCATCCTGAACGCTGACCACGATCGCGTCCTGCGCCTTCTTTGCCCGGTCGAAGCCGTCGGTCAGGTTGTCGTACTTGCCGCTGGCGATGTCGGCGTCGATGCCGTTCTGATAAATGGCGTCCCGCACGTCCTGCACGCTGCCTCCAGCGGCATACCCGGCCTTCTCGAGCGCTTCCAGAGCCGTCAGGTACTCGGCAGTCGCGGCGGTGCCCTGGGGCATCTGGGCCACAGCTTCAGCGATGCTGACCACGACCTTGCCCTGCGCCTTGCTGGCCCGGTCGAAGCTGTCAGAGAGGCCGTCATACGCGCCGCTGGCGATCTGGGAATCAATGGCCTGCTGGTAGAGCGCGGCCACGTTTGCCTTCGCGCCCGCCACATAGACGCTGCTGCTGGTCCCGGCCTTTTTGGTGCTGGCGTCCAGCGCGTCCATCTTTTCGAGGGTGGTTTGCAGGGTCTGGGCGTCCACCTTGCCGGTGCTGATCTTGTCGCGCAGGGTGGCAGCCAGCGCGCTGTACTCGGTGCGGCTGCGCTGAATGCTGACGGTCACGGCGTCCTGCCCCTCGCGCAGGGCCTGGCTGTCCCTGGCGTCCAACAGGGCATTGCTGCGGGCATCCTCAGCCACGTTGAGCGCCCCGGTGTGCTGGGCCTGGGCCAGTTGCTCAGCGGCGGCGCGCAGGGCGGGCTTACCTTTGGCAGCGGCGTCGAGCGCGGCCTTGAGGCTGTTATCGGCCTGCACCTTGGCGAGCTGATAGTCGCGCTGGGCCTGCTGCTCACGGGCCGCTTGGAGGGCCGCGCCTTCCTTTTTGACCACTTCGAGCTTCTTGGTGGCGTTGTCGCCTGCCAGCTTCAGGCCATCGTCGTAGGCGCGCTGGGCCACGCTGACCGACTGTTTGGCCGTGGTCACGTCGGCCTGGGCACGCTGTTCGCTTTTCTGGCGCACGATCTCCGCGATCTTGTCCGCATCGGTCCCAGCAGCCCTCAGCCCGTCCACTTCGCTGCGGGTGCTCGCCACGAGGTCTGACAGGGCGTTCTTCTGCTCACGGTCCTTCGTGCCCGGAATGGCCTTCTTGGCTGCCGCCTGCACCCGCCCGAGGGCCGCGATGTAGGTCTGCACGGCCTTCTCGTAACCGGGCGCGTCCTCGGATACCAGCTGGAACGCGGCGCGGGCGTCTTCGAGTTGACGCTTGAACTGATCTGCCAGGCCGTCCTTCTTGCTGAGGCTGTCGATCTCGCCCTGCGTGGAGGAAAAGAGGCTACTCAGGGCCGACTTCTTGTCGCCGGCAGGTAGGCTCCCGGCGAGCTTCTGGCTCTCGGTAGCGGCCTTCCTGAGGACGGCCAAGTAGGCGTCCAGGGCCTTGTCGTAGCCGGGCGTCTCTTTGGTGTAGAGCTGGAAGACCGCTTTGGCGTCGTCGATCTGCTTTTTGAGGGCTTCCACCGCGCCGCCGGTCTTGCCCAGGGAAGTGATCTTGTCGCGGGTGCCCTTGACGATCCCGGCGAGGTCGGCGCGCCCCGCATCGGCCTCCGGCAGCTTCATGGCGGCGTCGTAAGCCAGGCGCTGCACGTTGCTCAGGGTGGCGAGGTAGCGGTCAACCGCCTTCTGATATTCGGCGCTGTTCTTGTCCACCAGATCGAAGGTGGTTTCGGCCTGCTTAAGCCGGGCGCTCAGGGCGTCGCTCAGCCCGACAACAGGAGCCGCACCGCCGACGCCGGTGTAATCGAAGCTCTCCGGCTTGGCTTTGCTGACCGGGACCGCTACTCGGGAGGCAAGGGGAGCGCTGGCAGAGGTCGTAACACCGACATACCTAATGTCGAATGGCTCTACTGCTGTCTTACTCCCTGCCCGAAAGCCCATTGCATGAATGTGGGCATTCCCCGGCCCCAGGTCGGCATGGGCCAGCGAGCCGGTCTGACCGACTTCTGCAATGAGCTGGCCCTGCTGCACCAACAGCTTGCCGCCCGCTTTTTTGATGGCCTCTTCAAGCCCATCGGCGTACTTGTTAAGATGCCCCAGCAGCAGCTTGTTGCCCTCGGCGTCGATCAGCTCGGCGATGTGCCCGGTGGTCTTGCTCCAACGGGTCGTCAGGTAGCCAGTGAACGGGGCCAGCACGTCCTGCCCCGTCTTGGCAAACAAGTCTTCACCATTGTGAATCTGGTTGCCGAAGTAAGTTCCACCGAATGGCGTCCCGGTGCGAGCGCCACCCAGACCCAGCAAGCTGACAAGCTGCTCACGGCCCTGTACAGTCTGCGGGCGATGTTGCGGCATGTCGCTCTGGCTTGGCCCGTACGTCGGCGCGTTCCGCTCAGCCTTGTCCTCCCTGGCTCCCACTGCCACGCTCTTGGCCCGCGCCACCGTGTCATCGACGAAGTTGCCCTTGCCGATGTGGAGCAAGTCCCACGCCCAGTCAGGAATGTAGCCCTTGACCTTCTCAATCGCGTTGGACACGCTCTCGCCCAGCTTGGCGGCAAGGTCAGCCGTCCCGGCCACGATCCCGTCGCGGATGTTCAGGCCAATCTGCTTGGCCTTGTTGAATGCATTCATGCCCAGGGTTTTGAGGGCGCTCCAGACCTTTTCCAGTGCGTCGTCAATCGACTTGCCGGTTCGTGCCCACATCTCCGAGAAGGTGTTTGCTGCGCCCTGGTAATCGCCATTGATGAGCTGGGAAATGGCTTGGAAGGTGCTCCCAAAACGGTCAAGCCACCCAGCCAGAATGCGGTAGATGGCCGTGACGGCTGCTCCCAGGGCAGGGGCCAGAGCGTCCCAGACGGGCTTGAGAACGTGTTCCCACAGAGCCGCGATCAGATTGAACGCGCCCTCGATGAACCGGGCCGCGCCCTGAATGACGCCCGGTACCTCCGTCCAGACGCGCTTAACGAGGGGGGCGTAACGCTCAAAGACCGGCACCAGCACGCTGTCATAGGTGCTGCGGATGCTGGCCCACGCACTATTAATTGCGCTCCGCGTCTTGCTCAGCGCAGCCTCAGCAGATTTCCCCTGCTCTGTAAACGGCGCAAACAGCACCTGGGAAATCCGCTGGCTCAGGCTCTTAAACAGGCCATCAATCCCGCCGCTCTCAAAAAGGCTCTTGACCTTCCCCAGATTCGCGTTCACCTGGGCCAGCAGATCTTTCAGGCCCAGCTTCTCGGTGATGTACGTGCCCGCCTCACCACCCAACTGCTTAAGCACGTCGGTGGTGTTTGACCACATTCCCAGCAGCGTTTTGCTCTGGGCTTCCATGCCGCCGCCGAATCTCTTCTGCAAGCCTTCGAGAATGACGGGGAGAGCCGTAGCCGCGCTAATAGAGCCGTTCTCGGCCATCTTCATGGCCTCGGGGATGCTCACCCCGATCTTGTCGGCCAGCATCTTCCAGGCGGGGATGCCGCGCTCGGCGAGCTGGTTCATCTCCTGGGCCTGTACCTTGCCCTTGGCATAGATCTGCCCGATGGCGAGCGTCACCCCGTCTAGCATGTCCTTCCCGCCGCCCAGCGAGCCCACCGCGTTGCCCACGGCGGTTAGGACCGGGATGATGTCCTTGGCCTGGAAGCCGTAGGCCAGCAGCCGCCGGGAACTGTCGCGCAGGCCCACCAGCTCGAACGGCGTGTGGGCAGCGAAGTCAGCCAGGTCGGCCAGGAACGCTTGGGCTTTTTGCCCGCTGCCCAGCATGGTCGTGAAGGCCGTCTGGGCCTGCTCCATGTCGCCCGCGAGGCGGATCAACCCCAGGCCGCTCCCGATGATCCGCTGAACGCCCTGCGTCACTTGCTGCAAGAGACTGAACCCGGCGTTGACCGAAACGAGACTGGCCTGAAGACGACTGAAGCCCCCTGCGCTGCTGTCTGCCTCGCCGCGCAGCATGGCCAGCGCCCGCGCTGCAATCTGGGCCGCCAATCCAGTGCTTTTCTCCGCATCGGTCAGGCGCTTGAGACCCGCGTCGGCTCCGGCAATGATAGCCGCCAGCCGCTGCGCCTCAACACTGCCCGCCGCGAACCCCTGGGCCATGAGCAGCGCCGCCGCCCGCACCGCCTCGAGCTGGGTGCGCGACTGTGCGCCCGCTGTGCCCGCGCCCTTGAGTTTCTTCTCCAGGTCTTCGATACCGCGCCCATTGATCTGGTTGATGGAGCGCTGGGCATCAGCGATGATCTGCGCGAGCTTCTGCGCTTCCACGCTGCCAGCTGCGAACTTGCTTGATGCGGCCTGCGCGGCAGTGACGATGCCTTCCAGCCGCGTCTTAGCACCGGCAGCATTGGTATCCACCCCAGCGAGGTATCCAGCGAGGGCGCGGATATTACCGGAGTCGATGCGGCCAATCTGCGCGGTCAGCGATGCAGCAGCCTGGGTGAGCTTGCGGGCCTCGGCACTGCCCGCCGCGTAGCCACCGGCCAGGGCTTGCAGAGAATCGCGGGCAGCAATGAGCTTTTGGCGCTGGGCATCGCTGGCCTGCCCAGTCGCCTTGAGGTCTGACGCAAGCTGATTGACCAGACCGGAGAGTGCCTTGACATCCGCACCGCCTGCGACTTGAGCTTGGATTTGCAGGAGGATCTGGTCAGCGTTCGAGGCCATGAACCCAGCTTCTCAAGGGGCGTGACACTTGGACGGGTTGGGAAAGCCCCAGTTATCTTCTGGGGCTTTCCCCAAATCAGTTCTTGCGACTGCTCAGCATTAGAACTTCTCTTCTGGTGAGTGGTTACCGCTGCTCTGCTGTTCTACACGCTCCTCCAAGCGGTTCTGTTCTTTCAAGAACATCGTACAGACTTGGAACTGCGCTGACCTGCACTCGAAGGTAGCATGACGACTTGAGGGAAGCATGCGACGTGTTGTTCATGATGCTGTAAAAGTAGCCGCCCTCCACCTGAGGAGAGTTATAGTAACCTTCGGCCTCGCTGAGCAATTACGTCACGAAAATAAGATAGGAAACCCTGACTACCAAGGGTTTCCTATCTTATAAATAGCTCAACGCTATTCTACCTTTCGGGAATATTGCTTTATATTAAAAGTAAGCCTGAAATTTCACCAGGATTTTAGTTACAGGTTGTCGGGCCGTTTCTAGAGATGGAATAGGTAGTTCCGTCCGAGTAGTGTGAAGTCGTTGTGGTTGTGGTGTACTGGCAAGCATGACCAGAGGACAAGAAATAGTGCGTGCTGCTTGAAGTGGTGTAATACACGGAAAGAGCAAAACCCAAGGAAGAGATGCCTAACACTACGGTCGCCAGAACTGCTTTAATAGTTTTCACCCCCTGATAATGCTTCTTAGCTTCCCAGAGAGGCCCGCCTTGTCTATACAGGCTAAACACTTACGATACCCATTAGGATATTATATTCGTTTTAACAAACCTACAGCTCCGCTACCGTTCAGCGCTTGATTTGAAGTCACTGAACAATAACGGGATTTTTAACCTTCAGTAGCTGGTCAGCATACTTTGGCGTACGTTCTTTGAAGACTGTTTTTTCTCTTCAAATTTAGTTGCAAGACATGTTTATAGAAATGTTCTCCTCTCAAGCCACCTTAAAGAGCGTGCGGAGACACTCCGGAGACAAGCTAAATTTACTCATGACTTACTCATTTATGAGTTGAGATTTGAGAACCGATACCCCTTGAATAAGGCGACATAATCAGGCTCTATGCCTGCTAAGAAAGGCCACGCCTTCCAAAATGTTCCCCGAACTTTCCAGTTAGAGATCAAGCGCGATCATCTCCTGACCCGCATGCGTCAGGGAGCAGATTGCCGGGTCTACGCCCTTTTGGCACCTTCCGGATACGGCAAAACCACACTGCTCGCCCAGTACGCCCGCTCCAGCCGCCGACCCTGTGTGTGGCTGTCTCTGCAATCCACCGATGTCAGCGCTTTAGGCCTTGCCAAGCACCTGACTCAAGCACTCAGTCTCAATGTGCTGGCTGATAACCCACCCCTGATCTCTGAAGACCTACCCACCGATGCTCTGGCGCTAATCCTGGCTGAAGCTCTCAACGAGTCTGGCGTCAATACATTGCTGTTCTTTGACGGCATCGAGTTCCTAACCCCTACATCGGCACGTTGGCTCTCACGCTTCATTGAGCGCCTCGAAGAAGGTCATCAAGTTTTGCTGGCTGGATATCAGGCAGGGGCATTGCCACTTGGGCAATGGGTCGCTCGCGGGGAAGCTTTACTCTTCGGCAGCGCTGAGTTGGCTTTCTCGGTGGAAGAGACTCAGTCTTACCTGTCGCTTTCCAGCAGTACGAGTAATGCTCATAAGCTCCATGATTCTCTGGAAGGTTGGGTCGCTGGAATTACACTGGTCGCTTCTGGCAGCCCCCTTGGCTACGCCGCAGGTGATCTGTTGGCTGAGCGCCTGGAAGCTCTTCCTGAAGAATGGCAACCCCTCCTGCCATTGCTCGCTGTCTGTCCAATATGGACGGATCCTCTGCCTGTCTGGGTAGGAGTCGATCTTCCACGCGGTTGGCTTAATGTCATGACTGCTGCAGGTTTTCCCTTGACACCCCTGGGTCAGGGAAATTTCCGCCCACACACCAGCCTGGTAGAGCTGCTCGAAGCTCGCCTGGCTTTAGAGTCTCATCAGCGGATCCAACAATATCTGCGAGCAGCGCGGCAAGCAGAGCACGAGGGCCAACTTGGGCAAGCCTTCCAGTACTACCAACAAATTGAGGATCAGGACAATGCCCTGAGGGTCATTGCCCAGGAAATTCCTGAATTGATCCGTCGCGCTGAGTTTGGACAAATTTTAAGCAGCCTCGAAGGCTTCGACGAGGATCGCCTCGGGCCTGAACTAGGCCTTGCTCTGGGCATAGCCTGCCTGGCACTAGGACAAGCAGTGAGGGGCGAAGCGTTGCTCCGCCGAATTCAGAAGTCAGGATACGAAACTGCAGAATTGTACCGCCATTTGGCCTTCGCTGCTTACAGACGGGGACAGCCCAGTGAGATGCGTCAACATCTTGAGCGAGCCAAAGTTTTGCCTCACAGTATTAGGGAAGAGATCGCTCTGTTATCGATCATTCCCGTCGCTCACCGAGAAGTGGGTGAGCTTCAATTAGCTTTGCGGGTAGCTCAAGCAGCCGTGCATCTAGCAAAGGAACAGGGTCTAGAGATGTTGTTAGCGAAAGCTACTGTTATTTTGGCAGATGCTTACGGTGACCTTGAACAGTTTGAGGAGTCAGAACGACATTATAAATCTGCACTCCAGCTTTACGACCGATTGAGAATCGATGGTCGAAAGCTAGAGATCTTTCATAATTTAGCAATTGTCTATCTTAATCAGAATCGTTTATCAGAAGCCTTAAATCTGATTGAGCGTGGCCTTCTTCCAATTAGTGACCCCGATAAGCGATGGCCCGCCTACTTGTTAGGCTTACGGGCTACTCTTTGGGCGCAGCAGGGGCTTTTTGAACGCGCATTAGAAGATGTTCATATAGCAGTCATAGCTTGCCAGGAACGTGGTATAGCAAACCATGAATTGATTTTCGAGCAATACCGATTGGATTATCTATGTTATCTGCGTCGGGCCAAAGAGGCAGTGGCACAGCTCAAAAAGGTTACGACACTCTCCCCAGAAACTACGCCTGCAACAGATGCTCAGCAAGCGTTTTCTTGCGCCTTGCTCGCTTATATACAAGATGATTTGGAAAAGGCCAAATTGTACTTCGAGCAAGCTGATACCGAGCTACTCGGTGTCTACGAAAGGACACAGGTGTGGGTTTTCAAGGCTGCCATTAATGAGCAACAGTGTCAACCCTATGCAGACGAGCTGGCTGAAGCTTTTCAGCGACTCGATCAACTGGGCCATGATGCACCGTTGCAAATGCTTGCTGTGCTCTTGAATGACTTTTATCAACGGGTTGAGGGGACAGCAGGGGCTCGCCTGAGGGGAGTCTTGGTTGGAGAAATAGTTGCGGAAACTGTTCTTTCGTTCACTGTGCAAATGCTGGGTGAATTTGGACTTCGGATGCAGGAAGCTCCTATGGAAATTGGCATCGCTAAAGCACAGGAACTCCTGTGCTTTCTGGCACTGCATGGGCCATCGACCCGTGACGTGCTGGTGACAGCCCTCTGGAATGGTTCACGTCGCCGGGAGCATGGCGACTACTTTAAGGTCATCGTTCGTCGTTTGCGTGCAGCACTGTCTGCTCACCCAGCGGTGAGCTTTGACCCGCTGCCGTTTCAGAATGGAAAATACCAGCTCAGTCCTGCATTCACGGTCCAAAGTGAAGTGGCGACCTTATTGAGCTTCCACCATCCAGTACCGAAGTCTCTTAAAGAGCTCGCTGACGTTATGAAGCCTTTTTTACCAGCCTTTGAGGCTGATTGGGTCATGGAAACTCGCCAGAGTTGTTATGGGGCAGCGATCTCGTTGGCTCTGTCTTTAGGAGCAGTATTGGAGGCCAAGAGCATCATTGAGTCGCTGGAGGTTTACCGGATGGTCCTCGACGTGGAACCATTTGAACCTCATGCTTATCAGGCTCTCAGGCGTTTAATAGAGAGCCAACAAGATCCGCAGTTGCAAGTTCGCTTTGCTGCCTATCTATAAAGGAGCGGCAACCACAGGTATTTTCGAAGGAGTTTTTGCGACTACTCAGCGCGAATTGTATCCACGCGCTGAGTAGTCACGAGTTTTTTAGCCTTCAGAAACAAAACCCTGCCCGGAGGCGGAGCCTCAGCCCTGCGTTCTGGCCCACCAGGCATCCAGGGCTGCTTCTGTGCTGGTCCACATCATCACGGCCAGGTCGAAGTCCTGCTCCGCTAAGGCAACACGAGGTCCGTGTCCCCGCCGGGTGACAAGGGATAACCAAGCACCCGCCCTAGGGTCTGTCTGGCTGACATTTCAGAGCCAGAGGATGATGCAAGCGACGTGTACAGCGGCTAAAAACTGGTGTCCACGCTTTTCGTAGCGAGTCGCCAACGCCCGAAAATCCTTGAACCGA
>Ga0160427_10000468_pt1 | contig 24651 bp, 31 predicted proteins | sample SolpanmetagenomL_FD_108194 | JGI IMG/M metagenome (GOLD analysis project Ga0160427, IMG submission 108194) | Solar panel surface microbial communities from Lawrence Berkeley National Laboratory, California, USA - L | ecosystem: Engineered > Built environment > Solar panel > Unclassified ...
ATGTGCTGGATGCCTAGAAACCTGCTTGAGCCGGATGCGGGGAAACCTGCAAGTCCGGTTCTGAGGGGGGAAGGGGTTCGCAAGAATCCTGACCTACCCGACACCTGGACGAGATTCGCGGCAAGACCACGCTGTACGAACACGAAATGCGTGGTCAGGACGCGCACCTCGAACTGATCGATGCCCTGCGGGCGCATCCCGGCAGTGTGGTGCTCAGCGCCTACACCAATGACTTCTACATGCAGCAGTTGCCAAACTGGCAGACCGTCAGCACCAGCGCCCGGACCCTGACCAACGCCCAGCGTGCCGAGACCCTGTGGCTCAATCCGGTGGCCGCCCGGCAGCTGAGAAACGCGGATCAGCCGCTGAACTGGACCGCCAGCTGAGCCGCACCAAAGGAGCCACGCCAATGACCCTGCGCCGCGAGACGCCCCATCCCGTTCATGACTCGCCCTTCAGGGCGCTGCACCTCCAGCACGGCGCACTGTGGTTTCACGGGTCACCGTCGGATGAGCCTCTGGAAGATATGGGTGCGTTGTGGCTCGCGGACCGCTGGGAAGATGCCCTGCATTACGCCGAGGGGCGGCGCGGCAGCCTGCACGTCTTCACGGTGCCCCGCTGGATCCCCGACCTCAGTGACCCGGTCATCTGGGCGAACCTCCACGCCCTGAGCGGCGACGATTCGGCGCTCAAGCGGGCGCGCTCCCGATGCGGACGGATGGGCCCCGAAGAGCAGCAGCCGCTCCTCGACGCAGCCAGAGCGCGCGGGTACCCGGGACTCCAGATGAATGACCGCACCGAGCAGCAGCACCAGACCCTGGCCCTCTTCAGTCGCCAGCACCTGCGTCACCTTGACCAACAGCCCGCCTCGGCACTGATCCGCTGGAACGTCCGTGCACGGCAGCGAAGCGTGGCCCGTTGAACAGGGGAGGGGAGACCCAGCCCCAACGACACAAAACGGGGTCTGGTGCCGTGAGACAATCAGGCGCAGCATCCCCACCCGGCCATCCCAAGGAGCGTTCATGACCACGCAGACCCCACCCATCCGTCCCAGCATCTCCGAGCTCCTCGGCGGCACCCCGATGCTGCCGCCCAACGCTGACCTGAACCACCTCACGCTGCCCAGTGACCCGCTGCAAGTCACAGACGCCCTGATCATCTCGGCGCTGCGTGAACTCCAGCGGGCAGTCATCAACAAAGGCCCTGCCGGCGCCACCCGGAAACTCGGGGACCTCATGGACGTGATTGAACTCATGGGTGGCCACGTGAGCCTGACCGTGAACCTGGACTTCCCAGCCCAGCCGCCCGTCACCTTCAAGATTCCCTGATCCACCCGCGACGCGGCCCCCACCCGGAGGCCGCGTTTTTTGCTGCCAGCGGCGTTCGGCGCTGCCCGGCGGCGAAAAAACCACCCACGCGCAGGTATCCTGAACACAAGCGCCCAGCGCGCCCGGCAGCGTTCAGACCTGCCCAGGAGAGCCGCATGCCGCAGCACCTCACCACCTCACGCGCACCCCACTTGAAACCCCAAGCACAGATCATCAACGCCACGACCGGCGAGATCGTCAAGCACCTCGGTTCGTTCGAGACGCCCGGCGAGGCCCGCTCCCGCTGCGCCGAGCAGGCCGGGGAGGTGCTGAACTGGCAGTTCAGCAACGACGGCCTGTGGATCGCCCAGGCCGCGGGCATGGCCTACCACGTCGAAGCGGAGGGCCCCAGTTCACCCGACTGAAGCGCTCACCGTCACCGGACCGACCCACCCACTGGAGTGCTGCCATGTCCCGACCCCACCCCACCGTCAGTGACCCACCCACCCTTGCGGAGCGCCGCCTCGCGCAGGTCCGTGAGCAGCTGCTCGCCTGGGACGAATCCCCGAATCTGGAGACCGTCGTGCGGGCCGCGCAGTGGATCAAAACCCACCGCTTCCGAATTGCGCGCTTACTGATCGTCGTCGTCGCCGAGCGCGACCAGGCCGTCCGGCAGGCCGAGGACTTGCAGCGCCAGCTCGATCAGCATCCCCCCACCTTCAAGTTGATGCCCCAGCCACTCAAGGAGCAAGTCCCATGACCACCGTCACCATCACCGACCACCCACACACGCCCTTCCCAGACGAACGCCCGGTACCCAGTCAAATCCAGATTCCGGTCCACCGCCGTCACGCCAGACTCATCGCGAAAATCCTGACGGAAGCGGGCGGTCAGGCCGTGCGCATCGCGGCCATCGAGGAAGATCACCACAAGCTGCTGGCGCGCGGACGGCGCTGGAGCACCGAGAACATGCAGCTCAGCCCGGAGCGGCACGCGCAGCCTCACCGCGGCAGCGCCGAACACTACCGCCAGCAGCCGCATCAACTTCAGCTCATCACCGGGTATGGCCTGCTCGCCCAGGCAGACGGCTTGCTCGTCTGGGCGCAGCACGCCTGGCTGTGGGACACCAAGGGTGCCGAACTCATCGAGACCACCACGCCGCGCGCGGCGTACTGGGGCTTTGCCCTCAGTCACCTGGAAGCTCAGAATTTCTGCTGGGAAAACCAGTAGGTCCTCAGGAGACAACTTCCACATGACCACCACCGCGCAGCAGTTCATCCAGACTGTCAGCAGCCCACTTGCCGCCGCACCCCTCGGCCACGCCCGGCCGTTTGTCATGTTGAGTGCCGAGTCGCCGGACACGGCGGAGGTGAGGGCGTTCGGCTTCGTCTTCCCGGACGAGAGCGGCGTGATCTCACTGGACACCACCAACCTGAAGCGTCGCCTGGGGGACTGGGCGGGTTTCGCGTACCGGGACATGACCGGTGACGAACTCCAGCGCCTGCGCTGGCATGCCGTCCAGCCGGGTTCGGGCCGGTGAGCGACCTGAGTATCGACAAGAGCATGCGCCGGATCTGCTTGAGGTTCGCCGGACTCGAACCCGCAGCGGTCAAACCGTGGCTTGATCGACTCGGAGACACGAAGGAGCGCCGCGTCCTGGCGCAGCGGCTGGAGATGCGGGGGCGTGAGGAGGTTGCCCGGGACTTGAAACTGAGCATCACCCAGGTGGTGGTGCTGGAGCGCCGGGGGCTTCGGCGGGTGCGTGAGCTGCTGCCGCCACCCACGCCAAAGAGCATCCGTGAGTCAGCACCGGGGCACATCGTGATTCACCTGCGGCTACCGGAAGCTTCCCTGACCCTGATGATCGACATCTGGGAGGCCATCAAGAACACCCTGGCGGGCGAAGCGGTGGGGCCTTCAGCCATCACGATGCGCATGTATCCCGGGCCGGCGGCAGGCCCCGACCCGCAGCCGCTGCACGAGGTGCTGGACCGTGCGGTGGAGACCCTGAGCGACGAGCAGTGGCAATTGCTCAAAGCGGATGTCGGGCGGCGCACCCATCAGGCCAAAAGCGCCAAACCCCATGACCCGCCCGGCGGCCCGAGTCCGGAAGTGGCACAGGCCCGGCGTGAGGCGGCGAGCGCCGGACGGCGCTACAAAACGCTGATCGAGCAAACCCAGCATCTGCCGGTGCTGCACCATACGTGGCTGAACGCCCTTGCGCAACTGGAAGCGGCGGAACATGCCGAGGCCGCACGTCCGCCACCCGACCAGTGACTCATCATACGTTCATCACATCAAATACTCACGCCATCGAATCGGTGCTGTACAGCACCGACCCAACTCTTTATGCTGAGGACATGAACGCCTCAGCACGCCACACCCCACATCCGCGACATTCACGAACCAGGCCCGACTTCAGATGACCAGCACCCTGCGCAGCCAGGACCCACCGGTCCCCCTCCCACTTCCCGCCACCGACCCACCCGGACGCACCCCCAGCCCACAGCAGCAGGCCTTCCTCGACGCCGTGAACCGGGACCGCCGACATCTGATCTTGCGCGCCACCGCCGGCAGCGGCAAGACCAGCACCCTGATTCACGCCGCCTGGCAGTTGAGTGACGAACCCGGCACCATGTACTTCGCGTACAACAAACACGCCGCGCAGGACGTGGCCGGCAAACTCCCACCCGCCGTCAAGGCCCGAACCCTGCACGGGCACGGCCTGAGCATCCTGGGCCGTCAGGACCTCACCATCCAGCCGGACAAAGCCGCGCTGCTGGCCGCCGAGCGCCTCGACGAACAAGACAACCCGGGCGGCGCAGCGCGGCGCGAAGCCCTCATCCAGGCCATCGTGCGGGCGTTTCAGATGCAGCGCGAACAGCTGCTGCTGAGTGCCGATCCGGGCCTGGCGGAACGCAGCCGCTGGAATGCCCTCAAGCCCGGCAGCGACGCCCTGAGTCACTGGGAGCGCCGGCTCGCCGGGCACCTGAGTGCCCTGGAGCGCCGCACCGCCGAAACCTGGCAGCACAGCGGGCTGCTCGATTACACCGACATGCTGTGGCTGCCCTGGCGGCTGGGACTGGGCTTCGGACAGATCACCACCGCCATTGTCGATGAAGCGCAGGATCTGACCCCGCTCAGATGGCAGTTTCTCTTCCACGTCACCGGCGCGCTCGGCAAACGCCCCGGCAGAATGCTGGCCTGCGGCGACCCAAGTCAGAGTATCTACCAATTTTCCGGCGCAGACCCGCAAGGCCTGACGCGGGCCGCCAAGCGCCTCAATGCGGAACTCTACCCCCTGAGCGTCTCCTGGCGCTGCGCACGTGAAATCGTCCGGGCCGCCCAGGTCGTCAGCGACTTCATCCAGCCCGCCCCGTCCGCCCCGGCAGGAGAAGTGCGTCAGGTGCAGGGCAGTCAGGTGAACTGGGCGCGGGGCGAGGCCGTCATCTGCCGTTACAACGCCCCGCTGCTCAAACTCGGCCTCGAACTCCTGCACCGTGGCCTGCCGGTCATGCTCAACGGCCGCCAGCTCGCCGAGGCCGTCACCCGGCTGGCCAGCGAAGCGCTGCCGGCCACCTTCAGCAGCACGCAGCTCAGCGACGTCCTCAAGACACTCCGCACCGCGCAGCAGCAGCAGCACGTCGACAAACACACGACCGCCAGGGCCGACGAGCAGCAGCGCGACCTGATCGACAGCCTCGAAATCCTCGCGCAGCAAACCTGCCAGTCCACCGGACACGGCAGCCTGAACGCGCTGACCCAGCAGCTCACGGCGCTGAGTCAGCCGGGCGGCATCGAACTGAGCACCATTCACCGGGCCAAAGGCCGAGAGTGGCCGCAGGTGACGCTGCTCAACGCCGAGCACTTCCTGGCGACCGTGGCGGACGCCGACGAAACCCTGGAGGAGAGCTGCGTGCTGTTCGTGGCCCTCACCCGAGCCAAGTCGCGCCTCACCCTGGCGTACAGCGACGAAGCCTGGGAAGACAGGCGCAGGCTGCTCAGGTCCACGCCTGCGCTTGCCGCGCTGCCCAGGACGCGCCCCCCCGCAGCCGAGCCGGTGCAGGCCGGTAACCTACCGCTGCAGCTGGACGCGGCCACGCCACTGCTGCGGCAGTACCCGCTCTACAGCGGCCCTGACGCGCTCAGCGCCGGAACGATTCGCCAGGTGCTGGGCCCCATCACCCGCAGCCTACGCCCGACCTTCGCGCAGTGGGCCGAAGAAGCGCTCGAACACCTGCGCCGTCAGCCTGAAGGCGTCCTGATTCACATCGACGCTCAGCGGCTGCGCCTCGCTGAGCAGCAGCACCAGCGCAGCAGAATGGCCATCCCCGTCATCAGCGGCCTGCAAGCCCAGGAGCGCGCGGTGCTGCTGACCGTGGCGGGCCTGGCCCGCTGGAAGGCCGCGGCGGTACTGAGTCAAGACGCGCAGCACGTCCGCGTGCAGTACGGACCCGACACCTGGGCGTTCGGGCCGGACGGCGAGCTGCACGCCCAGCCGTTTCACCCGGCGCAGCCGTACCTGCGCCCGTAAAAGCACACGGCAACGGCCTTCACCCCGCTTCGGGGGTGGGCCGCAGGGCATGACCCCACCTGCGCCCGTTTCGTTTGCCGATCAACTCGCCTTCCTCAACACCGACGCGCCCGAACGCACCTTGCCGCTCGTCATGCTGCGCCGCAACGAAGACCCCCGGCAGGTGATGTGCTTCATCGCCGGGGGGGTGCGCGTCGACGTCACGCCCCAGCGTGAACCCGAGCGGCTGGTCATTCTCGGCAGTGACGTGAGCGTCGTGGAGGGCAGCACGCTGTTCTCATCGCGCCTGCTGCGGGCCTTGCAGCTGCCCGACACCTTGCCCTCGGCCCTGAAGATGGCCGGCATCTGGCTGAGCGGCCCCGGCACTGCCGGCACGAACGCGGGCGGCTTCCCGCTGATCACGCGCCGCAACGAAGACGGTCAGGCGTGGTGCGTCCTCACCGCCCACGGCCCGCTGCTGGCCGTCACGCAAGTCCAACCCGGCCCCCACCAGGAGCCGGAGTACCTCAGCAACCTCGCCCTCACGGCCGCGCTGCACCAACTGCGCGCTCAGCGCAACCGGGCCGCCTGAACGCCTGCGCTCAGACCCGCACATTTGGTTGTCCACCCACGCGCAAAGACAATGAAAGCATGTTCAAACGCCCCAGCAGACCCGTGGCCGTCCTCGAAGTCCCCGCCGACATCAAAGACCTCAAAGAGAAAATCAAACGCCTGGAGGGCGGCAACGAACAACTCCGCGCCATGGTGCTCGCACAGCAAGAAGTCATCATTCAGATCGACGACGCCCTGCGGGAATTGCAGCACAACGCGCCGTACATGCTCAGACCCGTCATCCAGGCGATGGAGCAGCTCAAGTTGCGCTCCACCGCCCGGCTCCCGCTCGGGCTGTTCGATCAGCACCCGCAGGCCAGCGCCGTCTTCAAAACGCAGACCGGGCACGACACCGAGGACTTCATCGACGCCCCGCTCGCCAGCGCCGAGCTGCTCAAGTACCGGGTGCATACCATCGTGCAGCTCCTGAGCCGCATCATCCAGGGCGAGAATATCGGCGCGAGCGACGTGCACTTCCAGGCCAAACATGACCTGGAAGTGCTGGTCAGTCACGAGAAAGCCAGGATCAAGCGCGCGCAGCGAGAAGAAAACGAACGAAGCTGACCGCCCGGCAGCGGACCCACCCCGGGCGGCTTCCTACATTCCACCGATCTTCACCCGGCCAACAGCGGCCGGGTGAATGGAGCCGTATGAAATTACTGCCTGACCCGTCCATCAAAGATCCCTGCCCCCTGTTTATCGACAACGTCGGCACGCACGGCGGAACACGACTTGCCAAATCCGTCTTCAGCAAGCACATCGAGATCGTCCTCAACGGCACGCTGCTGCACGGAAGGCAACACTACGGCATCACCACCAACCCGTCCCTGTCTCCCGTGCCGCTGCACGGCCCGATCGGCGCAGAAGCGCTGGGCGTGCGCAGCGAGCTGGCCCGCAAAGCCGCCAACCAGGCGGTGCGCGCCGAGCTGCTCAAACCCGTCCCTGACCTGGACGTGCTGCGAACCTACAGCGGCGGCGGCGGCCTCGGCGAGAGCTTTTGCGAGTACTACACGCCCGAGCTGGTGGCGCAGGCCATGTACGCCGCGGCAGGCACCATCAAGACCAGCGCCAAATCCCCCGTGAGCATCCTCGATCCGGCCTGCGGGCCCGGCACCCTGCTGGCGCGCGCGCCGCAGGACACCCGGCTGATCGGCGTGGAACTCGAACGCACCAGCAGCGCCGTCGCCAAGGCCCTGCTGCCGCACGCCAGCATCGTCAACCAGCCGTTCGAGGCCTTCCAGCGCGGCTGCACCGACCCACTGTACGATTACGTGCTGCTCAACCCGCCGTTCGGTCCGCGCCCGATGCGCCACGTCGATCAAAAGCACATCGCCCTGAGTGAGCATTACTTCGTCATCAGCAGCCTCAGGCGCGTGAAGTACCAGAGCGGCATCGTGGTGGCGCTGGTCAACCTCAACCTCAGCGGCGGCGACAGCCACAAACGCTGGCGGCACAACGTCGCGCGACTCGGGCAGGTGCTGCATACCGTGGCGGTGCCGGAAGACGCCTTCCGGGCCGCCGGGGCGGGCGTGAGCACCGTCATGCTCACCATCCGCCGGCACGACGCGGGCGTCACGGAAGCGCTCAGCGTCCTGGACGACCAGCAGCTCACGGCGGTACTCGGGGACTACGCGGGCGTGAGTGTCCGTGACTTCCTGGCCGGAGAAGCGGTGTACCGCAGCGAGGAACTCAAGGCGCACAGCGGCGAGATCAAACTCAAGTACACCCTGAGAAACGCCCACCAGTCCAGCTTCACCCTCGGTGAGGACCTCAAGATGACGGCAGGCAACTTCAATCAGCCGAGCTACCCGGCCAAGCTCAAGGTAAACGACGACCGCCTCATCAGCATCCGCGCGCAGGTCGATCAGGAGCTCAGCGGCACGCCCGTGACGCTCTCCAGCGTGATCGGCAGCATCGAAGCGCGCTACGGCAAAGCGCTGCGCGAGGAAGCGCAGCAAGCCGCCCGGGAAGGCACCGAGCGGGCCAGCGCCTGCGGCATTCCCCTGGGGACCCGCAGTGACGACGGCAACTGGGTCATGTCGATGAACGGCTGGATTCCCAGTGACGACTTCGCGCGCCCTGAAGTCGCCGACGCGCTGCAACTGGCCGGAACCCTGAGTAGCTACCTGGAGGCCGTCAGCAACCAGCAAGACGCCAGTCGGCTGCGGCGGGTGCTGGACGCGCTGGCTGCGCAGTACCTGGTGGTCCACAAGACCTTTGACCGCGCGCGGCTGCTGCGTCTCGCCGCGCGCTTCTCGAACCTGGCGCTGCTGCTCGCGCACCTGGACGCCGAGGACAAGCTCATCACCCCGCCGGCCCCCACCCGGAAGCTGGACATCACCGGGCAGACGCCAGCGGAGGTCGCCCGGCAGCTCGGTGATTTGATGATGCTCACCGAGGAGAGCTTGATGGACGTTGCGGGCATCACCGAAGCGCAGGCGCAGGCGCTGCTGCTGGAGCACTACTGCTTTACCGGCGAGATCTGGGTGGATCCGGGGCTGTACTACCACGGCAACGCCATCCTCAAAAGCCAGCAAGCGCGCGTGGATGCCAAGCTGCACAGCGGCGTGCGCGCGGCGGCGCTGAGCCGGCAGTCTGAGGGCTTCCTCAAGCGCATGACGGCCGTGAGCCTCGAGGATGTGAGCATCAGCCCGCGCGACCCGGTGGTGCCGAACATGATCCTGGAAGCCTGGGTGAACACCTTCCTCAACTGCGTGAGCAGCTCCGGCAAGCACACCCTGATCGTCACGCGCGAGAAAGGCGCGGTGAACTTCATTGTCCGCGTCACCCAGGACAACCGCGACATCATTCAGAGCCGCAAGGCCTTCGATGAGCGCGCCGCGCGTGACCTCCAGATGTACCTCAACCACCGCACCCGCATGGCCACCATCGACGGGGCGGGGGAGATGAGCAAAGAGGAGTACCGCGCCGAGCGCGCCGCGGCGATGGAAGAAGCCCGGGAGTACGAACTGCGGGTGGCGGCGTCGTTCCAGAGCTGGCTGCCGAGCAGCGGCTTTGCCGACCAGATGATGCAGGCCTACAACCAGGCCCGCAACGCACACCTGCGTCCCCAGGGCATCACCGACCCGCTGCCGCTGGCGGACTGGAAGGGACCGGGGCTGCATCCGTACCAGAGCATGGACGTGCGGACCATGGCGACCAGCAACGGCATGATCCTCGGTTACGACGTCGGTTTGGGCAAGACGCTCACGGGTTTGGCCCTGGTGGCGTACCTGAAGCTGCTGGCCCTCTCGCTGCGCCCAGCCGTGGTCGTGCCGGCCGGACTGGTCAGCAACTGGGCCCTGAACGCCGCCCTGGCGCTGCCATCATGGCGCGTCGTGAGTGTCGGGATGAGTGCCGCGAGAAACCCGGACGGCACGCAGAAATTCAAAACCAAACGCGACGGCAGCGTCATGACCGACGAGCGGGGCAACCCGGTGCCGCTGTGGACCGAGGACAGCACCGCCACCAAGCGCCTCAAGCTCGCCCAGATCGCCGCCGGGCAAGCGGACCTGGTGATCATGTCGCGTGAGGCCTTCACCAGCTTGCCGATGACTGATGAGAACCGTGAGCATTTCATTTGCACGGACTTGCAGTACATCAAGCGCATGGAGTCACAGGAGACCTTCGAGGGGCGCAACCGGAAATCGCGCAATGACGTCCTCAAGCGTCTCACGGCCTTCCGGAGCAGTTGCCAGGCCCGCCTCAAACAAGGCAGCGGCAACGACCTGAAGTTCGAACTCCTGGGGCTCGACCTCATAATGTATGATGAGGCACAATCTTACAAGAACACGTACTCAGCACCAACGGCCTTCGGAGTCACCCCCAAATTCCTCGGCGCCGGAACCGAAAGCAACCGCGCTCTCGACGCCGTCCACAAGGGCCGCTACGTCCGCGCCCGCGGCGGAAAGACCTTCGCCCTGACCGCCAGTTGGGTCAAGAACAGCCCCCTCGAGGTGCACTCGATGATCAGCCTGATCAGCGACGACCTCCCCGAGTACGGCCTGGCCACCAACGAAGTCCTGATGGAACAGTACCTCGAAATCGAACCGCGCATCATCACCACCCTCGACGGAGACGTGAACGTGTACCCGGCCGTGGTGGGCTTCAAACGCCTCAAGGAACTCAAAGGCATCGTCGACAGCAAAGTCATCATCCGCGCACCCGGTGACCCGGACGTCATCACCCGCGACGGCAAGCTGCTGCACAGCCCCAAAATCGTGGAAGAGGAAGTCACCTTCTCCATGACCCAGGAGCAACTCAACCGCTACGAGCAGCTGCGCGTGCAGGCCAAAAACGCGACCGGGGACGGCAAGGGCGACGATCACACGTTCAGCGTCGCATGGAAAATGCGGAAGCTTTCGGCGGACCCCGCCCTCCTGAACCTGAACGGCGAGAACCCGCGTTTCCAGGAAGCCGCCCGGCAGGCCATGGGCGTGCGGGCCGAAGGCGGCAAATCGCTGGTGTTTCTCTCGATCGGCGAGAAGGAAGGCAGCTTCAGCCGCCTCAAGCAGGTCCTCATCGACGCCGGGTACCCCGCGCATGAGATCGCCATCGTCAGCAGCGGCACCCACAAAGGCAGCGTCGCCCGCCAGGACCTCGAAGACCAGTACAACCACGGCGACCTGACCCTCGTCATTGGCTCAGAAATGCTGAGTGAGGGATTCAACCTCCAGCGCGGCACCCGCGCCGTCATCCACTGCGACATCCCCTGGAACTTCGAAGGAATCCGCCAGCGCAACGGACGCGGCGGCCGCCAGGGCAACACCTACGCCGAAGTCAAATCCATCTACCTGCTGATGAAAGGCAGCTTCGACACCATTACCTACACCATCATGCGCGGCAAGCAGGCCTGGATGCGCCAGCTCGACGGCAAAACCGACCGGACCGCCAACACCGCCGCCGAATTCGGCGCGGACGAAATGGCGATGCTGCTGAGCGACAACCCCGAAGCCACCCGGATTCTGATCGCCACGAAGAAAGAGGAACTGCAAGAAAGCAGCGGCCGCGCGGGCTTCCGGCGCAAACTCGAGACCCTCTTCCGCACCTGGAACGCCCGCCAGAACCTCCAGAAGACCATCCAGACGGCCAACGAGCGCAAGAAAGGCTGGACGGCCTTCGATCACCTGCGGGTCCACAGCGCCCAGCGCAGCTTCGAGCACTACCGCCGCGACCTCGAAGACCCCGCCACCTTTCCCCTCAACGCGCTGGTGACGTACAAAGCGGCGCTCACCTGGGAGTACGGCCTGCCCTTCCACACAGGCATGAGGTTCGTCCTCGAGCACGTTCAGTACGAAGTCAGCACGCTCGACCCGAACCAGGCGACCTGCCGCAACGTCACGCCCGGCCACCCCCAGCACGACACCCACCAGAGCCTGAGCCTGCGCGACATCGCCCGCAAAGCCAAGGACTTCAAGCCCAACCCGGCACCCGAAGCCTACGACACCCGCGCGGCCAACACCGGCATGCAGGTCCTGCGCCTCACCATGCCCAGCAACGTCCCGATCAAGTGCCTGCACGGCCAGAAAGTCAACCCCGTACCGAAAGCCGAAGGGGTCATCAGCATCTCGGTCGCCGGCAACGTCGTCGAAGCCATCAGCGGCGCAGACACCCACACCCTGCGCCGGCACCTCAGCCTGGGCCGCACGGTCGTGCATTACCTCAACACCGAGAACAAAGAAGGGCTGACCATCACCAGCATCGTCGTCTTGTGCCCCACCCAGATGATGCTCGAACAAACCCGCAAGCTCGAACGTCAACCCAAATTCATCCAGCGGCTGCACGACATCGCTGAGCACGCCCTGAGCGCCTGAGGAGCCCCCATGACCACCCCGCCGACCATCCCGCCCACCACCGCCCCGGCGGGGCGGCCCACCCAGGCCTTCATCAACTGGAGCAAACGCCTTGCCGCCGCCCTGGACGACACGCAGCCGCTGGACCGCGATCAGCTCCACCAGCTGCGCCACCTGATCTACAACCCGGGCGTGCGAAGTAACCTCAGTGACGACGAAACCCTCGCGCTGCGCCAGATCACCGAACAAGACGCCCAAGTCGGCGGGTACCTGGTCGACCACGAGATTCACGAGCGCGGCCAGCTCCTGCTCAGCAGTCTGCTGCGCACCGCGCCCCGCCACCAGCCAGACGAGGTCAAGCACGTCCTCGAATGCATTCACGAACACGGCTCATTCCAGTTGCGCCTCATCGGCTTCGACGACTGGAACCCGGAGGGAAACGGCAGCGCCGAGCGCTTGCTGCCCATCTACCAGGTCCTGTGCCCACAGACCCCCACGCCGTTCCTGGGGTACTCCTGCGCGCCGTGGACATGGGTGAACCAGCAGCTCACCGACACCCAGGTTCACTTCTTCCGGCCCCGGCACAGCAGCGACGACGGGAGCGCGCCGTTCATGCGTTTGACGGCCCCGCCCAGTCCGTCCTGATCGCCCCCACCTGGAACCCAGTTTTGAGCAACACCATATTCATGTCGGGCGTTCAAATGGCACTCAGAAGGTCAGTGGTCAGGGGTGCGACTCAGCGCTCCTCGCGCGGAGTCAAGAGGTTCAGCATCGCGGCTCCCACCCCTTCAGGCGAGTCGAGGTGCACATAATGGCCCGGCTCCGAAACGGAGAGACGCTGACTTCGGTTTGAGGCTCTGGCAAATTCCCCATGTCGCTCCTGCCGAGCAAAAAACCGTGCGTCCATTTGTGGCTGCTCCGAAGGGTCTGGCGCCGTCTGCGCCCGCCCTGGCGCGACAATCAGCATCGGCAGGTCACTGAGTGCGTTCTGGGCGACTTCCGAAGGGTGGAAGTGATCAAGAGCCAACCGTTCTGGACTCGCCCCGTGCGGTTTGGGAGACATGGGCAGGGGAGTCGGGTCGAGGAGGACCAGACCCGCCAGGGCGTTCGGGTTTCGGCGGGCAAACGTGTACGCGAGCAACCCGCCCAGCGAATGCCCCACCAAGACAGGTGGACGTGTGAGCTGACAGGCGTTCAGAACGGCATTCATTTCGTCGTGGAGTTCGTGCAAGGTCCGGTCGTGATCCGGCGCAGCGCTGGTGCCAATCCCTGCCCGGTCGTAGACGATGACTCGCCTGGACGCGGCCAGAATGGTGGCAAGACCGGCCTGACCTTCGTGTGTCCCGCCAGTCCAGTGTGGTTGTGCTTCCTGCCCCGTTGGAACAGTCAACCACCAGCGTGCTGGATCGCCCAGGCCTGAGACGAACAGCAGCGCAGGCTCGCCGGTGCCGAGTGAGGTCACGCTGACAGAGCCGCCTGCGTGTTGCACGGTAAACGCATGTGGTTTCGCAGCGGTCATCGAGAAAGAGTAGCGCCTGCCGCCAGAACATCACGAAATCGCTCCCACACCTGGAACCCAAAACTGAACAGCATTTCACCACCGCCCGTGCGGTGGTGGGGGAAGCGGTGTTCACCAAGGAAGTTCCAGGAGCCCGCCCGTGCCCACACCAGCCCACCTGCCCATCCCCGCCCTGAGTGGCCCGGACGTCACCGAGACCGTCAGCGTGCGCGCCCACGTCAACCGCGCCCTGGCGCACCTCCCACTCTTCACCGCGGCGCCCGCCATGCCCGGCGGTCCGCTGCGGATCATCGGACGCCGCGGCACACCGTACGCCCGCATTCAGGTGCATCTGTTCACCGTCGCGGACGCCCTCGCGCTTGCCGAGGAACTCCCCGCGCATCTGCTCGCCCCGCCCGTGTGGGACACCGAGCTGCCCGAACACGACAGCGTCACCTGGGCCGACGGCTACCTGCGCGCCCAGCGCTACTGCCTGCCGCCAGGCGGCCTGTTCGTGCCGATCCACCAGGTCAGGCTCAGCGCCGTCCCGAACCCGTACACCACCCCCGAAGCGCAAACCGCGTTCTACAGCGGCATGAAAGCGTACCTCGGGCATGTCTGGCAGACCATCAACCTGGCCCGCCGCGCCGCGCAGCCCAGCCCAGCACAACCCGCCACCGCACCCGCGCAGGAGATGGACCTTCCCGTCTTGCCGCCGACCCGCACCTCACCCGACTCCAGGAGCACGTCATGACCACCCAGCAAGCCAGCCTCTTCAGCGCGCCGCTCAAAACCGACATTCAGAACGTGGCATTGCAGGACATCAAACCCGGCAGCGCCCACGAGATCATCCGCAGCGTCGGACGCATCGGCATCATCCAGGCCATCTTGCTCAAACCCAGCCGCGACCCGGCCTTCGCGTACGAGATCGTCGACGGCGGCCGGCGGTTTCACAGCGCCGCGCACTTCAAGCTGCTCAGCCTTCCGGCGCTCGTCACGGACGGCACCGCCCCGCAACTCGCCGCGGCCCGCGCGCTGGCCAACACCGCGCGCAGCAACAACCCCGTGCAGGAAGCCCGGGCCTGGAGCGCCGTGATGGCCGAAGGCGTCTACCCGGACGTCAAGAGCCTCGCCGAGGACCTGGGCGTGCCGGTGCGGCTGGTCAAGAAGCGCCTACGCCTGGCCAAACTCCCCGACAGCCTCCTGAGCGCCGTCGAACAGGGCAGCGTCGCCGAAGGCACCGCCGAGAAGATCAGCAGCTACGACGCGCATTACCAGAACCTGGCGCTGCGGGCCTTCGAGCAGACCACCCAGGACGGCAAGCGCTTCACCGACGACTGCCTCAACGACATCCGCACCCGCAAGTCCGGCGACACCCGCAGCGCGGCCATCCAAGCGCTCGGCAGCTTACCGAGCCTGCAACCCCTGATGGTCCTCAAGCCCGTCACCATCCTCGCCGAGCAGATCCGGACGCTGGCCGCCTCACGCCACATCGCCCTCGATGACCTGGCCGCCGAACTCGGCTTCGTGGCCATGACCGCCGCGCCCAGTGCCGCCCAGGCCCTCCCGATCCGGCAAATGCCGCCTGCACCAGACGATCTGGACGCCCACACCACCCCGCTCAGTGCGCAAGAAGCCCTCACCCCCTGGCCGGCGGACCCCGTCCCGGCAGCGGCGCCCAGCGAAACGCCAGCTGCAGCGCCCATCCACGCCGCCCCAGCGGCCGACTTCGACGTCCCCCTGACCTTCAGCGCCCCGACGCCCGAAGAGGAAGACTGGAGCTTCGAGACCACCGAACCCGCCACGCCTGAAGGGGCAGCAGCGCCCAGTGACAGTGACCTCCCGGAAGGCTGGAATTTCGCGCAGCAGATCACCACCGTCCAGCAGCAGCGCGCCGCCCCGAATCCCGCCCCGAGCGTCAGTAAGCGCCTGAGCCTCAATGTCCGTTAAGGAGTGAAGATGCAGCCAGTCAAACGTCCCACCACCACCCCCGCGCCACTCGGTCACCTGAACATGCACGCCGTGGGCGGCCGACGCCTGTGCGGCGCTGGCCGCACCGCCGGATCGGTGTACGTCGAAAGTGCCCAGCCCATTGGCGGCACGCCCATCGAGCAGTACCTCAACGACCCGCCCATCGAGATCGCCCCGGAGCAGCTCAACCTCGCCCCGATGGGGGTGAGCATCATCGAGATCAACGGCGTCGGCCACATCCTCGACTGGGTCGGCTCGACGCACTACCAGATGCCCGCCGACTTCATCGAAGAAGCCCGCCGCATGGGCGTGTCTCGCAAAATCTCCCGCACCACCGACCTCAGCAAAATCACCGCCCAGAGCACCATCATGCTGGTGCACAGCAAAGCCGTGATGACCAACCCGAGGGTCGCGCAGAAAAACCCTCAGGTCATCTGCCCGAACGGCCAGCATGCCCCCGGCGAGGCGTGCTCAGCGCTGCACTGGCTGATGCCCGATCCCCTGAACATCGGTCGGCGGCCCCTGAGCAGCGGGGATTACGAAACCGTCGTGCATCACGGCCCGGACCCGGAGTACACCACCGGGATCTTCATGACCATCCCCATCAGCGGGCTGACCATCATCCGCCACCACGACGGCAGCGTCGACATGCAGGCGCAAGAGACCGTGGAGCGCTCCGGGTTCCTGCCGCACATCGCCGATCTGTAACGCATCCCCGGCGCTGTGGGCCAGTCGTCCCTGGCACCCTCTTCGCCGGAACACGCCGACCCCGTCGACACACCGTTCAAAAACAAGCCGTGAACACAGCGGGCAGGCTGGGTGGTCTGACTGCACGGGAATACGGGTTTTGACCCGGAAGAGCGGCACTCACTGCCGTTTGTCATTGCCCGTGAAGTCAGATGACCGACGAGGAAGGAAGATGACGCAAATGAGAGCAGACAGCGCTACCATGAGCTCAACCCGCAACGAGGCACGTGCCTCGTTGAAACTCTGAAGCGGAAGGCCATGCCTGGAGGCAGCACATGAATAAAGCTGTTCAAGCGGTGATGACGTTGCTTCTGGCCCTCTGCTTCAGTGACGCCAAGGCACAAAAAGTGTCCATCACGTCACCAGCAACGCTGGAAACGTATGCGGGTGATACCGAATACATCAGTATCACGAACGAAGGCGTCTCAAACGCAACAGGAGCGTTAACGCTGATCCTTGACGATGGAAAGACCCCGATCCATCTCAACAACATGAAAATTGACCAGAACAGCAGCATCCGGCATCCACTGAAATTGAGCAACACCGACGCGCTGCGCGCGAACCTCAATTCGCCACAGACACCCAGCTGGGCGGCGATAAACGTCTTCCGTGGTCAAGTGATGCTTCAGGCCTCTGGAACGAAAGAAGACGCCAGCGGCAAACCGACGAAGCTCAATTTCGTGAACTCATTTCCTGTCGTCATTTACGGATACGGTTATTTCATTCCATTCTCGAACTTTTACGCCCTTTTCTGGGCACCGTTTCTGCTGATGCTGTTGACACTGCTGCTCGGCTGGCTGGGCAGCAGCCGTCCGGATCACAAAACCAAAATTCGAGTGACACAACTGCTTCCTGATACGACCTGGATCACCAATTTTTCTTTTTTTGGTGCACTGGTGACCAGTGTAACGTCCGTTCTGGCTCTCGATCTACCCAACAAGATCGCGGCTGGTCTGACAGGTGCCATTGCCGTGGCCCTGCTGGCCCTGGCACCGTTGATCTTCAACTTCAACCTGAGCGAAATTGAAGTTGACGGACCTGCCGAAGTGGACGGCATGACCGGGTCCGTGGATTTGACTCAGGGTTCTGTGACGCTCGACTACCGATCGGTCACAAGAAAAATAAAAAAGAAAGAAGCGCCGATCAGGTGGTATTTTCTGGTGATGGGCGTCACGTCATATGGTGCGTCTTTGGCGTTGGTGCTGGCCTTCCTGGTGATCCCGCGCACCGTGGACGTTTACCGGGGATATAGCATCCCTGGTGCGAATACAGTTGAGTTCTGGCTGCGGGCGCTCCTGCTGCTCTTTGGGCTGGTGTCGTTGCTCTTCACCCGAAAGGTCATCATCGACTCCGTCGGTCAGAAGCATGCCCGGCTGGTGTGATCCGTACACCAAGGAAACTGTTCATGGGTTGGCATTTGGCCATGCTCCACCAACATGAAGTGACCACGACAAAACCAATGCCAAGTCACTTCCAAACCAGGGCCACCAACGCGACTCTGGCAGGCTTTCCTCGCGCACGGAACTGCCGGTCGACGTTCATCCAGAAATTCGGGGGAACAGGGCTGAACGCTCCCTGGGCGCTTCCAGAGCCTGCTTTTCACCACAGGTAAAGAGACCCGCCTATGAGGCCAATTCGGCCCTCAAGCCCCTCCCTCTGCTCTAATAACTTCAGCCATGACCAACGCCCCCTCCCACAGTTCCCCTGTCACCCTTCCTCCTGTCCTGCCGCGCCAACAGGCCTACGACCTGATTCGCATTGGGAAGATCAACGCGGCACTGGAACCGGCACGGGGCCTCCAGGCGGCCTTCGAGCACGGCGAAATCGACGACAGAGGACTCAACACCGCCTTGAGCGTCTTCTCCAGCTACCGCCCGGAACTCACCGCGCAGATCGTCGAGAACGCGGAGACCCGGAGCGGAGATTACCTCTCGCTGCTTGCAGCGGGCCTGCACTACACGGGGCTCGTCTGGCTGAAGCGCACCTTTCGTCTCGGCCGTGACATCTCCGAGGCGAACCGCACCCTGATGGTGGACGCCGCCCAGAAGGCCGACATTTACCTCAGCCGGGCGCTGCACGCGACGGCCCAGCCCAGCGTTGCCTACAGCCAGAAGCAGCTCACGGCCATGACCTTCGGCCAGGACCCCTGGGACCTCTACGCCGAGGGCCTGAGACGCTGCCCGAACAGCATGCTGATCCGCGAAAGCCTGCTGCTGGCGCTGCGCGCCGAGTGGGGTGGGCAGGGCGAGTACAGCAGCATGCGGGCGTTCCTGACACGGCCGGAGAACCGAGACCTCCCAGCGGAAGACCAGCGCCGCTTCGCCGCCCTCGAACTCGGGTACGAAGCCCATCATCACCTGCATTTCAAGGACGACAAGGAAGGCGCGTACCGGCTGTACCAGGCGTCGCTGGCAATCACGCCGACCATCAACGTCCTGACCGCGATGATCGATGCGCCTGGCACGGATCACCCCACAGCCGAATGGTATCTCGAGCAGGTGCTGGAACTCGATCCCAACAACGATTTCGCCCGTGCCAGGCTGGGCGTCCGACATGGGCTGCGTGGGCGCAGCGCGTACGGCCTGAAACTGCTGCGGGACGCCCGGACCTGGGGAGAGCCCTATGCCTCGGACCTGCACAACACCTTCACCCACCACCTCATGCTGGGCCGCATGGTCATTCGGCTTGGGTTCTGATGCATGAGCAGCTGTCTCTGATGACCGGGTAGGGATAAACCAGAAAAAGCCTCCAGGGCATGACAATCAAAGCATGCCCGCACTTCCACTGACCATCCACACCGACCATCCCGACGCCGTCATGCTGCTGAGCCTGGTGTCCCGCTACGCCAAGCATCCGCAGCTCGGCTTCGGCGACAAAGCCGGACTCTACCGGGTCAAGCGCGACGGCCTCCATCAACTGGTCCTGGCCGGACGGCTGCACGTGCACAGTCTCAGCAGCGGTTCCTGGCCGTTCGGAGACGCCTTGGAACACGCCCCCCCCAGGCCTGAAGTGCTGGCGCTGGTGAGCACCGCGCGCCTCACCCAGCAGCCCATTGCGCCGGCCGCCCTGCAAGCGCTGGGCCTGCGGGTCCAGCAGCTGCCGTTCCGGAAACTGACCGGCCGCTCAAGCTGGCGCACCTTATCGGCCTCGCAGCGCTCGCAGCTGCATCCACGCGGCGCTTGGCTGGTCGGACTGAGCCTGCCGGGAGGCACCCACTGCCTGTTTCACCAGCCGTTCTGGGAGATGGAACGCTGGGCCACCCTCCCCGAGCCGAGCGAACCCCGCCAAGACATCGGTGCATACGGAAAAGCAATCACCGCTGCCGAGCAGCGGGAGTGGCCAGTCAGATGCGTCCTGCACCAGCTGGGCGTCAACATCACCCCGGAGCTGTTCCCGGGCCAACTGAAATTCAGCGCTGCACCGCCGCCTGAGTCCCACCACGCTTCGCCCCTCACCTGAAAGGAGCTCCGTCCATGACCTTGAACCCCGCCGCCGCGCCCAACCGCGCCCACACCCACGCCAGCTGGCAGCACATCCCCGAGAACGTCGTGGTGCTGTGCGGCAGCACGCGCTTCAAATCGACCTTCGAGTCCATCGACGGGCAACTCACCTTGCAGGGCAAAGTCGTTATCAAACCCGCCTGCTTATGGCACGCCGACGGACAGGTGCCCAGCGCCGCGCAGCGCGAACTGCTCGACCGGGTCTACGACCAGAAGATCCTGCTCTCCGAAGCGGTCCTGGTGCTCAATGTCGGCGGCTACCTGGGCGACAGCACCCGGCGGGAGATCGAATACGCCGAATGTCACGGGCGAAAAGTGTATTACCTGGAGGAGAAGTAAAATGAGCATCGACCTCACCAACGCCGCCCTGGCGCTGCTCGACGAGCGAAACGCCGTGTCCGCCGCCCTCGAGGAGCTCGGATACGTGGAAACCTCCGCCGGCGTGGGCTTCGGCGAATGGGACCTGCTGCTCGAGTACGGCGAGTGGACCGTGGCCGTGTCCGGACCCGACGACACCGGCCATTACGCCGTGGCCCTCTTGCCCGCCGGCCAGGAGGACGGGGACGACGATCCCACCCACACCCAGCGCTGCACCAGCACCGATGACCTGATCCGTTGCCTGGGCGACCTGCGCGGCCAGCTCGGCGGGAACACGGAAAAGGCCGGGCTGTGGCAGCACCGCATCAAAGGCGGGGTGTACGAAGTCCTGAAGCGCCGAACAGCCGAACGGGACTACGCGACCGGCGAAACGTTCAGCCTCACCCACCAGGGCAGCGAAGTCACGCCCTGCGAAATCACCGACCCCATCCAGGCGGGAGAGGAGATGGTTTGCTACCGCAGCGTTGAGACACGCAAAGGCTGGGGCCGTCCGGCGGCGATGTTCGACGACGGGCGCTTCGTGGAAATGGAGCCCAAACATGAATAAGTGCGCCACGCCGGAGAAGCACTGAGATGGGCAAAGAAACAGGCATTTCATGGTGTGATCACACCTACAATTCGTGGTGGGGATGCGCCAAAATTAGCGCCGGATGCAAGCACTGCTACGCCGACACCTTCCAGAGCCGCTACGGCTACGACGTGTTCGGCTTCAATGCGGACGGCAGCCGCAAGATGCTCAGGACCTTCGGGGAGAAGCACTGGAATGAACCGCTGCGGTGGGAAGCCGACGCGGTGAAAGCCGGCGTGAGGCGGCGGGTCTTTTGCGCTTCGATGGCCGACGTGTTCGACGACCACCCGGACGCGCCGCCGCTGCGTGAGCGGCTGTGGGCGCTCATCCGGGCCACCCCCCACCTGGACTGGCAGCTGCTGACCAAACGGCCCGAAAACATCCTCAGGATGCTGCCGGCCGATTGGGACGGCGGCTACCCGAATGTCTGGCTGGGCACCAGCGTGGAAGCGGGACACGCCGCCTCGCGCGTGCAGGTCCTGTGTGCCGTGCCCGCGCGGGTACGCTTCCTGTCGTGTGAGCCGCTGATCGGCCCGCTGCATTTCATTCCCGAGGACCTGGCCGGCATCGATTGGGCCATCATCGGCGGTGAGTCGGGCTCGGGCGCGCGGCGCATGGATCCGGAGTGGGTTGATGGTCTGCTGGGAGATTTCGATCAGGGGCACGTGACGCCCTTCGTCAAGCAGATGGGCAGCGTCCTGGCCCGGCAGATGAACTTGACGCACAGCAAGGGCGAAGACCCGGCAGAGTGGCCAGCGCGCTGGCAGCGCCAGGAATTCCCAGTCGTGCCGGCAGGGGACACGACGCCGTGAACGAGAAGAAACAACATGACTGACCCCACCTTCAGCCCGAACAAGCCGCTGAGTACCGACGCGCTGTCGTGCCTGGGCCGCGCGGCAAAGGCAGCCTTCGCTGCTCAGGACATCAACCCTGGGGTCTGCGGCCAACTGGTGGCCCTCGGTTTCGCAGAACTGAAAAAGCGACCCAGTCCTGACGCCACCCACCAGCCGGGCACCGCCGTCTCGTTCCTGGTCATCACCCCGAAGGGACGACAAGCGCTGAACGAAACACAGGAAACCCACACATGACCGAAATCAACCTGGCTGATCTGGCCGCAAAAGTCCTCAACGCCGAGCCACTCACCGACGCCGAACGAGAGACGGCCGCCACCCTCCTGAAGTTCTCAGGAACGATCGGTGCAGCGATCGAAGCAGCGCGTCATTACGGTGCGGTGGCGACCATGGCGGGCTACCGAGCGGGCGAGAGCAGCGAAGACGGCCATACCCCGACGTTCTTCGTGATGGCCTGCGACGATCCAGACCCCGAAACGTGGGCAGCTATTCAGGCCGCACTGGATGAACATGATGACTGAGCCCACCGTGGAAGCGCTGTCGGCTCTTGCTGCGTCCGGAAGGACGGAAATGATCTTGCCGCCGAGATTCGTTGAGGCCCAGACGACGGAAGGCGGAGTCCACTGGCAGGGGTACGAGAACCATCCCAGACCCAGCGGCGCTGACCGCCCCTACCTGCGGTTCAGCAGCAATCAACCGATTTCACTTGAGCAGTTGCAGGGCATGGTCGCCCAGGGCGTCCCCATCTTCGTGGACGGCCAGCTGACGTGTCACGGCGCTGGCCGACCGCCACTAACCGCCCCCGACACGGCGGTGACTTGAGATGGATTTCTTTCGCAGATGTCGGATTCGAGATGACGTGAAACTTCAGACGGAAGTGCTGGGGACGTTGCGCGAGCTGCTTCCCGATCAGGACTTCACCACATCAACGCCCGCCGATCTGCAACAGCGGCTTGACGACTGGGGCTGGGCCTACGAGATGCATAGCCAGCAGTACGGCTGGACGGTACAGATTTACCGGCACTGGTCCAGCGGCGGCGATCTGTACGCTCAGTCCTACAGGGCGCGCACGGCTTTGCTCCAGGCGTTCGTCTGGGCCATCGAAACCCCAGAAGACGATGAGGACGAAGAACCGTTCAACGGTGGGATCCCCGGCCCGGTCACGGCGGCCCGTGCCGTGACCGTGGACGACGATAAAAACGACCAGCCGTGCGCCGTTGAACGGCCCGCTGGTGGCCCTCTGCGTGCTCAGGCGGCACATCATGACTGACCTCGCCGCCGAGACGCCGGGCCAGGCTGCTGAGGCACTGAGGCGACTGGCCACGTACCTGCAAGCTGAGCGTGCCTTTGCCCAGGCTGAGGAGGAGTACCGCTCCGCCTACCAGTTGCCTGACTTCTCTGCGTTCGTCGCGGCACGAACCCGGCTGCAGGTCGCTCGTGACGCCCTCAAGCTGACCAACCCAGATCACATCCTGGCGCTCGCCACCGCCCTGGTCACGCCCGCCCCAACAGGGTATCTGCACCCCAAGTTTGGGCATCGTGCCGAGATTCTTTACCGAGGTGCAGGCGTGGGAGGACAGCGGATCGTCCTGGCCCGCGTCTGGTTCCGGGGAGAGGGTGAGGGCAGTATCCAACTCCACAATGAAGAATCGTTTGATTTTGCATTTCGGCCCGCCGCCCACCCCGCGGGTGGGCCGACTGAAGTGCAGACCGACAGGGAGGAGATCTGAAATGGGACCCTTTGATGTTGCTGATGCCCTGACCCGCACTCAACCCATCCACACCACCGACCCCGACCGCACCCCGGCGGCGGCCGCCCTGGTCCCACAGCGCGTCCGCCCGCACACCTGCGAGGGACCCTTGTCCACAGTGAAATTCACCTTCCTCGCGCTGCTGATGATCGCCGTCCTCCCCGGACTCATCGCCTTCTGGTACTGGGCGTGGCTCCACCCCGGCACCGCCTTGCCCGGATTGCTGCTGCTGCTCGGCAGCGTGGGACTGCTGACCACCAGCGCCATAGAAGAACCTGACCCCTGTGCCCTGACCGGGCCCGCCGCACACCGGAACGCGAGATGAGTGCGGATTTCTTCGCCCGCGCCTGGCGCACCGCCCGGCACAGCCACGCCTGCCGGGAGTGCAGGTACCTGATCCTCAAGGGCGAGCGCTACGCCTGCGACGCCGGTCGGTTCGAGGGCGATTTCAATGCTTACAAACTCTGCGCCAGTTGCGCGGCGCTGTGGGATTGGGCCAGCGCCACCCGCCTGATGGACCCCTACGACGGGTGGACCCTCGGCGGGCTGCTCGGCGATCTTCAAGAGCTTGACGTGCTGGTCAGCACCCAGGAGGGCGGCTGGACGGTCGCAGCGGCGTACGCGCCGCTCCTGGCCATCGATCCGGTGCGCCAATACCCGGTGGTGAACGTATGACCCGTCCCAGCCCTGCCGAAACCCTGGCCCTGCTCGCGGACGTGCGGAATGCCGTCGACACCTGGACACGCGTTCACGGCCCGGTGGAGACCCTGCTGGCTGAACCGCGTGACCGGGTGACGAGCGCAAAGGGTGAGGTGATGGTTCGCCTGCCCACGTCACAGCGCATCCGTTCCGGCCATGACCAGCGGACAGAAGGGGCCGTCCACCAGCACGATGCTTGGGTCTACCAGGATGAGAAGTGAGCTGGATTCCGACAGGATATCCTCGCACTGGGTGGACCTGAACCCATCCGCAACATGAGCAAACTCCCTGAACGGAGTCCCGTTATCGCATGGGCTTACCCCGTTTTGGCGGTTCTTCCGCTGACGTGCTCCCCAAATCTCGGTCCACCTCAGTTGCGAATTCAGTGGCAGGCTGGAGGCGCGATGAAAGGGAAACAGTACACCGAACAGCAGATGTTGGACATCCTCGGCCAAGTCGAAGCG
>Ga0160427_10000470_pt1 | contig 24612 bp, 24 predicted proteins | sample SolpanmetagenomL_FD_108194 | JGI IMG/M metagenome (GOLD analysis project Ga0160427, IMG submission 108194) | Solar panel surface microbial communities from Lawrence Berkeley National Laboratory, California, USA - L | ecosystem: Engineered > Built environment > Solar panel > Unclassified ...
CTGGAGGGCAACGTGAGCGCCGCCCAGCAGGCCGAGATGCGGCGCCTGTTTGGCCTCGACCAGCCGATTCCGGTGCAGTTCGGCCACTGGTTCGCCTCGCTGCTGCACGGCGACCTGGGCGTCAGCCTGCGCACCGACCGGCCGGTCTTCGCCGACCTGCTGCTGCGCTTTCCGGTCACGCTCGAACTGACGGTGGTGGCGCTCATCATCGCGGTCCTGATCGGGCTGCCGCTGGGCGTGCTGGCCGCCCTCAACCGGGGCAGGTTCGCCGACTTCGCGTCGAGCAGCTTCGTGCTGATCGGGCTGGCCGCGCCCGAGTTCTGGCTGGCGATTCTGCTGATTCTGCTGTTCAGTCTCACGCTGCGCTGGTTTCCGCCCAACGGCTTCGTGACCTGGGCCGAGTCACCGGTGGGCAACCTGAAGTCGGTGTTCCTGCCGGGGCTGGCACTCAGCCTGGGACTGGCGGCGGCCGTGACGCGCATCGTGCGCGCCAGCCTGCTCGACGTGCTGGGCCAGGATTTCGTGCGCACCGCCCGCGCCAAGGGCCTGCCCGAGCGCATCGTGATTTACCGCCACGCCATGCGCAACGCGCTCATTCCGGTGGTGACGGTGGTCGGGCTTCAGGTCGGCAACCTGCTGGGCGGCGCCGTGATCATCGAGCAGCTGTTCGGGCTGCCGGGCGTGGGCCGCTACGCACTCGAGGGCATCAACCTGCGCGACTACCCGGTGGTGCAGGGCGCGGTGCTCTGGATCGCGGTCAGCTTCGTGCTGGTCAACGTGGTGGTCGACGTGCTGTACGGCCTGATCGACCGCCGCGTGGTGTACTCGTGACCGCCGTAGCGGGGATTCCGGCGGTGCAGACGCCGGTCCGCCGCGCGCTGAAGGTGTTCTTCCGCACGCCGAGCGGGGTGATCGGGCTGGGCCTGCTGCTGCTGGTGGTGCTGTGCGCGGTGTTCGCGCCGTACGTCGCGCCCTACGACCCCATCAAGTACACGCCCGTCGACCGGATGCAGGGGCCGAGCCTGCGCCACCTGCTCGGCACCGACCTGTACGGCCGCGACCTGCTCTCTCGCTGCATCTTCGGCGGCCGCATCAGCCTCGCGGTCAGTGTCATCAGCATCTCGCTGGCGCTGTTGCTCGGCGGCTGGCTGGGCGTGCTGGCCGGGTACTACCTCGGCTGGGTCGATACGGTCATCATGCGCGTCACCGACGTGTTCCTGGCGTTTCCGGCGATCCTGCTCGCCATCGCGCTGCTCGCCTTTCTGGGCGGCGGCTTCTGGAACCTGACGCTGGCCATCGCCATCGCCTACACCGCGCCCTTCACGCGGGTGGTGCGGGCCGCCGTGCTGCGCACCCGCGATACCATGTACGTCGAGGCGAGCACCGCGCTGGGCGCGGGCGACTCGCGGCTGCTGCTGCGGCACGTGCTGCCCAACGCGGCCGGGCCGGTGCTCGTCGAGCTGACGCTGCGCCTCGCCTACGCCATCCTCGCCGAGGCCGCCCTGAGTTTTCTGGGGCTGGGCACGCCGCCGCCCGCGCCCGCCTGGGGCCAGATGATCGCCGACGGGCGCCCGTTCCTGGAGACCAACCCCTGGGTGTCGGTGGCCCCCGGTCTGGCGATCATGGTCACGGTGCTCGGCTTCAACCTGCTCGGAGACGCCCTGAGAGACGCCCTCGACCCGAGACTCAACCGCTGATGTTTTCCTGGGTTCCTGGCCCGCCGGGCCTCTGAACAACGACCGTTTCCTCACGTCACCGATCCAATTCAAGGAGCATCCATGAAGAAGCTGACCCCGTTCGCCCTCGGCCTGACCCTGATGATGCTTGCGCCCGCCGCTCTGCTGCCTGCCTCCGCCCAGACCGCCGGCGGCATCCTGCGGGCCGGGATGCAGGCCGACCCGGTGGGCCTCGACCCGCACACCACCGACGCCACCGCCACCCGCAACCAGCTCGAGAACGTCTACGACACGCTGGTGGCCTTCGACGCCACGGGCAAGATCGTGCCCTCGCTGGCGACCCGCTGGACGACCAGCAAGGACGGCCTGACCTGGACCTTCACGCTGCGCCCCGGCGTGGTGTTTCACAACGGCCGCGCCCTGGAGGCGAGCGATGTGGTATTCAGCATCGGCCGCATCAAGGACCCGGCCACCAAGTCACCCCGCAGCGGAGACTTCGAGCTCGTCAAGTCGATCACCGCGCTCAACAAGAGCACGGTCGTGATGACGCTCAGCAAGCCGTACTCGCCCCTGCTCAGCAAGCTGGCCTTCAGCCTGAACGTCATCGTGCCCAAGGAGGCGGTGGCGACCCTCAGCACCAGGCCGGTCGGCACCGGTCCCTTCACCTTCGTCGAGTACCTGCCGCAGACCCGCATGGTGCTCAAGAAGAACCCCAACTACTGGGGCAAGGACGCCAAGGGCAACAAACTGCCGTACCTGAACGGCATCACCTACAGCTACCTGCCCGACGCCACCGCCCGCGTGACCGCGCTCAAGACCGGCACCGTGGACTGGATCGAGTACGTGCCGTCAACCGACATCACCTCGCTCAAGAGCAACGCGCAGGTGACGGTGGCGGGTGGGCCGAGCGCAAACTACCGCGCGCTGTTCTTCAACGTGGCCCAGAAGCCATTGAACGACGCCCGCGTGCGCCGCGCCATCGCCTACGCCATCAACAACCAGGAGATTGTCGACGTCGCCCTGCTCGGCACCGGTGGCCTGCCGGCACGCGGCACCACCCTGCCGAACGGCAGCTATTACGCTTCGCCCGACGCCAGCTACGGCAAGCCTGACCTGGCGAAGGCGAAGGCGCTGCTGGCCCAGGCGGGCTATCCCAACGGCTTTACCCTTGAACTGAAGGTCACCAGCACTTACGACTTCCTGCGGGCGCCCGCCGAGATCATTCAGGCGCAGCTCGCGCCCCTGGGCATCAAGGTCAACATCACGGCGTCCGAGTTCAGCGTATACCTGCCCGACATCCTCAAGAAAAACTACATGGCGACCATCCTGGGCGAGTCGGGCCAGGGCGACCCGGACGACTACCTGTACACCCCGTTCGCCTCCGACTCGGGCGGCAACCTGACCAACTTCAAGGACGCCACGCTCGACAAGCTGCTCGACCAGGGACGCCAGACCGCCGACCCGGCCGCCCGCAAGGCCATCTACGCGCAGGTGCAGAAGCGCCTGGTCGACCTGTCGCCGATGGTCTTCCTGTACTCGAGCACGCAGTACGAGGCGACCAGCAAGCGCGTGCAGGGCTACCAGCACTTTCCGAACACCAGCTACCTGGGGTTGCGCAGCACCTGGCTGAAGTAGTTCGCCCGTCTCAGTCCGAATAGAAATACCCCCTCTGGAAGGGGGTATTTTGCTGTGCCGGCGGCTGCCGGATGCCAATTTGTGCCAGTGTGACTATTCCGAGTCTGGCTCCGGGGCTGAATTGATGTAGCCGCCGAGGTCGAAACCACCGGCCCGAATCTGATCTTGCATCACCGTGACGTAAGCCTGCGCCATGACTGTTCCGTCCCGGTGCCCGGCCCTCGCCGCCACCACCGCGATCGGGACACCGGCCGCGATCTGGGCGGAGATGTTGGTGTGCCGACCGCTTTACGGTTTCGCCGTGTTCTTCACCGGCGCGTCGGGGGCGCTGGTGACGTAGATGTACGGCAGGTTGCTCTGCACGTACTTGTCGTCAGGCGTGAAGAAGAAGGTGTACGGGTCGGAAGATCCGTACGTGCCTTCATCGTTCGCGGCGACGTAGCAGTTGCTGCCGCTGCAGTCCTCGGGTTTCGTCAGCCGCTTGGCGCTGGATGTGACCTTCCCGAGGACCGGGTATTTGGCGACCGGTCCGCTGGCGCTGTACAGGGTGATCTCACCCTGCACGCCGGGCTGGCTGGTGAGCTGCAGGCGCCGAAAGATGTTGGTGATCTCGGCGTTGTTGCCGTGGAAGTCCAGGGCGTTCGCGGCGGCGAGTGCAGCCTCGGACTGCTCCGTTTTGACCGGAGTGGAGTCGCACCCGGCCAGCAGGATGCAGGGGATCAGCAGGGCGGAGGAGATCAGGGGTGCTGGTTTCATCAGGTGCTCCGGTGGTGCTCGGTCGTGTAAGGAGAGGGACCGGCCGGTGGCCGGCCAGATGGACCGAGGATATCGCCGCGTTCAGGGAAAGCCGGCTGACAGCAACAGGTGCACCGGTCACGAGATTCAAAGCGGTCTGCGCGTGCTGTGCGCCTGAGCCACGCGGAGAGGAAGGACCCTAGCACGAAGTGCCGCGCCCGGCAGAGGGGATAGGGGAAAGGTCCCTACCACCGTGGTCAGCGCCGGCGTCCTCACCTCTTGCCACGGGCAGCCGGGGCAGCTACACTCACGTCTGGTTGCCGTTCTCGGCAACGATTCAGGGAGAGTGCGCATGAACACGGTGATCGAAATATACCGAGATGCCCTCCAGGAGCGACGCTTCTGGTGCTCTGCCCTGCGTGACACCCTGTCCCCGCACTGCTGACACCGACTGAACGCGCCCCTGGAGGATTCCAGGGGTGTTTTTCTTGGAACAGACGCAGGAAAGCCTGGTCTCCCGGCCGCTTTTCCAGTCTTGTTCTGCATTCAGACAGGGACACAGGAGCGTCACATGACCCGCCTTTCCACCATCCGCAACATCGGTATCGCCGCTCACGTCGACGCCGGCAAGACCACGCTCACCGAACGGATCCTGCACGTGACCGGCCGCATCCGGCACAGTGGCGAGGTGCATCACGGCACCACGGCCACGGATCACCTGCCGGAAGAACGCGCGCACGGCATCACCATCGCGTCCGCCGCGACGTACACCCAGTGGCAGGGACAGACGGTGAACATCATCGACACGCCCGGCCATGTGGACTTCACCATCGAGGTCGAACGCAGCATGCGCGTGCTGGACGGTGCCGTCGCGGTTCTTGACGCTTCTCAGGGCGTGGAGCCGCAGACCGAGACCGTCTGGCGTCAGGCGGATCGCTACGGGGTGCCGCGCATCGCGTTCGTCAACAAGATGGACAAAGTCGGCGCCGATTTTAGCATGACTGTCTCTGAGCTACGCGAGAAGCTGGGCGCTACCCCGCTAGTGCTTCAGCTCCCCCTCGGCGAGGAACGGGAGTTCCGGGGTGTGCTGGACATCGTGCAGCTCTGCGGCTGGCAGTTCAGCAACGAGCAGGCGATCCGCTTCGAGCTGGACGCGGGGCAACTGCAGCTAGCCCGGGCACCCCGTCAGACGCTGACCGAGCAGCTCGCCGAGCACGACGACACGGTCATGGCGGCGTACCTGAGCGGGACCGAACCCACCGTAGATGAACTGAACGCGAGCATCCGGAGCTGCACCGCGGCCCTTCACGGCACACCTGTGCTGTGCGGCTCGGCGCTGGCGCACCAGGGCATCACGCTGCTGCTCGACGCGGTGGTCGCGTACCTGCCGAGTCCGGCGGACCTGGCAGCCGTGCAGGCGCAGTGCGGGGACGACGCCCGGTCTTTCGGGCCGGAAGATCCGGAACCGCTGGCGTTTGTCTTCAAGGTCACCAGCGACCGCTACGGGAAGCTGTTCTTCGTCCGGGTGTACTCGGGCACACTTGAAGCGGGCTCGTACGTCCTCAACAGCATGACGGGCGAGCGTGAACGCATCACGCGGGTGCTGCGGATGCACGCGGATCACGAGGAGGACATCTCCGCCCTGCACGCTGGCGAGATCGGTGCGGTCCGCGGGCCGAAAACCCTCCGGACCGGCGCCACCCTCGTGGGCGCGGGCAGCCGGGCATGGCAGCTCGCCGGGCTGACCGTTGCGGAGCCGGTGGTGTCCAGATCGGTTCAGAGCGCGGACGCGGCGTCTCACCGGAAGCTCGTCGCGGCCCTCACCCGGATGGCAGAAGAAGACCCGACCCTGCGGCTCGGCAGCGACCCGGAGACGGGCAGCACCCTACTAAGCGGCATGGGCGAACTGCACCTGGAGATGGTCATGGAGCGCGTCTCCCGCGAGCAGGACGTCACGGCGAAACTCGGGAATCCGAGCGTGGCCTACCGGGAGACGGTGTCCGGCGCGGCGACAATCGAGCACGTGCTGCGTAGGCAGACCGGAGGCAACGGGCAGTTCGCGGGCGTTCAGCTGCGGATCGAACCGCGCGAGAGGGGGCTCGGCGTGATGTTCGTCGACGCCACAGTCGGCGGCAGCGTTCCGCGGACGTTTCTGAGTAGCATTCAGAGCGGCGTCGAGGGCGCGCTGCAGACGGGTCTGTCCGGGTATCCGGTCACGGACGTCCAGGTGACGCTGCTATCCGGGAAGCACCATGCGGTGGATTCCAGTGACATGGCGTTCCGGACGGCGGCGGCTGAGGCGTTCCGGCTGGCACTCGTTCAGGTGGGCAGCGTCCTGCTCGAACCCGTGATGGCGGTGGAAGTCACCACCCCGGACACCCACGTCGGCGTGGTGATTGGGGACCTTTCCTCAAGGCGAGGCGTGGTTCTCGGCATGGACGCCCGGGGCAACGGGCAGAGTGTCCGCGCGCAGGTGCCTCTGGTGGAGATGTTCGGGTACGCCACGCAGCTCCGCAGCCTGTCACAGGGACGTGCGAGTTTCAGCATGACCTTCATCGGGTATCAGCCGACCTGAGTGGACCGGCCACAAGAAAGAGACACCTGAACTGGGGTGTCCCTTTCTTGTGGAGCGCGCGAACAGAGCGGTCAGTACGCCCGGCCCCAGGCGTCCTCGAAGTCCAGGTCCTGCAGCGGGTTGCTCGCGCAGGCGCTGAGCGTCAGGAACAGGGCAAGCGGCAGGGGGATCAGGGAGTGCAGGTGCATGGGCGAAGTCTATGTCGGGCGCGCAGCAAGGCCGGTGACCATCGCCGTCCTCATTCGCTACGCTGAACCTTGAGGCTGACCAGCCCGGTGTGGCCTTCGACCGCCTGCCAGAGGAGCAAACGATGACGTTAACCAACGAGGAAACCCGCACCAATGCCTTTCTGGAAGAGATGCAGAACGACACGTACTACCCGGCGGAGCTCGTCGCCAAGGGGCAAGGCATCCTGCATGACCTCTGCCTGCAGATCGAAGCCGCGCACCCGCAGACGCCCGAGGAGCTGCTCGCCCTGACCCACGCGGCGACTGAGCAGTTCAATCAGCTCGGCGGGGAATTCGAAGCGCAGGACAGCGAGCTGGAGACGGGCGCCCGGGAAAACATCGGCAAGGACATGAGGTTCATCGCGCGGGCCTACGGCTTCCAGGTTGATGTCGAAGACCTGATCGAGAACCGCGAGTGGTGAAGATGCTGCCTGAGGGCCGCTGAGGGTGCTTGGGCTGGGGAGTGTAAGCGCTGATTCTGGCGGTTCAAGGCGGGCCTGCCGGGCCTTATTCAGAACCCGAGTCGGATGATCAGGCGGCCGTACACGAAGAGCTGCGCGACGGGGCTTCTGAATCTGAAGAAGTCCGTGGCGACCGGGTCTCCCCAGGTGCGCGTTTCCTTGAGCAGCTTTAGCCCTCGGCTGCTGCGTCCGTGCACCGCGTGCCACACGCCGAGCGTCGTCCGTACGGAGTTGTTGCTGGGGTCCAGCTCCAGCGCCTGCCGGGCGTAGTCCTCGGCTTTGGCCATGTTCGTGCCGGGACGGTCGATCATGTAACACAACGCCGGGAGGGTCGGCATGACCGCCAGCGACTCCAGGTACAGCCGGTCGGCCTCGCCCTGGTCCTTCTCGAAGTACTGCTGGTAGTGCGCTTCGTGCGTGAGTTCCAGCGCGGTGAGGCGCTTGAGCTGGGCTTCGGGCAGGCTGCGGATTTCCGGGCGCGTCAGGAACGCCCGCATCGCCTGGAAGTCGCCTTTTCCGCCCCACTCGGCACGCAGGGCCTGCAGCAGCAGCTCGCGGATCCGTATGCTCCCCAGGCAGCGTTTCAGTCCCTCGGCGTACACGTCCCACGGGTCCTGTCCGAAGATCATCCCGGTGCTCTGTAGGCCAGGCTCGGCTGGGCACCGGCGTGCAGGGCCCGGGTCAGGTAGATGTCCGCCTGCTCGGCCGCGCCGACCATCCCAGAGATGTTCTCCTGGGGAATGTCGCGCGCGAGACGCCCGGTGCGCTTCAGGGCCACCAGGGCGCCGTAGTGCAGGCCCGCAGCGAGCTGGGAGAGGTAATCGCTGCTGCGTGTCTCGGCATTCTCGACGATCACCTGGGTGAGTTCGGGGCGATAGAAGTAAAACACCCGCATTGCGTGGTACACCGGGAGGTCGTCAGTTTCGCCCTGCTCGAAAGCGGCCTGTGCGGCCCGGGCGGGTTCGAGGACCTCGTGGATCTTTCCAGCGCGGATCCGGTCGAAGGCCTCCTGGCGGGTCAGGGGTGCGGGCTGGATGACAGGGGCGGCGGTGAGCGTGTCGGTCATGATGAAGTTCATTAGAGCAGAGCCGGTCTGACGCGCCGGTGACAGTGTGCATTCGCGGCGCAGCCCTCTGCTTCCAGGACGGCGTCACGGATCAGCGTTCCGCAGAGCGGACAGTCGGGTGGGACGCGGCCAGTTTCTACCAGTCCTGGTATGAAGCTCCTTGTGTTCCGTCCTAGCATTCAGACTCGCCCGGTCGGCCATTGAGGCTCCTGGGCCCGCCCACGTCAACTTCACCGCCCGCGTCCCCGGCCGATTTCGGCTGGGGACGCTTCCTGCCGCCTGTGTCTGGATTCCAGGCCGGGCGGTTTCTGCTGTCTCTGCAGGAGATTTCCATGAACGAACTTCCGACCGCCCTAGGTTCTGTGCGGCTGAACTCATGTGAAGGTCGTAAACTTGCTGCTTGCCGAATCGAACAGATCTGACGGACAGGCAATGGGACGCACTCCAGCCACATCTGCCCACCAACCCACGTCGTGGTCACGCCTATGTGGATCACCGCCGGGTGATCAATGGGATGCTCTGGCGGATCAAACTCGGCACGCCGTGGCGAGACATTCCCGAACAATATGGTGCCTGGCGAACCTGTCACGACCGGTTGGTGCGCTGGGAGCGCGACGGGACGTGGCTGCGCATCCTTCAAACTCTTCAGGCTCTGGCTGACCAGGAAGGCCAAATCGACTGGCACGGCGCTGCGGTGGACAGCACGCACATTCGTGCCCACCGCAGCGCCACCGGCGCACGAAAGCACAACGCCAAAACGGATGCACGCCTACCCGTCGACGGCGAATGGCTGGGTCATTCGCGCGGTGGACGCACCAGCAAGATCCACCTGTGTGTTGACGGGCAGGCTCGGCCCTTGTCGATCGTGCTCAGTGCGGGTCAGGCCAGCGACGGGACGTACCTGCTACCTGTGTTGGACGCCATCCGTGTGCCTCGCATCGATGGAGGTCGACCCCGAAAACACGTGCCCGTCCTGCGTGTGGATCGAGCGTATGGTGCGCCGAAGTACCGCCGGCTGCTCCGTAGGCGGGGCACGGCCTGCGTGTGCCCCGAACGCGAAGATGCTAGAAAGTGGCGTCTGAAGCGGGGTGCACGAGGTGGACGACCGCCCAAGTTCGATGCTGAGGCGTACAAAGGCCGCAACGTGGTAGAGAGGGCCATTAACCGAATCAAGGACTTCCGCGCGGTGGCCACACGATATGAAAAACGTGGGCGCAAATTTTTAGCCGCCGTCCTGCTGGCGTCAATTCTATTATGGGTCTAACGACGGAACCTCGTGAACCATGAGACGGTAGCGCTGATAGGAATCGCGGAGTGCAGTCAGTGCCTGCAGTTCATCAACATAATGAGCGCGGAACACGGGCCAAAAGGGTCCAGAGAGCGGTTCGTACCACTCGTCGGCCATCCAGCGAGTGAAAGACCTCCAGGCGTCTACAGCGTCATCCCTGAGGCCATGGATGTCAGCTGCGAATTCGATGCCGTTCAAAAAACCCAAGAGAGCATCCCACGACGAGCCTGCATACGTGTACATGCCAGGGCGGGTCAGGATACCGGTGAGCGTATCGAACGAGTCTGTATCCGTCATGTAATAACAGTGACACCTTACAGTGACAACAAACGATCATGCCGATTTCAATTGGCGCACAGCAGCCACGCGTTTTTGTTCAGCTGCACAGACCTTAGAGCATTTGCTTGTTCAACAGTTAAAAAAATTCCTTCAGCCGTACTACCTTTATCGCTCCAGCACGACGTATTCTTTCACCACACGAACATCGAAACACATCGCGTTTTTATGGCAGATGCTCTAGTGTCCTTCCACCCCACTGCTGTCCAGGTGCGGGTGTTCGAGGATCTGCTCTCTCACCTGCTCGAGGAGCAGTTCCACCTGTAACTCGACGCCCTGACCAGGGCGCAGCTGAAGCTGCTCGTCCGGACGCTGTTGATGGTGGCCGCGCACTGGGTACCACTGCTGCTGCGGCTGGTCCGGGACAGGCGCCGGCCAGGACGGGAAACAGGGCAGGACACCTCCGGAGGTGTCCTGCCCTGAGTGGTCTCCGGTGGCCCTGTCTCGCGGCGCTGCTCATCCGGTCGCTGCAGGTATGACGGGCGTGCCGTTCAGCGTGTTTTCCGGCCTTGTGCCGGGCTAGCCGGTCGTCCAGGTCCTGCTGGGCTGCCTGGGCCGCCGTCAGCACTTCCTCGGCGCTGCTGAAGATCAACACGTCCGTGCTGTCGCAGTTTCTGAGCTCCGGATGTTCCGCGGCGTCTCCTTGTGCTCGCTCTTCTGGCATCGAATTCACAGCACACCTCTACCGCTGGTTGTTGTCCTTTCCACTCAGCGCCCAGGCCAGTCCGGCGAGGAACAGCACGGTGAGCACGCCGAGCGCGATCCTCAGGTACAGCAGCCCGCGCTCGGCCGCGTCTGTGCCCGCTTGGCTGCCGGTGTCGTTGAAGCCCAGGCCGAGCACCAGCAGGGCGTACAGCCCCAGCGGAATGAGCAGCAGCAGCGACACCACGCTTAGCAGGCAGCCGTTTCCGCGGACGTTGATGGGGCCACTCTACCCGCAGCGTGCCCGGTCCGACCGCGCTCATGTCGCCTGGAAGCTGCGGTCCGCCTCGGCGAGTGTGTGCACCTGACCGTGCTTTCTGTAGCTCGCGCCGGTGCCCTTGCCAAGCAACGCTAGAGGCGTGAGAGGCGGGTTCACCTCTCGGCGTCCAGCCCGATCCACTCTGCTGTCCGTCCATCTCTCGGCCACAACGTCCGTTCCATCGGAGTGTAGAGGTGCTCCAGTGCCCCGAGCTGCTGGCGCTGTTCTTCCACGAGGTCGCTGATATCCGTCACCTCTCTCAACCACTCGTCATTCAGCCGCCGGAGCGCCTCTCCCCGCAGGCCGAGCTGTACTGCCCGCCGGGTGAGCGGCCGCCCGGCCGGGTCGTGGTCTGGGTCCCACTGCAAGCGCACCTCGGACGCCTGCAGCGCCTCTTTCCAGGCGGCGTACGTGGCGTACCGGGTCGGCTCGTGCGTTGAAGCCACCGCCTGTGCCAGCAACGTCTCGAAGCCCTCCCGGTGCAGGCGAAGGGCCAGTGTCACCTCCTGGCCGGGCTTGGTGCCCCAGCCCGAACGGTACATCATCCACAGGAAGTTCGGCTTGATCCAGCTCATGCGGCTGAAGCTGTACTCCCCACCGAAACGGCCATGCTGGGCAGCGAAGTGACCGATGGCTGGGCGAAACGCCTGGTACACCACCACCGTGTCGTCGTCATACTGCGCGAGGATATGTCGCCCCTGGGCCGGCCAGCGAAGGTATTGTTCGAGGTAGAGGGCGGTCTGGAGCGTCATGCCTCATGGTGGCGGAACGAGACCGGCCATGCATCCGCCAGAGTGCTGAGGACCGGCGGACCCGTCCAGGTTCGCCTCAGGGCCGACGAAGAAGGCCGATCAGCTGAGAGGTCTGCGCGTCGCTCCACGACATGGCGTAGCGGGGTACGGCCGAATGATCGTAGGTGGGCGGCGTAACCGATACGACCTTCAGACCGTTGTCCAGGAGCAGGGAGGCCACCGCGCCGCCACTGTCCTTCAGGGTGAGGCTGGCCGACAGGGAGGGCGTGAATGCGCGGGCCTGGGCTCTGAGCGTCTGGGCCTGCAACGTGACGTCCAACGAGGTGAGGGGACCGCTCACTGAGAAGGTGCGTCCGTCTACCTGGGCCGTGCCCGTTACGTCGTCGGCCTTGTTGCCGGTGCGGCTCACCCGCACGTCCAGACTCAAGGCGCGGGTGCTGTTCGGTACCTTCCAGGTGCCCGCGTCCCAGGGCCCCAGCTCGCGTCAGTCGAACCGTGTGGGCTGATGCGGCTGCAGATCGACACCCAGCAACCAGCCAGCAGGAACTCGAACAGGCTGATCGGTACTGGAATCTCGGGGCGCTCCTTGGAACAGTCGTGACCCAACTGAGCCGCATCGCAAGTTATCCAAATCCCACGCTTGGAAGAACAATTGAGTTTGAGCGTGACCCGGTGGATGAAGTCGACCGGATGAACTTGCGGATTCTGCGTTCGACGGCGTACGGCGCTTATATCGCGACCGCGACCGACTTCCTTACTGGACGGGATGTTGGGAATGAAGTGGAAAGCCGGAACATTCAACCCACCGTGGCCATGGCCGAGCGCTTTGTGGCTCAGCATGGTCATGTGGCCTTCCCTGGTCAGGAGGCGGCAGAAGGGGAGAGAAAACAGTGATCCAGGTGTGATGACAGGCGTACAAAGCGCGGGCGCACAGAATCAGGATGTCCCGTGGTTGAAATTTCTGGAATCGGGTGGAGCACCAGCTCAGGCTCAGACCGTTCCCGCCCAGCATGGAGCCTGAGCTGACCACACTTCCAGTCCTGAAGTCCTTGCCCAGGCAAGGTGGTGTCGATGTTCGATCACCTGGAGATCCTCCTGCCGCCCGGCGGTGTGGCCGAGGACATGGAGCGGCAGGTGCTGCACGTGTCCTCCGGCGGCGCAAGACTGCCAAGTACGCGCTTCATTCCGCCTGTCGCCGGGGACAACGGAGCCAGAGGTGATCGGGCGTAGCCTTTCTAAGCGTCACTTCCAGTAGGGACTACCGGGCACGCGCTCCTCGACGCTGACGGACGCACCCGAGGCACTCACCGTGCAGTTCACCGTCAGCAGCCGCCCTTCCAGCAGGTCAAGCACCTTCCGGATCACGGTCTTCACCTGTGGAGCCTTCATCCTCTGCACGTCTTCCAGACACCCGGTCAGACTCCGGACGGTCACTGTCTGCGCAGCATCATGCTGGCTGTACGAGCGGATGAGTCGGACGGCCGCCGGAACGTCCGGGGGATACACCAGGTCGTAGCGCATCCGGTCGAGGACGATCCCGCCCCCACCGAACGACGGGTACACCAGCTGAACGCTGACCCGGCCGGACAGTGGGCGGTACTCGCCGCTGAACACTGTCCAGTCACGGTCGACCCGGCTCGCCGCGCGAACCGTATGATTCGTGAGCAGCTTCTCCAGCCGGACGCCGCGGATCTCGCTGCGTTCCTCAATCGCCATGCCCGCGCGTGCGAGTGTCTGGTGCAGGTCGCCGGGCAGATGAAGGTGACGTACCACGGCCGCGCGGCCAGCACTGCCGAGGCTGGCGCGTACCTGCTGCTGAAGGCCGACGGCTCGCTGCAGATTCACCATCCGAGGGGCATCAAGCCGATGAACTGGCAGCCGAAGACCGACAGCGTCACCGCCAGGGTCGAGGACGGGTACTGCGTGCTCACCGCCAGCCGCAAAAGCCCAGCGGAGACGGTGCGGGTGGTGACGCTGGACATCCGCCTCGCGCAGGCCCTGGAGATCACGGAGGAAGCCAGGTTCCTGCTGGCCGGAAGCGAGGCACAGCTGCAGGCGACGCTCGCCCGGCAGCCGGAGCTGATCGAACCGGGCCTGCGGGTGCTCGACTGGGAGCTGCTCAGCGGCGTGGGCGACATGGACCTCTACGCCCAGGACCAGGGCGGCCGGTACGTGGTGGTGGAGTTGAAACGCGCCAAGGCCACGCAGGAGGCGGTGCATCAGTTCTCCCGGTACGTGCAGGCCGTCCGGGAGGCGCTGCCGGCCACAGCCATGGTCCGGGGCATCCTCGCCACCCCGGCCATCAGCACGCCCGCGGCCATGACCCTCGGGCGCCTCAGCCTGGAGTTCAAAGAGCTCCACGCCCTGCCCGCCGCGAAAGAAGCGGCCGCGCAGCCGCAGCTGTTCTGAACGGGAGATACAGATAAATATGGACCATCCGGAAGATCCTGAGCGGCTGAGCGTCACCGAGAGCCTGCAGGCGAGCACCATCTGGCTGCTCGAGCACGGCGTGAACATCGACGAGCGCCCAGCCGCCGCCTCCGCAGCCGCCCTCGAGAGACTCGCCCGCATCGGCGCGCCGGCGGACCTCCTGGAGTTCTACCGCCTTCAGAACGGCCTGCCGCACTGGTTCATCCTGTATGGCACCTGGCAGTTCCTAACGCTCGAAGAAGCCCTGGAGTATCAGCAGACGAAGCCCCACCAGGAGGAGCCGTGGAACCCGGCGTGGCTGCCGCTCCTGACTGACAACGGCGGTGATTACCTCGTTCAGGACCTGATGCAGGGAAGCCTAAGTCTGCACCGTCACACCGACGGTGCGCGCCTGCCGGTCAGCCCATCCCTGAGCGCCTTCCTCGCGCACCTGGTGCACGACCTGCACGCCGGCGAGTACGTCTTTGAGGACAGCGAACCGACCTACACCGGCACCCGCACCCTGGGCGAAGACCCGGCCGAACGGTTCATCCGGCAGTATCTCGATGCCGAGTACCGCCTGTGGGTCCAGGCGCACACCGACCCGGACGACCGGCGGTTCTTCGAGGACGCCGAGCACTTCGAACGGCGATACTTCGGCGCTGAGCTGTACACGGACATCTCCCGTCCGCCGGGCATGGACGAAGAACGCTTCACGGCGTTTCGGTCGCTGCTCACGGCGAAGCAGCCGCGACCGCTGTACGGCGTGTATCCGGATGACACCGGCTGGATGGCTGTGCTCGGTTCGGTCGACGCCGGGTCCACCGTGCGGTTCGAGCTGATCCGCCTCCGTGAGCTGGGTGCCCGCCTGAAGATCGTGTCGTCGTACCTGACCGAGTTCGACGGCACCTTCAGCTACAGCGGCGGCGAGCATGTCGGCGAGCACCTGGCAGATCCCGGTCCTTCAGAACGGACGGGGTAACTGTTCAGCACAAAGACGGAAAGCGACAGCTCCACACGTTGAACTCGACGGCGCTTCAACGGCATCTTCATGATGTTCGGCAGGCGTAAACATGCAGTTGCTTGCCGCTGAATTTTGCGTACGTAAAGACTCCGTTTCCGTACATCCGTGCGCCGAACCAGTAAGCGGTCTTGCTTTCGCGCCCAGAGGTCATGCCGCTGGTGCTGCCGGTCACCTTCCTGGCGCTGGTGACCTGTTCCAGCAACGCTTCATAAGACGCGTCGAATTCATCCTGAGTGGTCACCTGCTTTTCAATTCCGTAGCGTTCAGACGAAACGCAGGGGTGCTTCACGAATTTGAGAGCTTGCACGCCAATGAACGCTTTCGTTGCGGGAGTCATTTTCTGGAGGACCGGCTCAGCGGCGGCCACCGTTGAAGTACAGACCGTCAGGAACAGCGCCAGGCGGAATACTCGGAGAAATTCACTCACCAGGAAACCGTAGCAGAATCCGGAGCGTGGTCGCCTGCACCTGTTCAGTCAGTGACGCACGGTGGGGCGCGCCGTGTGGAATCATCGAAATCGGCGAGACGCCGATGCAGGCCGCCAGCGCGAAGCAGGACTCCAGATTGAGGTCACCCGTCTGGTCAGCCCGTACCTGCTGAAGGGGGCGGCCGGCCGGAGATCTTGGCATACGTCTTCCAGATCGACGTGCTGAACGATGAGGCGCACATCGTGGATGCCGGGGAGATCGCTGCGCTGGAATGGCGAGCGTTGACCGACCTACCTGGACCGATGGTGCACGATGTCGAAGCGGGCCTGGAAGACCTGCGTGCCGGGCGAACCGGAGTCGTCCGGGTGGTGCAACGGCGGGGAACATCGAACGCACCCGTCGTCATCTCATCCCGGAGCACCATGCGGTACGCCGTCGCAGAAATCATGGCGCTGCTGTGCCCAGACCGTGCAGCCACCACGTCGAGCGGAACTCCGGCCCGCAGCTGTCCGGAGATGTTGGCGGGCCTGCCGCTGAGTGCGGCAGGCCCGGGCCCAGGCGCAGGGGGGGAGATGCCATCCTGAGCCGCCGCTCGAGCGGCTAGAACGGTCTGTCGTTGTCCTCCGCGGGTGCAGGCAAACCAGCAATGCGACGCAGCTCGGCAGTTACCTCTGTACTCTCCCGGATCTGCTTGTCCGCCGAGGCATCACCGGCACGGGCCAGGACCCGGGTCAGGTCGGACGGAGCAAGACCTGCGCCAATCTGCCGCCAGCACCATTGCGCGAGCGCGATGTCCTCAAGCCAGTCGGCCATTCCGTGGGTGAGTGAGCCGTATGTTTCCTCTATTACCGCTCGGACTTGCGTTGCCACAGGTGAGGTTACGTCCCGTCCGTACAGGCGAGCCTCGAGCATATCGACGGTCAGGTCTGCAGCTTCCGATTCAGAGAGATTCGGAATATCGATTCGGGGGTAGGTGGCAGTCTGCAGCTCAAGCAGCAGCATCCGTCCGATGTCCGCGCAGAGTAGACGCTCCCGCTGATGCGACAGGTGGTAGTTCCCATCCGGGTCGAGTCGGATCCCAAACTCGGTCAGGCCGTCCATCAGGTCGGATACACCAATCGCCGAATCTGAGATCAGCTCGGCGGCGACTATCTGCTCCTGCCCGTCAATGAGACGCCATACGAGGGTACGGACCAGACCTCCGATCAGAGAGGGGTGCTGGCCGTTGACGGGCTGCGTAAATCGGCTGAGGTCGGTCGCCCGTAGACGGTCAGCGCTCCGATCAGATCCGGTCATGTCGGCAGTTTAGCGTCCCGCCTGGGGGATAACCTGACTGTACTCGAGTCAAGCTGGTCGCCCCGAGCGCTCCCTGATCAGTCTGGCCCCAGCCAGTGGCAGGGACAGCAAACTCAGTGAGGGCCTCCGGTAGGAGCCTGGTCACGCGCTCCTGGGAGGCGTAGGTCGACAGTGGCCAGACCTCGGTCCGACGACCATCCAGCAGCGGGCCGATCCAGGCGTCGACCGGGACAGTAGAGCGACCTTCCCGCTTCCAGCCGGCCAGCAGTGGACAGCGGCGCACCGCGGGAAGTTGTCGAAGTAGGCGGGTGAACTGCTCTCGGCCGCACAGCCCTGCTACCTGCGGGACAGCCGGGCCGTGAACGCTGCCTGAGGTATCCAGGGCCGCCTGAACGGCACGCCCGGCGTCCCGGCTGCCAAAGGTGGATGCCAGAACAAGGCAGTGCTCACACGCGCTGAATGTCGTCAGCGTGGCTGGCATGGGCGGTCGTTTGGTGTGGAAAAGTGTGGCTCCATGGGCAGGGAGTCCGGAGTCTGTTTCGATCCGACGGCCGGCACGCCAGGAGGTGGGTAAATTTACTCTCAGATTCACCGAGACTGGCTCAGTCTAAACAGGTGATTACCCGAGTCAAGGCCAATCACAGCCGCGAGACGGGACCATCGTGAAAGCTCAGCCGGTCCGGCGGCGTGTCCGCAGCGTGGCCGGCCCCTTCAAGGAGGAAGACCAGATGGAATACCGATTTCTCGGCAAGACCGGACTGAAAGTCAGCGAACTCTGCCTGGGCACCATGACCTTTGCCCGTGAGGCCGACGAGCAGACCAGCCATCAGATGCTCGACCGCTTCGTCGCAGCGGGTGGGAACTTTATCGACACTGCCGATGTCTACAGTACCGGGGCGTCTGAGACCACCATCGGAAGCTGGCTGCACCGCCAGCAACGCGACGATCTGGTGATCGCCACCAAGGTGCGCTTTCCGATGGGAAGTGGCCCGAATGAAGTGGGCCTCTCGCGAAAGCACATCCTGGCGGGCGTGGAGGCCAGCCTGAAACGGCTCCAGACCGACTACCTCGACCTGTACCAGGTGCACTGCTGGGACGCCCGCACGCCGCTCGAAGAAACGCTCTCCACGCTGGACGGCCTGGTGAAGCGGGGTGTGGTGCGCTATGTCGGGGTCAGCAACTTCACCGGCTGGCAGCTCCAGAAGGCCATCGACCTCAGCCGCCAGCATGGCTGGGAGGTGTTCAGCTGCCTGCAGCCGCAGTACAACCTGCTGTGCCGCAGCACCGAGTGGGACCTGCTTCCGGTCTGTCAGAACGAGGGTTTGGGGGTGATTCCCTGGAGCCCGCTGCGAGGCGGGTGGCTGAGCGGGAAGTTCAGGCGCGGCATGGACCAGCCGGTGTCCGGCTCGCGCATCGAGAAGGCCGAGCAGGAAGGCTGGGGCGAGTCGTGGAGCAACTACAACAACGAGCACACCTGGGGCGTGCTGGACGCGCTCTTCGCCGTGGCGCAGGAGGCCGGGAAGTCGCCGTCGCAGGTGGCGCTGGCCTGGGTGCTGGCCCAGCCGGGCATCACCGCACCGATCCTTGGCGTGCGGACGATGGAGCAGCTGGAGGACAACCTGGGAGCCAGCGGCTGGACGCTGAGCGATGATCAGCTTAAGCAGTTGAATGCGGCGAGTGCCCAGCCTGCCCCGTACCCGCATGATTTCATCGCGGACGCCCAGCAGCGCCGCTGAGAACACGACAGGCGAGCCGCTCCGCCGAACGAATTTTGGACGTCCGTTCGATACCGGGAATGTTCGACTCGGCAGTGCCGGTCGGCCTGTTGACAGACAGGCTTCGCCTCAGGCTCAACAGGCGGCCGTGACGCGTACGCCTTCAACCCAGGAATTCCTGTGGTGCGTGTCAGCTTGCAAAAGCAGCGGACCGGTCGTCGATGACCGGATGGTCGAGAGCGCTGTCCGGGTCGTCGCTCTTCAGAACCCTTTTGAGGACAATTAGGAAGCCCTCGAACGTGTGACCCATTTGAGGTCGAAGATGATTTACCGGGCCCCGTTTACCTGGGGGGGGAGTTGTCACGCGTCTTCCCTCTCTCCAGCGGCCTGCCGGTTCGCGAGGAGCCTTGTCCGTGACGCACGGTACCTCGGCACCACGGTGTTCTCAGGAGGTGTGGATTACGGAAGGCTCGGCACCTGGATGTCATGCACCTGACCGGTCCTGCCGAAGGTGACGGTGGCGGAAAAGGGAATGTTCAGGTACTTCCAGGTCGTGCTGGCCATCAGTTCCTGTACAGTGCCGTAGCTCGCACTCGGAAAGCCGAACAGCCAGGCGTATTGCTGCCGGTTCAGCGTCTTCAGGGTGTTTGGCGCTGCTGCGGGGACGTCCCGACCCGGAGCGGTGAGGCTGAAGACCCTCGGCAGCGCCCAGCTGTCGGCCAGGCGCAGCACGAAGGTGTCTCCACAGGTCGCCGTGACACTGTCGGCGTTTTTTACATTACCTTCAAAGGCAGAGGATAAGTTGCCTTTGGCCTTGAAGTCCGGGTTCGACGCGACGAGCACGATCAGCGGCGTGAGAGCGGTGACACCCCCCCCATCGCCCACGTCATCTCCGTCACCCTCATTGACGTTCAACCGCATCGACGTGGTCACCCTCAGGATATCGCGGATTTTCAGCGGCCTCTTCATCGGCGCGTTGAAGCCGATGTCCGTCTGCGGATTCGTGAGGCAATCGGTGTTCAGGCCACCATACGCCCAGACCGGCACGCTGACGTACCTGCGGCGCAACGCGGGCAGGTCGGGATCTTCCACCAGCGGAGCCAGATCGGGGAATCCTGTGCGCGGATCGCCCTTCCGCACGACCTCACCCAGACCGTCGACGTTGAACACCGCCTGACGGGCGTCCATCCGGACGAGCGTCAGGACGTGAGAGCGAAGGCTGGGATAGGGGGGCACTTTGCCCTCGTGGCGATAATCGCCTTCGGGGCCGAACCGCAGGTACCGCTGACCAGGACGGTCCGGGCCGGGCGTGGGTACGGCCGGGTTGACGGCCAGTGGAGTGACGCCCAGGAAATTGAGGCCGGCCGCATCGACGGGCGTGTAGACCCCAGCGCGGGTGGACTGCAGGTTCGCCTTGAGGAGCATGCTGACCTGATTGCCGTCCTGGACGGGTCGCTGGGGCGTCAGGGTGAGCACAGCCTGGCTGGTACCGAGGGCCGGGGTCACGGGCCGCATCCGGATCACGACAGGGGTGGGGGCAGTGGTCAGCGGGGCAAGATGCGTCTCGGCGGAAAAGACCATCGGAAATACGGTGCTGGTGTTGAGTGTGACGGTGCCGGAGCCCCAGGGGAATGGTGTGGCGATGGCGATGGTCCCGCCTAGCAGGCGAAGGAGTTCGGTCCATCGCAGAGGTGTGCGCATAACTCACCTTACAAGGACATTCCGGAGCACGCCTGGGCACTTGATACCTGCAGGAGTGTTCGAGCGGTGCCTCCGGTCGCCTTCCCCGACATGAGAACGCGGGACATTTTTGCCGTCAAGACGATCGGCAAACATACATCCCGGGGGCCGAGTACCAGGCCCGGGTGCAGGGCGGCATGGTCACTCTGACATTCGCGGGAATCGAGACCGTCCTCCGCAGCGCCCTTCTTTGCACCGCCGCAGCACCCACGTCAAGGCCAGACTGGCCCCGAGGTGGAAGACGATGAACATCGAGGTGGACGGAGAAGTCACCGAATTCTGCCGCCGTCAAGAACCCCGAATCCTGCATAGCCCAGGGCCACTCTTGCTGGCGGCACTCCGTTGTCATGCTCAGCAGTTTGTGTTCCGTCGGTCCAGCGTGATCCGCAGGAGAGAGCGGCATCCTTACGCTGTATGCCGCACTTTCCCGCTACCTTCAGGCCCATTTCCTGGAAGGAAAGTGTCAGAACCGAATTTCTACACTGCTCCCATGAACATCCAAGCTCTCAAGGCCCTGGTCGTCCTGGCCTCTGTTTCCGCAGTGGTGTTTCCTGCCTCTGCCGAGGAGCAGGTGCTCGACACCCTCATCGTGGCTGGCGGGCCCTCCCCGTGCCTGGCCGTGCGCGTGAACATCCTGCAGAGCGGGAAGAGCCTCTCGCAGCTGAACCTCCGTCCGAACGGCACGCTGAGCATCCAGAAGGGCGCAGCGGTGCACTTCCAGAAAGGCTCGACATACCGCCTGCAGGCCAGCTGCATCAGCGGCGGCTCGTTCAACCTCAACACCGGCCTGGATTTCACTGCCAACGGCCGGACGGTCATCGTCCAGTTCGCGCAGAACGGCTTCCAGATCAAACGCGGTGGCCTGGCGTACTGACCCCAGACTCGTTCACCCCGGGAGGAGCATCTCCTGCTCCACCGTTCATCCTTTCGACGCCTCTTTCCCCCGGAGTATCCCATGAAGAAAACCGTCAAGACCGCCATCCTTTCCATCACCGCCGCTGCACTCCTCTCCGGAGCGGCGCAGGCCACCGGGAACCTCGAGATCTTCTCGTGGTGGTCCGGCAATGAGGCGCCGGCGCTCGACGCGCTCGTGAAGCTGTTCGAAACCACCTACCCGGGCGTGAAGATCGAGAACGCCACGGTCCGCGGCGGCGCCGGCACGAACGCCAAGGCGGTGCTGAAGACGCGGATGCTGAACGGTGACGCCCCCGACAGCTTCCAGGCACATGCCGGACAGGAGCTCACCGGCACCTGGGTGGTCGCCGGCCGCATGGAGGACCTCAGCAGCCTGTACCAATCCGAGGGCTGGACCAGAAAGCTCCCCAAGGCCGTGATCGACCTGATCTCGTACAAAGGCGGCATCTACAGCGTGCCGGTGAACGTGCACCGCAGCAACGTGATGTGGTACGTTCCGGCGACTCTGAAGCGCTTCGGCCTCAAGGCCCCGACGACCTGGCCGGCGATGCTGAACGCCTGCAGCACCCTGAAGGCCTGGGGCATGAGAGCGCCGCTGTCGCTGGGGGAAGGCTGGACCCAGCAGATGCTGTGGGAGTCGGTGGCGGTCGGTATGCTCGGCTCGAACGGCTGGAATGACCTGTGGGCCGGGAAAATGAAGTTCACCGATCCGCGCGTTGTGGACACCTTCACGATGTACGGAAAGCTGCTCGACTGCTCGAACGCCGACGCGAACGACCTGACGTGGCAGGACGCGACCAGCCGGGTACTCAGTGGGCAGTCGGCATTCAACATCATGGGCGACTGGGCCGCCGGGTACATGACGACTGTCAAGGGCCTCAAACCCGGCAAGGACTTCGCGTGGACGGCCAGTCCCAGCACGGGCGGCACGTTCGTGATGCTCGCTGACAGCTTCGGACTGCCGAAAGGCGCAAAGGACCGCGATTCTGCCCTGAAGTGGCTGAAGCTTCTCGGCAGTCGGCAGGCGCAGGATATCTTCAACCCGCTGAAGGGCAGCATCGCCGCACGGACCGACTCGGACCTCAGCCGGTACGGAGCGTACAGCCAGAGTGCCGCGCGTGACTGGAAGTCGAACGTCATCGTCGGCAGCATGGTGCACGGAGCGGCGGCGAACGAGACTTTCACCAGTGGCTTCGGGACGGTCATGGACACGTTCGCCTCCGGTCACAACGCCGGCCTGGCCGCGCAGTCCGCGCAGGCACTCGCGAACCGTAGCAAGCTCAGTCAATAACGGCGGGGAAGAGGAACAATGGAAGCGGCGGAACCAAGGTGGTTCCGCCGCCTTGTCTGCTTGGTGCTTCGGCGCATCTTTGTGACGCAGACCAGGTGACCGTTACTCCTCTCCTTGACCACCACGCCCTTGCGCTTCGCACAGTCAACTCGCCTACCGGACAGGTGCCGGCCGGGTGTGAACCGGATGTTCTGGCTAAAACAGAGGCCCTGAATGACGCCTGTTGGTCTGACTGGACACTGCCAGGGCTTGAACGTGTCGCCTCATCTGTTATAGTTTATTTTATACAAAAGGGTTTTTATTTTACCCGGCTTTCGCTGACGTACCCACTGTAAAATAGCCACTGTATAAGGAGTACCCCTATGCCTGATTCTGTCTTCGGTAAAGCGCTAACCCAGCTCAGGCAGGGGCCTCTGCCTACGGAAGGGGAGGCGCTGCTGCCCGCTCTGGGTCGGTACGATCTGGAAGCCTGCTGGACGATTCTCTCACCGAGGCTGCCTGGAACGCCGCAGAGCCACAGCCAGAAGAATTACTTTAGCGCCTTCAAGGATTTCCTCTCGTGGGCCGAGCGTGAGCAGCATGTCCTCAGTGATCCGCAGCCGCAGCTCGGGCCGGAGTTTCAACAGTACCTGATGCAGAAGTACGGCGCCTCTCAGGCGAGCATCAACACCCGGCTCAGTCAGGTGAGAAAGTTCTACAAGCTGTTTCGGCAGCTCGGCGTGGTGGCGGCCAACATCGACCCGTTCAGTATTCTGGAACGTCCGCAGGTCGTTCCGGGGCAGCACCGCGAGTATTACAGCGAGGAAGAGATAGCCCGCCTGCTGGCACGTGCGGACCTGTCCGAGCGGGCGATGCTGCTGTTCGGGGCGCACGCCGGCCTGACGACCGCTGAAGTACTGGCGCTCAGATGGTCTGACCTGTCGCTCACCGGTGACACCGTTGTCCTGACGGACCGCGAACTTCCACTCACTCCGGAACTGTCGAGGGTGCTGTATCCCCTGGCCGAGCAGGAGGGCGGCGGCGTCCTGTTCGCGACCGACAAGCCGATCTTCGGATTTCAGGATCAGAACGCGTTGCGGGCACGGGTGTTCAGTCTCTGTCTGAAAGCCAACGTGCCTTACCGTGCGTGGCGCGCGCTAAGGCATGCGGCAGGCCTAAGGTTTTACCGTGAGACGGGGAACCTTGAGCAGGTGGCGCGGAGGATGGGTGTCGAGAACCACCATCTGGTGCGGATGTACCGCGAGGTGACGGAACAGGAGACAGAAGGACTGTGAACCCTAGACTCCATCAGTCAGTCAGCATCATGTATAAAATATTTGATCTTTTTTCGCTGTTCTTCATCTCTTCCTGAATCTGTACGATGTCTTCGCCATTCCTTCAAATAAGGATGTTTGGATAGAGTCATGAATCAGGCCTCACCCGCGCCCGACCCGTCCAGGCCCGACCCAAGCCGCTCCGAGAGCAGCAGACCCACGACAGAGACGACACTCACGGTCCACCGCGCCGCAGCTCCAGGGCGGTGGTGGCTGATCGCCGCGCCCCTGCTGGTGCTGGCCGTCGGCTACGGAGGATATCTGCTCGGCCATTCGTCGTCCAACACGGGTTCAGCCGGCGGCGAAGGAGCAGCCACGGCGGGCGGAGCCTCCTTTCAGGGCCAACAGGGCGGGGCGGGCCAGTACGGCCAGTTCCGGCGACGGCGACAGGCGGGAGGAGCGGCCGGAGGACAGGGAGCGGCGGCCGGTCAATACGGTGCACAGGCGGGCAACGCCGGCACAGCGCCCGGAGCGGCCACCATCGGCACCGGTTCATCCGGAGCCGTGATCGCCGTTTCGGCGACCGAGGCGAAAACCGGCACGCTCGTGACCACACGCTCTGCAACCGGCACCGTCGCCACGACGCAGCAGACGGTGGTTTCGGCGCGCACCTCCGGCACCGTTTCCGGACTTCCGGTCCCCGTGGGTAGCACGGTCAGCGCCGGGCAGACGGTGGTGAACCTGTCGAGCAGCGACCTGACCACAGCGGTGCAGAGCGCCCAGAACGCGCTCGACACCGCCCGCGTGTCGCTCACCACCCAGGCCAACC
>Ga0160427_10000472_pt1 | contig 24529 bp, 37 predicted proteins | sample SolpanmetagenomL_FD_108194 | JGI IMG/M metagenome (GOLD analysis project Ga0160427, IMG submission 108194) | Solar panel surface microbial communities from Lawrence Berkeley National Laboratory, California, USA - L | ecosystem: Engineered > Built environment > Solar panel > Unclassified ...
AGAGGTAACGGGCGGACCACGGCGCTTTAAACACGCCTTGTTAAACACCTGGCGTTCAACGCTGGGCTTCCTCATTAAACGAATCAGGCGCCAGGCCTTCCTCCGCGTTTACGTTTTGTTTTACCTGTGTTTTACCTGCTTGTAGCGCCGCATAGACCGTCCGGGCCGCCGCATCGACGGCGTGGCTATCCATGTCTCGTAAATATACCTCCGTAGTGCTCGTTCGCTTGTGGCCAAGCAGCCCGCCAGTGGCGCGAATGTCCCCGCTGAGCGCACGCTCGCCAAGGGTGGCCAGCGTGCGCCGGGCCACGTGGCTGCTCATCTTCTTGTCAATGCCCAGCCGGGTCATGCACCGCTTCAGGTTGGCGTTAATCTTGGAGGTTTCACGCTTGGTGATGGTGAGTTGGTCGCGCGGGTGCAGGCGCTCGAAATCAGCCGGCAGGTAGGGCAGGATGTAGTCGGTAGGCTTAGGGGCTTTGCCGCCGGCCGGCCGCAGTGCGTCGAGCAGGGCCGTTAGCTCTGGCGTCTCTTCTACGTCCTTCTCGTGGCCGCCCTTATCCATCGTGAAGCGCAGCCGGCCGTGAGCGCGGTCCTTCCATTGCAGGCGTAGAATCACACCGATGCGCGAACCGTGGGCGTAGTGCTGCAAAAAGTAAACGGTGCGCGCCAAGTGCTGGGCCGGGGGCAGGGCAACCGTCTCAAAATTTATAACCTCGGCCTGCTCCAGCCACACCCGCTTGGTTTTGCCGGTCGGGTACTCGTAGTACAGCAGCGGGTCGTCCTGGGGCTTGAGCTTCTTGGCCCGGATAGCATCGATTATAAAGATGTGCAGCGTCTTGAGGTTCTTGCTGGTGGTGCTGGCTGCGTTGCCCAGGCTCGTGAGCAGGTAGTGCTCGTATTTCTTGAGCAGCTCCGTAGTGAGCAGTGGGAAGGGGAGGGGCTTGCCCTCGCCGTGCCAGGTGACAAACTTGTTGACCACCGGCCGGCGCACGTCGATGGTGCCCTGGGCCAAGCCCGTGGTGGGCTGGCGCTTGGCGTGCGCGTCATCGAGCAGCTTCTGCTCAGCATCGAGGCGCTCGTGGCAGAAGGCGATGAAGTCAGGGGCCTTGGGGTCGATGTCGCCGTTGCGCAGGGCGGCCTTTAGTTGGTCGGCCCCCCAGGCTGGGTTCTCCTGGGTCAGTTGGTGGGCGCGGTCGTACCAGCGTAGCAAGTCCTTATTATAGGCGTCGTGGTTTCTGTGGGCTGTGCGCACCCAATTCTTGGTAAGCAAATTGGCATTAGGATTCCACTGCTTTTCAGCTAGCGCCACGCCGGTATTCTGGTAGCGCACTACCCGGTTGGCTGTGATGCGCAGGCGCACATCGTGCAGGCCGTCGCTGTCGGGTGAGGGAGCCAGGATAAATTTAAAGGTGGCGGGCATGAGGGCTGCAAATGAAAATTTACCTGTTCGCTGTCAAGTAGTTATCTGGACAATGTAGGGCAGGTGTAGATAGAGTGAAATGCGGTGGCATCCTATGCGTTGTAACCCTCGTTCTGTGTGCTAATTTCGTTAGCTTTTCTTAGCCCTCCTGCCTCTACTATACTTAGCAAACTTCTGCTCTCCGCTGCATGCCTGCTCGCCCTCGAACCCGTATTGAGATTGTTTGCGCGGCTGCGGCCGTGGTTGAGTACGTCTGGTGCCCTGCCCTCAACAAGCGTGTCCCGCGCTACGTGTGGTGCCGGCACACCCAGGACCTAGTGCCCGGCGTCGGCGGGGCCAGGGGTGCTACTGTCCGCCGCCTTTGGGTCAACTGAGGTGCCGTTTCTAAGTAGGTCGAAAAGCTGCTGAATGTCGGCCGTGTTCTGCGCCACCTGTTCAATCAGGTCGGTGCCGGCAGGGCGTTGCTTTTTGCGAGAGCCTACCTGAATGTTTATATCTCCGTAACCGGGCTTTTCCTCTGTAGGCAATTCGGAGACTAGCCCCGCCGCTAGCCCTGGCTGCACCGTGCCTGTGCGGGGCTTGGGCGGCTTATACGACGAAGAATTTTGTACCTGTGCATTCTGGGGGGAGGTTTTGAGCATTTCTCCCTCGCCACGCAACATCCAATCAAGGTTGATGGCAGGATAAGCTTGCAGGATATTCTGCAATACTGGCCAGCTTGGCCCCCCTTTATTCCCTTTCATTAGGTCTCTGACGGTCTGGGCAGCTACCCCAATCTGCCTGGAAAACGCAGAAAGATTACCCTCTCCATAGTGGGCGTATATTTTCTTTATTCTCTCAGAGACAGAGGATTGCGGGTTTTCCATATCTCAATTGCAATTATTTCTGCAACCTTTTGCCTGAATTTGCAGAATATTCTGCTACCTTTACTAGCACTAGCACTAACACCCGAAAGGTACACCGCTAAAACTTATGGATGCTCACCAAAATGCAGCCGAGAAACCCACACCAGCGAGCCTAAAGCTGCGCGTGGCGGCCATCCGGGGCCAGCTGCCCACCAATGTGCGTCAGTTGGCGCGTGACCAGTTCAAGGACCTCGATACAGGCCAGGGCAGTCGCAAAATCGACAACGTGCTCAACGGGGGCTCCTCGGATGTGCGGCTCACCGAATTCTTTGAATTAATAGCGCAGGGCCAAGCAGTAGCGGCCTAAAACGCAAAAGGCGCCGACCTCCTGCAACGGGGTCGGCGCCTTAAAACTTCATTCTTCTTCTACAAATATACCACATGCTTCCTTCATTTCCAACCACTGCCAACCTTATGCGCGCTACTGCAACTACGCCCGCTACCCTCGTGCCCACCCTGCCCGACCTGTTCAACCGGCGGCGCAAGCACATCATTACCGACCTGGAACCCGGCGACCAACTCCACCTCACGGCGCCCGTGCTGGGCTTTGCCAAGGGTAGCCGCCTGCCCGCTTATGGCTACTGCCGGCACATCGATGCCCAGGGCCAGACCTACGCCGTGACGGCCTACGTGCGGGGCGGCAGCCAGGGTGTGGCCTACCACGACCGGGAGGCCCACCGCTACCCAACTCCCGGCCAACGTGAGCAGTGGTTCGGCTCGGTGCTGCTGCACCTAACCGAAATCGACCTGACCGATTACGCCGACTGCCTGCGCCTGGAGCGCCTAAGCGAGCGCGTGCTGCCACTACTGCCCAGCGATACCGAAGTGTCTTACTGCCAAGCCGCCTAGCTCGCCATGCCATCCACCATCACCACCATCAGCGCAGAAGAGCTTGAGGCTGTAAAGTCCGAGTTACGCGCCGAGTTTCGGGGCCTGCTGCAAGCCTATGTAGTTGATAATGATAGGTGGCTGCGCACGGACGAAGCACTCGAAACGGCTGAAATCTGCCGGGCTACGCTCGTGATGTCGGCCCGCGCCGATGCGCCAAATACGGAGCAGCCGGGCCGCATCACCTATCGCAAGGTGGGCACCACGTGCTGGTATAAGCAATCCAGTTGCATCACCTACGCCCTGGCCAAAAAAGGCTTGCCCACTCTAATCGCTGCCTAGCCCAATGAGCCCCTACAGCGACATGGCCACTCGCCCCGGCCTCTCCCGCCTGCACATCGTGCCCCGCACCCAGGGCCGGGCGGTGCTGGCCTTCCGCTCGCAGGAAAACAACCGCTACTACCCGGTGCGGGCGCTCACCGAGCCGATTTGTGCGCCGCTGGCGCCCCAGGCCCTGCTCAGCTACTGCCCGCTTCCTCACCTGCCCTAGCCCGATGCCCACCACCCACGCCCCCGTCTACCTGCCGCCCCTGACGCTGGTCACTGCCGAGGCCAACCTGGCCCGCCACGAAGCGGCACTGCTGCTGGCCCAGCGCGGCGACGATGCCCAGGCCACGGACCGCGCCACCTACCGCCGCGACCACGCCGCCAAGCAATGCGCGATGCTGCGGGCCGGCCGCCTCTAAGATTCCTCAACCCTCACTTTCTCACCCCATTCGCAGTGGAAAATCAAGCTCCCTACCACGTGGCCTTCGTGGCCACCCCACCCGCTACCTCGCTCACCTATGAGCAGTTCAGTGAGCAGGCCCGCGCCCAGGTGCTCGCCTATGGCAGCCAGTACCTAACCGATACGCTCACTAGCCACCGCCCGGCGCACACGCGGGGCACGGTAGAGGTGCAGGCGCTCACTACTTACACTGCGCAGGTGTGGGACTTGGCGCAGGCTACCAGCACCAAGACGCTCGGCCAGTTCTGTTTTTCGGCCGAAGCCGAGACGCCCGCAGCTTGCCTACTCGTGCTGGCCGCCAAACTGCGCGACCACGAACAGGTGACCTACGAGGCCGACCCCACCCGCCTGGGGGAACAGCTCTGCGAGATGTACCAGGAACTGGCCGCTTACGACTACGCTGCCTAGCGCCATGCACAGCATCACCACCCGCGCCCGCGCCGACCACTTCCGCCGCCAGCAGCTGCGCGCCCTGCCCACGCCCCCGCCGCGCTTCGTGCCCGCTGCCGAGCGCCCCGCCTACCGCCTGGCCACTGGCCTGCTGCGCCTGGTGCTCACGCTGCTGGCCCTGCTCGTGCTCGGCACCGCCCTCTGGCCCGCCGGCCAGACCCGGCCGCTGCGCGTGGCCAGCGAGGCCCCGACCGCCTACTACCTCACCCGCTAAAAAAAAAGAATGCCCCGACCATTCGCAGTGGCCGGGGCAAAATCCTCACAATTCTTCGACAAAGATATGTCTACCGAGCCCAAAGAAGCTACCACCGCCAAGAAAGCCGCTCCCCGCGCCGAGAGCTACGACATTGCCAAATCGGACGAAACGTTCGACCTGGCCAAGGACCTGGCCAAGTTTATCAAGGACAACAAGCTCAGCACGCAGGTGCAGGGCAAGGAGTTCGTGAACGTGGAGGGCTGGCAGTACGCCGGTTCGCGCCTGGGCATCGTGCCCATCGTGGAGCACGTCATCAACCTCAGCAACGACCAGGAAATCAAGTACCAGGCCAAGGTGACGCTCTTCGACCTGCGCCACCAGACGACTGTGGGCGCGGGCTTCGCCATCTGTTCCAATAAGGAGAGTGGCCGCAAGTTTTACCAGGAGTTTGCCATTGCCAGCATGGCCCAGACCCGCGCCATCGGCAAGGCATACCGCAATATTCTGGCCTGGATTATCCGCGCCGCCGGCTACGAGCCCACCCCGGCCGAAGAGATGGAGTATAGCGGCAACGTGCCCGCGCCCGCCGTGGCCCCGGCCGTAGTGGCCGCCACGCCTGCGCTGGCGACACAAGCCGACTCGGTGCCGATGAGCGTGAGCGGTGGCGGGGTGAGTGACGAGGCCCCGGTGCCCGTGCTCTACGCCACGGCTAACCAGAAACAGGAAATTATTGGCCTGCTGAACCACCCGCTCGTTACGCGGCAGGAGAAAACCAAGATGCTGCTCAACATCAACCGATTGGATGAGGAGCGCGCTACCCAGGCCATCAAAAAGCTCACCCGCACCATTGAGGACCGCGAAGGCACCACGGCAGTAGCCAATGACGACGCAGCCACCACGCCGCTACCGGGAAACGAGCTAGCGGGCGTGACGCCCGCCGCGAGCAGTTCCGACGCCCCGGCTCCCTCTACTGGTGCCGACCAAGATGAGACGCTTTCCATTGCTGGCCCACAGGTGCCGCCCGAGCGCGTGGCCGAGCTAACGGCCGCTATTGAAGCCACTGCCTCGGGCATTGACCTGAGCAACCTCTGGAGCAAGCTCACCAAAAATGAGGCGCAGGCCGTGCAGGCCGTGAAGAATGCCAAAAAAACGCAGCTGGAGGCCGCTAAGAATCAGGCGCAGGCCCAGGCCGCGCGCCAGGCCGGGGCCGGCATGAAGGTGCTGGGCAGTGATAGTAGCCTGGTCGATGAATACGACGCGCAGCCAGTGGCTGGCACCGGCCCGGCTATCGACTACGCCGTGCAGGCCCAGCAGGACGATATCGTTCGCCTGCTCAATACGACGCAGATTACGATTTGCGAGAAGAGCAAAATGCTCAAGTGCCTCAAAAAGCTGGACAGGCAGCGGGCCAAGGACGCCGTGCTCACGCTGCGCGTAGCCATTGCCCAGCGCTCAGATACGAGCCCGGTAGTGGCGGCACGCACGGGCCTGCGCAGCTTCGTGCTGAGCAACCTGAAAACGCTCAGCGAAGCCGAGCGCAGCCACCTAAACGGCCTGGCTGAGAATACCGACGCCACGCTTAAAGCGCTGGTAGATGCTTTGGCCGAGGCGCAAATCGCCCGCGAAGTCACCCCCCCCACTGCCGTTGCTGCCTAATTCCCACCTGCCCCGCTGCCGGTGGTGGCGGGGCGCTTCTGCGCCCTGAAATGCTTAATTCCAATTCGCTTACTGCGTTTGATTTTTTCGCGGGTGGTGGTGGGGCCAGCCTCGGCCTGCACCGCGCTGGCATCAACATGCTGGCCGCCCTCAACCACTCGCCCGTGGCCATCGCCACGCACGAGGCCAACTTTCCCGGTGCCCGGCACCTGCTCTGTGACATCCGCACGCAAAAGAGTTGGGGCCTAGGTACGGCCGACATTATGTGGGCCTCGCCCGACTGCACCCACCACAGCATTGCCAAGGGTGGCCAGAGCCGCGATGCCAAGGAACGGGCGCTGGCCGAAGAGCTGCCCCGCTTCGCCTACAACCTGAACGTGAACTGCGTGATGGTAGAGAACGTGAAGGAGTTTCTGAACTGGGGCCCACTGCGCCGCAAGCTCGATAAGCAGGGCCAGCCCAAGTTCGACAAGAAGGGTAAGGAGGTATGGGAGCCGATACCCGAGCGCAAAAAGGAGTACTACAACGCCTGGCTCGATACGATGCGAGCGCTAGGCTTCGTGAACTACGAGTACAAGCTACTCAATGCGGCCGACTTCGGGGTGCCTCAGTCGCGCATCCGCTACTTCGGTATTTTCACGCGCCGGGGCGTGGCCATCAACTGGCCCACGCCTACCCATGATAAAAACGGGGCCCACAAGCTGCCAAAGTGGGCCGCGGTGCGCACCGTGCTCGACCTGGACGACAAAGGGCGCAGCATCTTCACCGACTGGCAGAAGAAGGAGCCAATTGCGGAAAAGACGCTGCGCCGCATCCTGGCCGGCCTCAAAAAGCACGTCATCGGCAAGGGCGAGGCGCAGTTCCTGGATAAGCGCACCAGCAACCCACCCAGCGGCAAGCCGGGCACCGGGGCCAGCGTGCTCCAACCGGCTCCCACTACGGCTACCTGCTACCTGCCCGACCTCGTAACGCCACGCTTTCTACTCAACCCGGCCTGGGGCGGGGCCAGCAGCAGCGAGCAAGCCAATAGCCCGACCATCGTGGCCCGGCAGGACAAGGGCCCGCTGAGCGTAGCGACGGCCCAGTTTATGACTAAGGCTTTCGGAGGCGACCCGACCTACCAAAGCTTGCCCTTGAGCGGCGGCACGGGGGCCATTACCTGCTCCGACCACCACTACCTCAACACGGCATACCTGATTCACCACTACGGGGCGGGCGGGCAGCACAGCAGCCTGTGCGCTACCTGCTACGGCGTCACGACCAATCCGCATGCCCGCCTGTGCACGCTGGCCTTTGCCCAGCAGTACAATGGCGGCTCCGATGAGTGCCGGGTGCTCAGCCCCGAGGGCCCCTTGAACGTGGTGCCGACCGAAAACCGCTTCTACCCCGTATTCGTCGAATATGCGCAGCGCCTGCTTCAGGCCAACGGCACCCGCGAGCATGACGACGCCGCCCGGCTCACGATGGAGTTGGATGGGCAGGCGCCCACGGTGAACACCAACGGCGGCAATCTGAAGCTGATGACCTACTACGGTACGGGCATCCTGCAAACGGTTTGCCGGCCCTGTCCCACAGCCCCTACGAAAGACAAGTTTGCGCTCGTGCGCTTCGTGACGGGACGTTGCTACGGGGCTGTGGCCCCTGTAGTAGGCGACTCCGAAGCGATGGCCGTGCTCAAGGCGGTGTGCCGCCGCCACGGCATTGCCGACATCTACATGCGAATGCTGAAGGTGTCGGAGCTGAAGCTGATAATGGGCTTTCCCGCCGACTACTACCTAGGTGGCTCGGCCACCAAGCAAAAGGAGATGCTCGGCAACGCCGTAGTGCCCCAGGTGAGCGAGGCGATTGCGCGGGCCATGACGCCTAGCCTGGTGGCTGCCCGCCTGCGCAAGCTGCCGACGCTGCGGCGCGCGGCCGTGAATCGGTACGAGCAGGGGGCGCTATTCGGGAAGGAGGTGGCTACGGTATGAACCTACGCACCCAACTCGATTTCTTCCACGACGCTAGCCCCGATGTGCCCAGGCTGGTAGCGGCTGGCGCCCTGTTCGTGCTCAATCACAGCGGCGGCAAGGATAGCCAGGCCGCCTTCATTACTGTGGCGCGGCAGGTACCTGCGGCGCAGATGCTGTGCGTACACGCTCCGCTGGGTGAGATGGAGTGGCCTGGTGCGCTGGAGCTGGCTCAGGCGCAGGCCGCCCGCTACGGCGTGGCGTTCGTGCTGGCTGGGCACCACCGGGAGATGAGCCTGTTGGATAAGGTAGCGGAGAAATTTGCCATCCGCCCCGGCTGCTCACCCTGGCCCAGCGACGGACAGCGCTGGTGCACCTCGCACTTCAAAACTGGCCCGTGCCAGCGGGAAGTGCGACGCTACGCTACCCAGCACGGCTTTACGACCGTGGTTAACTGCCTGGGCCTGCGCGCCTCGGAAAGCGACCGGCGTTATAAGGCGCTGCCCTGGGTGCTGAACGAAGAGCAGACCAACCGCCGCCGCACCTGGTACGACTGGCTACCCGTGCACCACCTGTTCACGCCCGAAATCTTCGCGCTGATTGCCGATGCTGGCGAGCAGCCCCACTACGCCTATGGCCTCGGCAATGAGCGGCTGAGTTGTCGCTTCTGCATTTACGGTAGTGCAGGCGACCTGCGCAATGCGGCTCTTTCGGCGCCAGCCCTCTACGAGCAGTATGTGCAGCTCGAAGCCAAAACCGGCTACACGATGCACATGAACCGCAAGAGCCTGCCCGAAATCACGGGCCTCTCGGTGCGGCAGGCCCACCGCCAGCACGCGGTTCGCTATCCGGTGGAGGCGGTGCCCAGTGGCTAAGCAGCCCGCCGTACCCGCCGCCACGGCCACCCAAAAGCCGCTGCTGGGCCGCTACGTGGACCGCTGCGGCACCCAATACCACATCGCCGTGCGCGCCCCCGCCGGCTTCGGCCTCTACCCCGCCGACGCGCCGGCCGACACCCACCCCCACCAGGCCGACCCGGCTGAGCTGCTGTGGCTCATCGGCTTCGGCTCCTTCACCAAGCTATCACCATGAGAAAGAGAGAATCTACCTGGCTGGAGCGCTACTTCTGGCCTACTGAACTGGCTTACCGCAAGCGCCACTGCTGGGCCGCCAACGGGGCGCTCACCTTCTGGCCGGCGCCTGCCCTGGAGCAGCCGCCCCGCCCCAATCGCCACGGGCCGCGCCGCCGCAAGGCCAAGCACCTGCGCCTGCGCCCCGCCTTTTCGCGCCGTGACTACCCCCATGACTTGCCTTTCTAACCCTGCTGCCATGCTTTTCACCGGATTTTACTCGAAAGATGACCGCGCCCGCGCCGTGGCTGCCCGGCAGGCTGAGGCTGAAGAGTCGCGGGCGCGGGCTGCCGCGCTGCGCCGCAAAAACGAGCAGGCTACCTGGGACCTGGCCCAGCTGCTTCCCTTCAGTTGGCAGGTGGGCCGGGCGCGGGCCCGCTACCAGGGCCCGCCCGTGTGGGAGCGCGGCCCGGCGGCGCTGCATATCCAACTCAAAGAGCCCGTGCAACTACCCGGCAAAGGCCAGCCGGTGCGGGCAGCCGGCGACTGGCTGTGTATGGCCAGCGTGGACACCGACACGGGCGAGGTGCGCTACGAGCCCGACGCCCTGCACGAGCTACTGCACTCCGATGGCACGGGCGGCCCGGCCGCGCTGTACCTGCCGGCCCCGACCTGTAAGAACTGCCTGAAAAAGGCGCAGGCGTTTGCCACCGCCTGCTCATGAGCGCTGCCCGCCACGCCCACCCGGCCCCGGTGCTCATGACGGCCCAGCGCGGCGGCGAGTCAGTGCCCACTACTGCCAAAATGAGTTTCTACGACCTGCAAAATCTATTCTGGCAACTGGACGCGAGCGAGCGCTTTAGCGGCACCGAAACGCGCCTGTATTTCTACTGGCTCAACCGCCTCAACGCGGGCCTCAACGGCGAGTACTGGCCCGACGAGTATCCGCGCTGGGGCAAGCAGGTGGAAGCCGACCTGGGCCTGACCGATAAGACGCTCGCCGCTGCCCGCACCGTGCTGGTAAAACGGGGGCTACTGGCCTATAAAGAGGGCTCCAAAAGCCGCGCCGCTACGTGGGGGCTCGGTAAGATTACCCGGAATAATTCCGACCAATCCGAAGAAATAGCCCCCCACATGAGCCGGAAAGATTCCGGCCAATCAGGCAGTATTCCCCCCAAGATGAGCCGGAATAATTCCGGCCTCTATAAGGAAAAGACAAAGACTAGTTCTACTACAGAAGACAAAGACCCTGCCGCTGGCGCGGCGAGCGCGGGCGAGGAAAGTTTGGAAGCGTTGGCTGCTGCCTGCCCCGACGACGCTGCGCACACCGAGGGGGGGGCAAACGATGTAGCTACATCAAAGCCCGCGCCGGTCGGCCCTCGTGGCTGGGCCTACGACCCTGCCGCCATCGCCGAAAACTTGGTGCTGCCCTTCGACTCGCCAGAGTTCCGCGCCGCCTGGGTGCAGTACCGCACCTACCGCGAAGAAATGAAATATTCCCGCCTCAGCGGTGGCATGCAGGAGCAAGCAGTCCTGCACAAGCTGGGCGTACTGGCTGCCGGCAATCAGCAGCTCGCCCTCGACATCATCTCGCAAGCCATCGAAAAGGGCTGGCAAAACCTCTACAAGCTCGATACCAATGCAACCGCTCGCCCAGCTTCTCAGCGCCCCGCAGCCGGCTCCGGCCGCGTCGAAACTCTTGCCCCCACCAGCTACGGCCGCAACCGGGGCGCCAGCGCGCCGCCTGCCAGCGCTACCCCCTAGCTCGGCCGACGAAGTGCAGCTCTTACCGGCGGAGGCCCACCTCGCGCTGGAGAAAGCCAAGAAAGCCAAGCACGGCCAACTCTACCGCGCCCACCACAGCTGGCAGTTGCTGAACTGCGACCTCGTGGAATCTGAGTTCGAGGGCGGCCTGGCCTACGTGCTGCGGGAGACCAGCACCGAGCCCGAACCCTACTATCCCGCCAAAGCCACCGATGTGGTGCTCACGCCCGCCGAAATCACGGCGGGCCTGCTAGCGGGCCAGGAGCGCAAGCTAGGCGACCTCAAAACGGCCTACCACCTGGCGGTTGCCACCCAGGCCCGCCAGCCCCAGGTGCGGCAGGTGGCCAGCTTCGAGCAGGTACGCACCTGGGCCCTGCGCACGGCCCAGCAGGTGGCCGACCGCCGGAAGCCCGCCTTCACCTTCAAGGTTGACGAGCACAACCGCCGCCTGTTCGAATTGCTCTGCTACTACCACGCAGGTGATAAGCAATTCGAAATTCTGGGCGAGGCCTGGGGCTTCGGCCCGCTGAGCCTGGAGAAGGGCAACGCCATCTTCGGCGGGGTAGGCCGGGGCAAAACCATTCTGCAAGAGGTATTCCGGCATAGCCCGAGCCGGCCCTACGGCCTCGTGTCGGCCCGCCAGGTAAGCGACGTGTTCACGGAGGATATGACGGCCAGCGAGGGCAAGCGGCCGATTGTAAGCCCCCGCCAGAAGCTCTACCGGGGCGCGGGCGACACCCGCGCCCTGTGCTTCGATGACGTGGCCCGCGAGGAAACCAAGCACCAGTACATGGGCAATTGGGTCTACCCGATGCAGCGCGTCATTCTTGACCGCTACGATGCGGTGCAGCGGGGCCACCTGCCGCTCTGGGCTACGCACCTGACCAGCAACAACCCGCTAGACCCAGCCGACGCTCTGCCCGGCATGCCCTCGCTGACCGAATTGTACGGCGAGCCAGCTATCGACCGCCTCTACGAGATGTGCAACATTCTAACCCTGGGTGGCCCGACCCGCCGCGGCTAATACGATGAACGAGGAACAGAAATACGCGCAGGCCGTGACGGAATGGCTCACCGCTGGCGGCTGGGCCGTGTACCAGGAAGTGGTGACGCGCTGCGGCCGCTGCGACATCGTGGCCACGAAAGGGCCCGTGCGCTGGGCCATTGAGGTAAAGACCAGCCTCAACCTGGCCGTGCTCGACCAGGCCCGCCAGAACGTGGCCTACTTCCACCACAGCAGCATCGCCGTGCCCGCCCCGGCCCGCAACGTCTACCATACGCCACGCCCCTGGCAGCTGGCCCACGACTACGCCCAGCGCATCGGCTTCGGCGTGATTCGCATCGTGCTGCCCCTGGCCGATGCGCCGCGCAATAGCTCCCGACGGGAAACGGTGGTTAAGCAAGACGTGCTGCCCCGCCTCAACCGCCGGCCCGGCACGGTGCACCTATACGAGGAGCAAAAGACGTGGTGCGCGGCCGGCAGCAGTGGGGGCGGCCACTTCACCCGGTTTGCCCAGACCGTGTACCGCCTGGGCGAATACGTGCGCCGCAACCCCGGCGCTACCCTCAAGGACGCCATTCGTGGTACCGACCACCACTACGCCAGCGTGCCCTCGGCCGTGAGCGCGCTCTCCAAAATGATTCGCGGCGGCGTCATCACCGACCTGCGCCTCGACAACGGCCTGCTCTACCCGCTCACGGCCGACACGCCATTACCAGCACCTCTTTTCACCTAAGCCCATGCCCACCACCCCCAACCCCGACACCCACTGCGAAACCTGCGGCGAGCCGCTTAGCATCCACGGCCACTGCTGGCAGCACCACTACCCGCCGATGGACCCCAAGCAGGATGTAAAATCTTCACCTACTACCGAAACTACAAAATGAACTTGCTCACTTTTCATTCCAACTATACCCAACTCCCTGGCTTCTTGAGCGACTACACGCCGCTCGAAATTGAGCAGGAGCCCCAATTTTTCTCCGCTGACTTGGCCTGGGCCTGGGACAAAGGTGGTCCTATCACACGTGATTTTCTCCTTCACCTGCCTGAAGAGTGGCGGTTAGATAAGACGGTCATCCTCGACAGTCGCGTGCACATGCTCATGCCTGGCTGGCTGCCTTGCATTCCTGGCTGGCACCTCGATGACATCCCGCGCACCCGCCAGGATGGCCAACCCGACCACAGCAACCCCAGCTACCGTGCTGAGCACGTGCTGGCCCTGGTCGGCGACTGCTCACGCACGGCGTTTCTGGTGGGCGATATCCAACTGCACGATGTGCCCGATGGCCAACTAGGTATTGGTGGGGTGTGCCCTGAAACCAGCATCTACGGCAAGTGGCATGAGGATATCGAACTGGCGTTGGAATTGGCGCCCGCTGGCACGCTGCGAGTAGCGTATGCGCCTGAGCGTCGGCTGCTTCAGTTCAACGACCAATCCTTTCACCGTGGAGTAGTGGCCACCCACGCAGGCTGGCGCTGGTTTGCGCGGGTCACACGTGGGTCCGACCGCAAGGCCTTCAATAAGGTCCGCACCCAAACACAGGTCTACCTGCCAGCGCCCAATGTCGGCTGGTAGCATGAGCCCCTACGATGACCCGCACGTGTCGGCTGGCGAGATAGCCGACTACCTCGACAAACTGCGACTCGAAGCTACCCCACCACCCCAACCGGCTGCGGCCACCCCAAGCAAATGAGCTTTACTAGCCCTCCCAACCTCACCAAGCCCGACACAAGCGCCGACATCATCCGGCCCCGTAAGCTCGGTACCGTCAACTGCATCAACATCGCCCGCCTCGGCGAGCCCGTCACCCTGCGCTATTTCGGCGCCAGCGCGCTGTACGCTGCCACTGGCCAGGCGCATCCCACGCAGGGCCAGGCCGAGGCTGACGTGATTGCCTGGGCCGATGGCAAGCACGTCGGCTACGAGCAGCAGGCAGTAGTACCATTGAGCTGCCAGGCCCGGTGCACCAAGAAGTTTGCGCTACCGGCTGATGCTGCCCTGGCTAACCGGCTACCCGACGCATTCACCAATGCCATTGGATTGCTCGAGCACTTGGGCCGTGAAGGCGTTGCTGAGCATTTGCAGACCGTCGCTACCACCATGCTGACTGAACTGCGCAAAGCCGATGTACAGATAGCAACCCTTACGCAGCAGCTCACGCCGGGCAGCCCCACCGAGCGCGCCCCTACCCAATGGGCCTATGAGCAGGCCTGCGCTGCCCTGGAGAAGCACCGTCAGCGGGCCGATGCTGCTGAGGCATGTGTGCCTCGCTGGATACCAGTCGCTGAGTGGGAGAAGGTCAACCACGTCGAAGTGCGGGTGCTGTGGGTTTTTAACAAGGGCTGGAACCTAAGCGAAGTGTACTGGGATGCCATTGGTCAGTTCTGGCGCCGGGAATCCACTGGCGACCGCTTTGAGCGTGAAGTGCTCTTCGTCATAGCAGCGCCGGGGCTGCCGGCCTTCCCGGCTTTGCCTCAACCAGCTTAGCCTTCGATGGCCCTACGCACCGCCTCGCGTGTGGATGCCAACCAAGCCCTCATCGTGCGCCACCTGCGCGCGGTGGGGGCCTCGGTGCTCCACACGCACCAGCTCAAAAACTGCTTTGACATCCTCGTCGGCTACCGGGGCCGCTCCTTCCTGATGGAGATAAAAGCCACCGAGAAGGACACCCTCACGCCCGGCGAAGCCGAGTTCCAGCGCACCTGGCGCGGCTCACCTTACCACGTGGTGTACACCGTGGACCAGGCCCTGGCCATCATCACCCGCCCTTAATCTCTTGCCCTATGCACCGCCCCACGCCTGCCCTCTGCCTCATCTGCCCGCCGCTCACCGGCGGCACCGACTGCATTATCCGCGAAGCCGGCCAGCGCCAGACCTGGCAGCGCGTGACGCTCAGCACGCCGCAACTCGACTATTGGAACCTGGACCCGCTAGACGTTGGCTGGCGCGCCTGGGAGCACGAGGGCCGCTACCTCAGTGATAACACGGTCCAGGTGCTCAACTACCTCAAGCTGCCGCAGCCCAGCGGCGATTAGCGGTTAAATCAAAGCGCTAAAGGGCTTTTTTATTCGTATCTTACTCACACGCTTTTTCTGCTCATGCTGCCGGCCCTCAGCCCCCCTACACTGCCGCCTTCGCCTCCCCCTATGCCCACGCTAACCGTGAATAGCCGCGGGGTGCTGCAACTGCATGCCAGCCTGCGCCAGGCGCTGGGCCTGAAGTATGGGCAGCCGATAGACCTCATTCCACCCACCTGGAATAGCGTGTACTGGCACCTCGACCTGCGCCCTACGGCTTTGCGGCAAGTGCTACTCTACGATGATAGCCGCATGCGTGCCACCGGCATCAGCCTGCCGCCCGGCCTGGTCGAAGACAGGCTCACGCTCTACCTGCTGCCTGGCGAACCCCTCTACTGCAATTACTACCCCTTACTCCCTGCCAATGCCTTCGCTGCCTAAGCCCACCCGCCGCCCCTGGCAGCCCGCGCCTCCCAAGCGGGAGTACGTGCAGCACACGGCCCGTAGCCCCGAATACAGCACCGCCCGCTGGCAGCGCGCCCGCGCGGCCCAGCTGGCTCGCTGCCCGTGCTGCGTGGTGTGTACCCAGCAGGGGCGCACCACGGCCGCCACGGTGGCCGACCACATCACCCCCGTGCGGCTCGGTGGCGACTTCTACGACCCTGCCAACCACCAAAGCCTGTGTCGGCCCTGCCACCAGGCTAAGAGCGCGTCAGAGCGGCTTAAAACGTGAACTGGGGGTAGGGGGTCAAAATCCTTGGGCCTGCCCTCGTCTAGACCGTAGCCCAGCGTCCCAAACACACGCGTGCATAATTCAACCCAAAATATTCCATATGCCAGCCGGCCGTCCACCCAAACCTACTTCGATTAAAAAACTTGGCGGCACCTTGCAGCCGAGCCGCACTAATGCCTTGGAGCCAGTGCCCGAAGTAGCCTTAGCTACCCCGCCTAGCTGGCTGAGTGCCACCGCAAAAGAATACTGGGTAGAGATTGGCGGCCTACTGCTGGATATGAAGCTTATTTCATTCGGAGATAAAGCCGCCTTAGTACTGCTGACTGATGTGCTCGCCGAGTGGTGTAGCGTGAGGGCGATAATTAAGAAAAGAGGCCGGGTATACGAGCTACTCACCGATGGCGGCAAGGTCTACAAAGCTCGGCCCGAGGTGGCGATGGAGGCCGACCTCTGGCGTCGCGCTCACCGAATGCTGGTAGAGTTTGGCCTGACGCCAGCTAGCCGCAGCAAGGTGTCAGCCCTTGGTAGCACCGAGGAAAAAGACCCGTTATCAGCCCTTTTTGACGAAGCGAAATGAAGCTCATTATCCAGCCGGAAGGCTCATTCGTGTGCGGCCAGTGCTGCGTGGCCATGCTGGTGGGCGTGTCACTCAATTCCTGCCTGACGGTGTTTTGCCACGATTGGGAGGCATCCCCTCGGGCCGTGCGCTGGGCGTTGAAATACTACCATTATCAGCCCCACAAAAGGCTGTTACGCTTTAAAAAACAGGCACAATTGCCCGCCTTGTGTCTACTCAGGTCTAAATACACTGGGCACTGGGTAGTATACGACACAGGGGATATTTATTGCCCCGTACATGGCATTTACAACTATGATGATTATGAGGAGTTGACTGGTGGGCTCCTCACTCACTACCTCAGTTTCACTAAATGAGCCTCGCCCCCTGGCACCAATACGCCCACGACGTGGCGAGCGCCGGCCGCGCCGAAGCTGCCGTGCAGGAGAAGCTGCGCCCCATCGTGCTGCGCATCGGCACGCTGAAAAAGGACAAGGACACCGACCACACGGCCCAGATAGCCGCCCTGGAGCGCAAGGCCGAGCCCCTGCGCGCCCAGCTGCGCGCCCTGCCACTGCGCGTGGGCCGCTACACCTACCTTGCCGCCGAGCGCCACCTGCGCGACCTCGAAAGCGGGGCGGCGCGCGGGCTACGCTTTGATGAGAAAGCCGCCACCGTCGCCGTTAAATTCTTCAGCCTGCTCACCCACAACAAGGGGCGCTGGGCAGGCCAGCCGCTCACGCTGGAGCCCTGGCAGCAGTTCTTCATTGCCAGCCTTTTCGGCTGGAAGCGGGCCGATGGTACGCGGCGATTCCGGGAGTCCTACCTGGAGGTAGCCCGCAAAAACGGCAAGAGCACCGTCGGCTCGGGCGTGTGTCTGGAGCTGCTCATCCTCGACGGCGAGGCCGGGGCCGAAATCTACACGGCGGCCACCAAGAAAGAGCAGGCCCGCATCGTGTTCGGCGACGCTCAGAACATGGCCAAGAAGTCCACGGCGCTGCTCAGGAAAATCAAGGTGCAGCAGAATGCCATCTTCATGCCCTCGACCCTGAGCACCATGAAGCCGATGAGCTCCGACTCGAAAACCGAGGACGGCCTCAACCCGCACGGCATCTACATCGACGAGTACCACGCCCACCCCAACGACGGCCTCTACTCGGTACTCAAGTCAGCCACCGGCGCCCGCTCGCAGCCGCTACTGAGCATCATCACCACGGCGGGCTTCAACCGGCTCGGCCCCTGCGCCCAACTGCGCAAGGCCTGCATTGATTTGCTGGAAGGCAAGTACCATGATGACTCCTATTTCGTGCTGATTTACGCCCTTGACGAGGCGGTTGACGACTGGAACGACGAAAGCACCTGGCAGAAGGCTAATCCGAATCTTGGGGTAAGCGTAGGCCTCGACTACCTGCGTGAGCAGTACGCCGCCGCCGTGCGTACGCCCTCGCAGCAAGTGCCGTTCAAAACCAAGCACCTCAACCTGTGGACCGACGCCTCGGCCGTGTGGCTACCCAATGAACTGTGGATGGCCGGCGCCCACGGCACGGCCGTAGCGGAGTTGGCCGGCCGTAAGGCTTGGGGCGGGCTCGACCTGGCCAGCGTGCGCGACATCACGGCCCTGGTGTTCATTTTCCCGAAAGATGGCGGCGGCTTCGACGTGCTGTGCTGGTTCTGGGTACCCGAGGATTCGGTCGATGAGCGCACCAAGAAAGATGGGGTGCCTTACCGCCAGTGGGTAGACGAAGGCTACCTGCTCACGACGCCCGGCAACGTCACCGACTACAACTATATCAAGGCCCAGATAGCGGAATTGTGCGAGCTGTATTTGGTGCAGATGATTGAGTACGACCGCTTCAACGCCTCGCAGATGGTGATTGACCTGACCGAGGCGGGCGTACCTATGCAGCCGTTCGGCCAGGGCTTCGTGTCGATGAATGCCCCCACTAAGGAGCTCGAGAAGCTGGTGCTCGACGGCAAGATTCACCACTACGGCAACCCGGTGCTGGCCTGGATGATGGGTAACGTAGAGTTGGCCCGCGACCCGGCCGACAACATCAAAATCAATAAGGGCAAGAGCAAGGAGAAGGTAGACGGTGCCGTGGCGCTCGTCGAAGCACTGGGCGGGTATATGAGTCGGGACAAGGAGCCCGAGTACATCTACCAGGACGGCCGCGGCTTTCTAACCATTTAGGCCAGCTTTTCCCGCTTTTCCCCGCCTGTATAGCGCACCCGGTCAGGCCGGTTCGGAGCTTTGAACAAGCTAATCCAACGCCGTGGGCCTGTTCGACTTCTTCTCTTCCGCCAAATCCAAGCCGCAGGCCCTGGCCGGCGACCCGAACAATGTGTCGGGCACCGCTACGGTGGTAGGCGAAGGCGGCGGCGTGTTCGATACGCGGTTGCTGAACTACCTCAACAGCGGCTCCACCGGCACGCTGGGGGCTATCACGGTCAATGAGCAAACCGCCGTCACGCTTTCGGCTGTGTGGGCCTGCGTGCGGGTAATTGCCGAGAGCGTGGCCCAGCTGCCGCTGCTCGTGCTCGACAAGGGCACTACCGGCAGCCGCCGGCTGGCCACGGAGCACCCTGCCTATATCCTGCTTACCCTGGAGCCCAACCCACGCCAGTCGGCTTTCAACTTCTGGGAGCTGATGGTGGCTACCTGTGTGCTGTGGGGTAATGCCTACGCCATTGTTGAGCGTGATGCCCGCTTCAACTTGGTAGGCCTGCACTGGGTGCACCCGCGTAACGTAGAAGTGATTGAGTACGGCGGCGAGCTGTTCTATCAGATTGCGGGGGAAAAGCTGCCCCGTCAGAGCTACGAGATGCTGCACATCGCCGGCCTGGGCTTCAACGGCGTAACCGGGCGCTCCGTGCTGAGCGTGATGGCCGAAAATATGCGCCTGGGGCTATCGGCGCAGCAGTTTGGCACTAACTTTTATGAGAACGGCGCCAACATCGGCGGCGTACTCGAGACGGAGGCCAAGATTGACGATAAGGTGCTTGACCGACTGCGTGCACAGTTTGCTGCCAATAATGGCGGCTTGCAAAACAGTCACAAGCCGCTGATTCTGGAGCAGGGCCTGACCTATAAGCGGGTGGGTATGCCACCTCAGGATGCGCAATTCATCGAAACGCGCAAGGTGCAGGCCGAAGAAATTGCCCGCGCCTTCCGCGTGCCGCAGCACAAAATCGGCATTCTTGACCGTTCGACCAACAACAACATTGAGCACCAGGGCCTGGAGTTCGTGACCGACACGCTCGGCCCCTGGCTGGTACGTATTGAGCAGGAATGCAAACGCAAGCTGCTCACCGAGCGCCAAAAACCGACCTACGCCATCAAGTTTGATTACGATGGCCTGCTGCGCGGCGACGTGACGGCCCGCGGCAACTTCTACCGTTCCCTCTGGGGCATGGGCGTGCTCAGCGCCAACGACATCGCCGACATGGAAGACCGTGACCACGTGGCCGGTGGCGACGAGCGCTACGTGCCGCTCAACATGGTGCCCGCCAGCATGGTCAAGGCCGTGCTGCTCAAACCCACTGCCACTACTAAAAAAATCGCTGCGCCCACCCCATGAAAAAGCCTGCCACTACGGAGCGCCGCTTCCTGAAAAATGCCGCCGCCCACGTTACGATTGAATACCGGGGGGAGGGCGACGCCAAAGAGCCGGCTGCCTTTACCGGCAAGGCCATTGTGTGCAATTCGCGCAGCAAGAACCTCGGTGGCTTTGTGGAAATCATCGACCCCAAGGCCCTCGACAACGCCGACCTGAGCGACGTGGTGGGCTTGTTCAACCACGACCGCAATTGCGTGCTGGGCCGAACTACCTCGGGCACGATGACCCTGACGCGCGATGCTGATGGGGGCCTGAGCTACCGCATCAGCTATGACGCCACCGACCCTGACCACCAGCGCGTGATGGCCAAGATTCTGCGTGGCGATGTGGTGGGCTCGTCGTTCGCATTTCGGGTGGGGCCCGATGGCGACAGCTGGGATAAGGAGGAAACCGACACCAGCAGCATCTACGTGCGCACGGTCACCAAAATCAGCAAGGTGGCCGATGTGTGCCCCGTCACCGACCCAGCTTATGCGCAATCCAGTGCGGCCAAACGCAGCCTAGAAGAATTCCGCATGAAAGACATGCAGGCGGGCGATAAAGGTGGCAAAAAAGCCAAGGTTTCGGCGGCTGACAAGGCCACTCGCACCTTTTTGGAGGCGATGATTCCGCACCATGAGATGGCGCTCACGATGGCCAAAACGGCGCTCGAAAAGGTTGAAAACGAAGATATCCGCGCCTTTGCGCAGGATATCATCGACGACCAGGGCGCCGAAATTGACCAGATGAAGCAGTGGCTAGCTGACTTGGACGCAAAGCGCACCGCGCCTGAGCTCGCACCCATTCCGCTCTCCATTCAACGCCGCCGGCTTGAGCTGCTGGCGCTTTCTAACTAATTAATCCCCTCTCTCACCTTTTTTCTGCAAACAGTACCCATGAAAAAACTTAAAGAACTGCTGGAAGAGCGGGCCGCCAAGCTCGCCGCCTCCCTGGCCATCGTCGATAAGGCGGAAACCGAAAAGCGCGAGCTTTCGGCGGAAGAAGAAACCAGCTACCGTGCGGCTACTGCCGAAATCAAGGACCTCGACAAGAAAATCGAGTTAGCCCGCGAAGTCGAGAACACCCGTGCTGTCGCTGCCGCCGGCACTGGCGTAGCCAATCGCCACAGCACCAAAGACGAAAAGGACCTCTCGAAATTCTCGCTGCGCAAGCTGGCCCTTGATGTGATGGAAAACCGCCAGCCGACTGGATTGGAAGGCGAAATGCACCAGGAAGCCAAGCGCGAAGCCCGCAGCCTCGGCATTGCCATCGAGGGCGTGGGCGTGCCCAGCTTTCTGGCTATGCAGCAGCGCAGCGCTCCGGGGCGTACGGAACGCCGTGACAACTCGGTGACAATGCCCACGCAGCCCGAAGATGGCTCGTCGGTCGTATTCCAGGACCCCGCCCAGCCAATGCTGGGCATTCTGCGCCCGCAACTGGCCTGCCAGGCGCTGGGCGCGCGCATGCTCACCGGCCTGGTGGGTGAAGTGCCGTTTCCGGCCATGAGCCAGGGCGCAGTAAGTGGCTGGGTACCGGAAGTAGCTGAGCTGCCCAAGTCGAACGTTAAGTTCCGGCGCTCGAAAATGACGCCGCACCGCCTGGGCACCTACTTGCTGCTCAGCAAGCAGTTTCTCATTCAGACCTCGCCCGACATTGAGGCGATGATTCGCCAGGACCTGCAACTCTCGGTGGACCACGCCGTGGACCGCGCCGCTGTATTTGGCACGGGCTTGCCAGCCGACAACCAGCCGCTGGGCCTGCTCAACACCGACGGCGTGTTCGTGCTGGCCGGCGGCACCAACGGCCGTATTCCGACGCTGAACGATGTGGTCAGCCTGGAGGCATCGGTAGAGGTACGTAACGCAGCGATGGGTTCGCTGGGTTACCTGATGAACAGCAAAATCAAGGGTACGCTCAAAACGACGCCCTTGCAGAACGGCTATCCCATCTACTTGCTCACCGATAACAACGAGCTGAACGGCCACAAGCTAGTGGTGTCGAACATGGTAGCCGACCAGGTACGCGGCACCTCCACCCAGGCCTCGGTAGTAGCCTACGGCGACTGGAGCCAGATGGTAATTGGCCAGTGGGGTGGGCTTGACCTGCTGATGGACCCCTACACGCTGGCCACCAACGGCCAGAACCGCCTCATCGTGAACTCCTTCTGGGATGTGCTGATACGTCGCCCAGAATCTTTTGCCCTGATGGTGGGCGCGGTGCCCAGCACCGAAATCGGCAGCTTGCAGCCGCAAACTGTCTAGTTTTTAGTGATAAACCCGCTGCCGGGCCTGCAAAGCCTGGCAGCTTATTCCCTTCTTCTAGCCATGCCCAAGACTGTGCACGCCAAAGTACTGCGCTCTCATCCTGACTTTTCGCACCATCCGGGCGAAGTCGTGGAGTTGAGTGATGATACGTTCGAGAAATACACCCAAAATGAGGGCTTTTTCCGCAAAGCCACTGCTGAAGAAGTGGAAGCCGCCAGCGCCACCCTGGAAACGGCTACCGTGCCACAGGCTGACGAGCAGGCTGTAGTGCCGGCTGCCGCCCCCAAAACGCCCGAAGAGGCTGCCAAACTCCTTGAAAAAGGGGCGAAAAAAGCCGAAAAAGACGCTAAAAAGTAAGCAGAATGCCCACCCTCAGCCAAGTAAAGGCGCATTTGAAGCTTTCGCTGTCCGATGACAGCGAGAACGACCTGCTGGGCCTTTACCAGGGCGTAGCGCTGGCGGCCTTTCGAAAGGAAAGCAAGCGGCGCTGGCCGGCCCAGGGTGAGCCCACGCTCACGGTGGCCGTGGACCCGCTGGCCGACCCCGTGGTGTACCAGTTCGTGGCCTACGTGGACCCGGCTGTGCTCAGCGAGGATGAGCAAAAGCTAGCCGACCAGTGGCAGCTCTTCGTGATTGGCCACCTCTACGAAAACCGGCAGGAAGTGGTAGCCGACGTGCGTGCCGTGGCCGTGCAGGTGCCGATGGCCGCCCAGTATTTGATGAACCTACTACGAGAGCCCACGCTATGAACATCGGCCGCCTCGACCGCCAACTCACGCTGCAACAGCCCGCCGCAGTGCCCCAAAACGGCTTCGGCGAGCCCGCGCCCGCTGCCTTCACCGACGTGGCCACGGTGGCGGCCGGCGTCGAGTACAAGCCCGGCGGCGAGGCCACCCAGGCCGACCAGCTCACCCCGACCCAGCGCATCCTCTTCACCATTCGCTACCGGGCCGACGTGCGCCCCGCCTGGCGGATAGCCTACGAGGGCCGCACCTTTCAGCTTACCGACGTGGCCGAAATCGGCCGGCGCCGGGGCCTACTGCTCACCTGCTACACCCACGGCACTCCCCCGAGTGGGGCATTATAGAAATGGCTAACGCATCCGGCATCGACTTTCAAGGCATCGAGGAGCTAGGCCAGGTGCTCGACGGACTGCCCGGCCGCTTCGGCGACCAGGTAGTGGATAAGATTCTGCGCCGGGCCGCCCAGCCGCTCATTCAGGCCGCCAAGCAAAACAGCAGCCACGCCGACGTGACGGGCGACACGACCAAGAGCATCGGCATCATCGCCAACCGCAAAACCAATAGCATCACCGTCGGCCCCCGGCGCGGCGGGCCCTTCAAGGGCTGGCACGCGCACATTCTGGAGCACGGCGGCGCCCCGCATACCATTCGGGCTAAGCCCGGCAAGCTGCTCGTCTGGAACGGCGGGGCCGCCTACCAGGTGCAGCATCCGGGCATTGTCGCCCAGCCCTTCATGCGCCCCGCCTACGACTCGACTAAGGGCGCCGTGGTGGACAGCATCAAGAGCCAGTGTAAGGAGATAATTATCAGTGGCTTTAAAGACGTTTTTAAATGAAAAAACTCACTAAGACGGAGCGCACACTTTTGGAGCTAACAGATGCGAATTATAGTTCGCATCGTTGTGAAAACCACGGAATATACCAAATTCCTAAGTCTAGACTAGATAAAGGGTGTGTGTACCAAAAAGGCTGTACAGCAAAGGTTTTACACATAGAAGACCCAGTTGCTTACGCTGCTGCTAATTAAATGGAGCCCGGCCTGCTCTTATTCGCCTTGCTCACCCAGGCCGCGCCCGTCGCGGCCCTGGTCGGCGCGCGCATCTACCCGCTGCGCGCCCCCGAGGGTCAGGCCCGGCCCTACGTGTGCTATCAGCTCATCAGCCGCGTGCCCGATGGGTCGCCCGCCTGCCACTTCGGGGACGTGGCCCGGGTGCAGCTCTCGCTCTTTGCCGATACCTACGCCGAGGTATCGGCCCTGGCCGCCGCCTGCCGGGCGGTGCTGCACTTCGCCCAGCCCGCCCCCGACGTGTTTCTGGAACTCGACAACGAGCAGGACCACTACCACGACCAGGCCCTGTGCTACTTCAAAAGCCAGGACTACCTGCTGGAGCTACCCGCCTAATCACCCGCTTTCTCACCTTTTTTCTGCATCAAATGGCACTCACCAATATCCGCGGCCGTGACGTCAAGCTGGCGGTCGAAAAAACCATCAACAACACGCCTACCCAAGTGGTGGTCGGCTGCTCGATCGACATGGGCCTGAGCATCAACACCGAAAGCGACGAAGCCACCTGCGTGGCCAGCGGCAACTTCAA
>Ga0160427_10000473_pt1 | contig 24516 bp, 21 predicted proteins | sample SolpanmetagenomL_FD_108194 | JGI IMG/M metagenome (GOLD analysis project Ga0160427, IMG submission 108194) | Solar panel surface microbial communities from Lawrence Berkeley National Laboratory, California, USA - L | ecosystem: Engineered > Built environment > Solar panel > Unclassified ...
CACCGACCCTGCAGCCTCTTGAGGCTAATGCTGAACCAGCACGCAGATTTTTCGCCGCAAAACCGCGCTGACTACGCCCTGATCACTGCATCACCAACGTAAGGCGACTTTTCGCACGGTCTCTACCAATTAAGCGACATTGGACGCAGTGTTGCCCTTACTGGGATCGTGAACAGGTTGGATCAGGGATCATAGCGATGCCCCAGGTGACCAGCCCATGCAGCATGCCATCCCAGCGAGTTTCACTCCGGCGAGCCAGCCATAACATGGGCCGGTGCATGTGGTTTGCGCTGCTCATCATCGCGATCGGGTCGACGACCGCGTTGGATCGCATTCGGGCGGCATCGTTGCTGTAAGGCAAGAAGGTATCCTTGAGGATTTCAGCGAACCCTTGGCTTACGGGCCACAGTCGTCTCCGGGTTGGGACTGGTCTGGGACAACCGACTCATTATGCCTCAACCGCGTCTGGCACCCAGAACCGAACCGGCTAGCATTGCACATATTCGATTGCGCCGTGATCGGTACGCCGGTCACTGACAGGGTCAGTGCCGTAACCAGACCGAGTGGTGGTGCCGACATGCGACAAACCGTGAAGACAGGATGTCCTGACAGCTTCAGGCCGAAATCCCACTGACGTTGGTGAGATCACGCACTAGGTTGAAGGGAGGATATGATTTGGGCGGGCAAGGACGTGTTACGAGACGAGGTTACCGCTTTCAAAAAGGACCGTATTGTCGCTGCCGCAGGGCAACTCTTTTTTGAGAAGGGTTATGCGCTCACGACGCTTGATGATGTCGCGCAATTTTTATCAGTCACGAAGCCGTCTATCTACCAACACTTCTCAAGCAAGTTGGAACTGCTAAGCGCGGTATGTGGAATGACGACAGCGTACGCGAGTGGCATCGCGCAGCTTGCCCTGAATGAGACGGGCTCGCCGAGGGACCGCCTCTCCCGGTTGGTCACTACCCTGGCGCTCGAGGTCATGGAGGGTAGGATCGCCCTAGCTGTTTGCTTTCGGGAGGAGAAGCACTTGCCCCCCGCCGGATTGCGGCGGCTGCAGGACGACCGGAGGCGCTTCAACCGAGCCCTGACCCTGTTGCTCGAAGAGGGCTGCGCCAAGGGTGAGTTCACCATCGGTGACGTGAACTCGACATCTCAGGCCATTACTGGACTTACTACTTGGATATTCACCTGGTATCGACCCAACGGGCCCATGTCACAAGCAGACATCGCCGGCGAAGCTGCGACGTTGGCGTTGCGTCTCGTCGGCGCGAAACCGCTCTAAGTCGAACGCGGGACACGGAAGCGACTGAGGCTGCCGGCGTGCATGATCTTGCCTGGCAGGGGGTGACCAAGAATGCTCTCAGCGAGCCGGCCACATTCTATCAGCGCGTCTAGATCGACGCCGGTGGCGATCCCCACCTCTTCGCACAGGAATACGAGGTCCTCCGTGCAGATGTTGCCGGCGGCCCCGGCGTGACCCGCGAACGGACAGCCACCTAGCCCGGCGCAGGATGCATCGAACCTCTCGATTCCCAACTGTAGACCAGCCAGGGCATTCGCCATGCCAAGGCCGCGCGTATCGTGCAGATGGAGTCCGAAGGCGATCTCCGGCCATGTCTCGCGCAGAGTAGACACCACGCGGACGATGCTGTTCGGATTAGCCCAGCCGACCGTGTCCGCCAACCGGATCCGACGCAGGGTGATGCCGACCTCGGCCGCCAAATCCAGAACCATCCTCACGCATTCGCGGACGCGACCCGGGGTAATCTCGCCTTCAAAGTTGCAGCCGAAGGCCGTCATGATGATGGCGGATTCGACCAGAATCCCGCGCTCTAGGCAGAAGGCCAGCATGCGCCTCTGTTCGACCAGGGTTTGGTCGGTGTCGCGGTTCGTATTGCGGACACTGAACGTCTCGGACGCGCTGATCTGCAACTCCCCTTCGATGTCCAGGGGCGTCGCGAGCGCGCGTTCGAGGCCTTGCAGATTCAGCCAGATACCCGTGTAGCGCACTCCGGGCCGGCGCTGGATACGGTGCGCCACCTCGTCCGCGTCCGCCATGCCCGGCACGCGCTTCGGGTTCACGAAAGACACGCATTGCACCTCGGAGAGACCGGTCGTTGCCAGAGCGTCGATCAGCCGAAGCTTGTCGTCGGTCGCAACCGGGCCGGGCTCGATCTGGAACCCTTCACGGGGACCTTCCTCGTGGATCATCACCCGGGTTGGCAGGCCCGTCATGAGTCGATTCCAACCGTTGGTTCGATCATCAGCAGCACATCGCGCGCAGCGACCTGCGTGCCGGCGGCGACCAGGATGTTGGCGACCACACCATCCAGGGGCGCCAGCATGCGGTGCTCGACTTTCATCGCTTCCAGGATCGCCACGAGTTGGCCCCGCTGGACGGTGTCACCCTTAACCACGTGCACGGCGGCCAGCATGCCACTCATCGCCGAGCGCATGACGCCGTCGCTCGACCCGGCGGCTTTGGCGGGAGGACGGTGGGTTGCATCCTCGAACCGCCAAATCATGCCGTCCACATCCAGGTGCACGGTCGCACCCTGGCGCAAGACCCGGGCATGGCGAACGGGTCCATCGTCCAGGCGGAAGCGCAAGCGGCCCGCGCTGTTCCCGAGGATATGCAGCAAGTGCGACGCCCCATTCAGCCGCACATTCCAAGCATCGTCCTGGCGGGCCAGGGAGGTGATGGTAACCTGGGTGTCGTGCTGAACGTCGATGCGGTGGCGCAGCCAACCGGAGGAGCTCCACCCGCGACCGCCGCCATCGGCCAAGAGCGCCGACGCGAGCGCCAGCGCTTCATCCGGGGCTGCCGCCCCGGTCGGTTGATCGCCGGGAAAATTCCGGGCGATGAAGCCCGTCGTCGCGTCGCCACGGATGAACTCGTCCGCATCCAACACGTCGGCCAGGAAGCTCCGATTGGTTGTGACACCTAGCACCACCGTGGCCCGCACCGCGGCGCGCAGCCGCAGTCGCGCCTCCTCCCGGTCGACACCCCAGGCGATGACCTTGGCAATCATCGGGTCATAGAATGGGGTGATCACACTTCCATCGTGCAGCCCGTGATCGACGCGCACGCCCTCACCGCTTGCGGGCTCCCAGACTTCGATCGTGCCGGTGCAGGGAGCGAAGCCGGCCTGAGGGTCCTCGGCGTAGAGTCGCACCTCGATCGCATGCCCACGCTGGGTGACGTCGCTCTGGGTCAGAGGCAGCTTCTTTCCGGCTGCGACGTCCAGTTGCAGGGCGACCAGGTCGAGGCCGGTGACCAGCTCGGTGACGGGGTGTTCGACCTGAAGGCGCGTATTCATCTCCAGGAAGTAGAACGCGCCGTTACTGTCGAGCAGGAACTCGACTGTGCCCGCGCCGACGTAGTCGACCGATTGGGCGGCGCGGACCGCCGCCAGGCCCATTTCGGCGCGTAGCTCCGGACCGACGGCGGGCGAGGGCGATTCCTCGACGATCTTCTGGTGGCGACGCTGCACGGAGCAGTCCCGCTCGCCCAGATGGATCACGGCGCCATGGGTGTCTCCCATTACCTGGATCTCGACGTGCCGCGGCTCCTGTACCGCGCGTTCGAGCAGCAGTGTCCCGTCCCCAAACGCTTTCTCCGCCTCGCTGGCGGCGCTCACCAGGGCTTCCGCCAGATCGGACGGGTGTGCGACTAGGCGCATGCCGCGGCCGCCGCCGCCCGATGCCGCCTTGACCATCACGGGATAGCCGATCCGCGCGGCTTCGTCGGCGAAGCGCGCCGGGCTCTGGTCTTCGCCCTGATAGCCCGGGACGCAGGGCACGCCGGCCGCGATCATGCGGCGCTTGGCTGCAGCCTTGTCGCCCATGACGCGCATCGCCTCGGCGGAAGGCCCGACGAAGGTGAGCCCGGCGGCAGCACAGGCTTCAGCGAAGGCGGGGCGTTCGGACAGGAACCCGTAGCCCGGGTGAATGGCGCCGGCGCCGGTCTGCCGGGCGGCGTCGATGATGCGTTCGATAGAGAGATAGGAGCGGGCGAGCGGAGCCGGGCCGATGCACACCGCCTCGTCAGCTTGGCGTACGTGCTCCGCATCGGCGTCCACCTCGCTATAGACCGCTACCGTGCGAATCCCCTTCGCCCGCGCTGCCCGGATGACCCGGCAGGCGATCTCGCCGCGATTGGCGATCAGCAACTTTGAGAATGTGCTCATGTAAGGTCATCCACCCAGGCTGCGCTGCGTTTTTCGTTGAAAGCAGCGACACCTTCACGACCTTCGGGGCTGCGGAGGCAGGCAGCGAACAGTGCAGCGGCGCGGTCGATGACGCCGACGCTTGGCAGTTGCGCGAGGGAGAGGAACAGGTCTTTCGTTGCCGCATTGGCCCCGGGCGCGCACCGGCCGATGTTGGTCAACAGGGCCGCTAGGTGCTCCTCGATCGCGGCGGCGTCGCACAACTCGTCTGCAAGGCCGAGAGCGGCGGCGTCGCGGCCGGTGAGGCGCTGCCCCGTCAAGGCCAGACGGCGGGCGGTGCGCAGGCCGAGGCGGCCGAGCACATAGGGCGCGATCTGCGCGGGCGGCAGGCCCAAGCCCGTTTCCGACAGGGCAAAGCGCGCGCGGTCGGTGCACAGCACCACGTCGGCGCAACAGGCCAGGCCGAAGCCGCCGCCGAACGCCGCGCCCTCCACTACGGCGACGACCGTTTGCGGTTGGGCGTTCAGGCGGCGGAACAGGTGGCCGGCATGCATGTTGTCGGTAGCCACCGGGTCGGGCGAGCCCGGCGCGTGCGACTGTTCCAGGCGAACGAGCGCCGTTTTGAGATCGGCGCCGGCGCAGAACACGCCGTTGGCGCCGCGGAGCACGATCGTCTGCAGGGTGCGGTCGGGATCGACCGTCTCGAGGACAGCCTCAAGCTCCGCCACCATGGTGCCTGTGAGGGCGTTGCGGGTGGGGGCGTGATCGAGGGTGATCGTCAGGCGGCCGCGTTGGCGCTCGAGGCGGAGGGTAGTCGTCCGCGGGAGTGCGGTCATGGCCGGGCCACTCCGAAGGTGTTGGTTCGAAGCGTCCGCCGCTCGGCTTCCTGGATCGTCTCGAGGCAGAAACCGAGAACGCGGCGGGTGTCGCGTGGGTCGATCAGTCCGTCGTCCCAAAGCCGGGCGGTGGCGAAAAGGGCCGTGCTGTCGCGGTCATAGGTCGCAGTGACCTCGGCGGTGGTCGCCTCGATCTGCTTCATATCCGGCTCGATCCCTCGGCGGCGCGCCGCGTCTTCACTGACGATCGCGAGAACCTTGGCCGCTTGATCGCCGCCCATCACGGACAGGCGGTTATTCGGCCAGGAAAACACGAAGCGGGGCCCAAAGGAGCGGCCACACATACCGTAATGCCCGGCGCCGAACGACGCGCCGATCTGGATCGTAATCTTGGGAACGGTGGCGTTCGTCACCGCCTGGATCATCTTCGATCCGTGCTTGACGATGCCGGAGCGCTCGGCCTCGACACCGACCATAAAGCCGGTGGTGTTCTGCAGAAACACCAGCGGCAGGCCGGCTTGGCAGCAGAGCTGGATGAACTGTGTGGCCTTCGTGGCGCCGTTAGAATCGATAGGGCCATTGTTGCCGAGCAGGCCGACCGGGATTCCCTCGATCGACGCGTAGCCACACAGGGTTTGCGGACCGTAATCGGGTTTGAAGTCGAGGAAGTCCGACCCGTCGATGATGCGGGCGATGACTTCGCGCACGTCGTAGGGGGTGCGGTAGTTCGCTGGCGCGATCGACAGTAGCTCGTTGCTATCGAACAAGGGCGCCGGGTAGCTCCGCGGCAGCGCCGTGCTGGTCCAGTTCAGTTTGGCCAGCAGCTCGCGGCACATCCGGATGGCGTCCGCATCGTCTTCGGCCAGGAACTCGCCCACTCCGGTGACGGTCGCGTGCATCTCGGCGCCGCCCAACGACTCATCGTCGGCGATCTCGCCGGTTGCGGCCTTGAGCAACGGCGGCCCGGCCAGGAATATCTTTGAGCGACCCCGCACGAGTATCACTTGGTCGGCCATCCCGGTCTGATAGGCGCCCCCGGCGGTCGACGACCCGTGCACGACCGAGATCACCGGCAGCCCGGCTGCGGAGAGTTTGGCCATGTTGGCAAACATCATGCCGCCACGCACGAACAGCTCGGACTGGAACATCAGGTTGGCGCCGGCGCTCTCGACGAGCTGCACGTAAGGTAACCTGTTCTCCAGCGCGATCTGCTGCGCACGAATGGTCTTTTCGATTCCCATCGGGTGCATCGCGCCTCCCTTGATGCCGGAATCGTTGGCTAGCACCATGCAGCGGACGCCAGAAATAATGCCGATCCCCGCGATGCATCCGCCGCCGAACACATTCTCGCCGCCGTCGTCATCGTGCATGCCGAGGCCGCAGAGGGTCGAGAGTTCTAGAAATGGCTGGTCGCGGTCGAACAGCAGCTCGAGCCGTTCTCGTGGCGGAAGTTGGCCACGGTCGCGGAAGCGGCGGTCAGCGCGGGCGGAAACGGCACGGACCTTCGCCTCAAGGGCGCGAAAAGTCTCGATGAAGGTTAGATGCGCAGCACGATGGCTGCGTGCGTCTTCGCTGGTCAGGATGGCGTCGGAGATAAGGGCGGGCATGGGTCAGGCTCCGGGCGGGGCGTGTTCGATCGCGAGCACTGCGGCCTCAAGCCGGGCGATCAGGGCGGGAAGCGAGCCGGGTGCCGGCGAGGGTGCAGCGGCTATGCCCGCGAAGATGTCGTCGGCAATTTGGCCGCCGATCACATCGATATCGATGTCGGCCCCGGCCAGAATGGTGCGCCAGCCGACATGTTCGAGCGTGCCGTAGATCATGTCGCGGGTTATGGCGGGGTCGATGCCCGGCTTGATCTCGCCGGACTTGATGCCCTCGGCGAGAATGCGCAGGCAGATGCCCGTGTAGCGCTGGTTCAGGCGATGGAACGCGGAGCCATAGTAATCATCCCAGCGCAGCTCACGATAAGCGATACGATGCAAGGCGCGTGTGCGGGCCATCTCGCGAAGGTGCTGACGGCACAGCACTCTGAGGCGCATGGGCGTACCAGTGGCCGAATCGACGACGTCGCTCAGGGCGGCGATGACCGGCTCCATCCAGGCATGCAGCACTTGGGACATCAGCGCGCGCTTGTGCTCGAAGTATTTGTAGACCGTGGCCTCCGACACATTCGCGGCGCGGGCGATATCGGCCATGGACGTGTTCTCGTAGCCCTTCTGCTCCAGCAGGGCGCGGGCGGCCACAAGGATCTCGGGCTCACGATGCTGCTTGCGACGATGCCATGCAGGTTTGGCGGCACATTCGATATTACCGGAATTGATAAGTGCACCTAATTTTCTCAGGGCTTGAATTCCGGCTGCATAAGACCAGAAACCACATGTCGCAAAGGCACGTCTACACATTAAATGAGCAAACCTCACTTTCCTCTGGCTGAGGTGAGACGACGACCGTAAACGTGGCGCCGCAACCCCTTCGAGCTGTCCGCCATGATCGTCCTGTATCACTGCCTCAACGCCCGTTCGTTCCGCCCCCTGTGGACGCTGGAGGAGCTCGGGTTGGAATACGACCTGCGCATGTTGCCGTTCCCGCCGCGGGTCCACGCGCGCAGCTTCTTGGACGTGAACCCGCTCGGAACGATCCCGGCGTTCTTCGACGGCGATACGCGCATGACCGAAAGTGCCGCGATCTGCGAGTTTCTCGTTACCCGCTATGGTCCCACGCCCTTGCAGGTGCAGCCGGACGAGCCCGGCTTCGGCAGTTATCTCAATTGGCTGCACTTCGGCGAGGCCACCCTCACGTTCCCACAGACATTGGTGTTGCGTTACGGCCAGCTCGAGCCCGAGGAGCGCCGGCAACCGCAGGTCGTCGAGGATTACCGGCGCTGGTTCCTGGGCCGGTTGCGCGCGGTGGAAGCGGTCGTGTCGACTCAAGATCATCTTTGTGCCGGTCGCTTTACGATCGCAGACGTTTCGGTCGGGTTCGCACTGTTGCTTGCGGAAGATATCGGCCTTGGACCCGCGCTGCCGCTCAAGGTCAGCGAATATTACCGCCGGCTACAGCAGCGAGACGGCTTCCAGCGCGCCCTGGCTGCCCAGGGTCACGCTGAAACTCCGGCTGCGCCTTAGTTGGTTTTGGTGGCGGGGCAGCCGCTTTGTGCTGCGGACTGGAAGGCCGTGGCGGCCGGAATGGTCCGCACCAGCTTGTAGTAATCCCACGGCGCTTTCGACTCCTGGGGCGACTTTACCTCGTAGAGCGCCAGGTCGTGCATAAAGCGGCCATTCGGCTGAAAACTGCCGGTTTGGCCGAAATATTCCATCGGCATGGATTTCATCTTGGCGACGACGGTCTTGGCGTCGTCGGTGCCAGCGGCCTGCACTGCCTTGAGATAGTGCGTGACGGTGGCGTAGGCAGTCGCCTGCTCACGGGTCGGCATGCGGTGGAAGCGGGCTTCGAAGCGGCGTGACCATGTTCGGGCCGGGTCGTTCATGTCCCAGTAGAAGCCTTCAGTGAGCAGCAGGCCGTGGGCGGAGGCAAGGCCGAGGGAATGGATGTCCGAGATAAACAGGATCAATCCAACGAGCTTCTGCCCGGAGGCGGTGAGACCGAACTCGTTCGCCTGCTTAATGGCGTTGATCGTGTCGTTACCGGCATTGGCTAGCCCGATCGCCTTGGCATGCGATGCCTGAGCCTGCAGCAGGTAGCTCGCGTAGTCGGACGTGTTCTGCGGATGGAAGGCGTGGCCGAGGACCTTGCCACCGGACTCGGTGATAATGCGCGTGGCCTCGGTCTCGATGGTGTGCCCGAAGACGTAGTCCGCCGTGAGGAAGAACCAGGTATCCGCCCCGCTCTCGACCACTGCACGCGTGGTGCCGACGGAGAGGGCGTATGTGTCATCCGCAGTCTGGATACTGAATGGCGAGCAACTCTTGCCGCTGAGGTCAGCACTCGCCGCTCCGGAGATCAGGAAGACTTTCTGTTTCTCGCGCAACACGTCCTGCACGGCCAAGGCCACGGAGGAGGTAGGCACATCGGCCACGGCCGAAACCTTGTCGCTGTCGATCCATCGCCGCACGATACCGGATCCGACATCGGCCTTGTTCTGATGGTCACCAGCGAGGATTTCGATGGGGACGTTCAGGACCTTGCCGCCGAAATCCTCGGCTGCCATCTGGGCCGCGACCACCGAGCCGGGGCCAGACAAGTCGGCGTAGGGACCGGATTGGTCATTGAGGACCCCGATGCGCAGGACGTCGTAGGTGGCTTGCGCATGGGCGCCGACAGAGGCGGCGCAAAGCGCCGTCGTCAGCAGCAATCGCTTGAGATATTTCATGTATCCTCCGTCCTCTTTTCTTGTTTGATCAGCCGATCCGTTCGCGCCGGAGCACGATGCCGGCGGCCTCACGGTCCCAGGTTTCCGGGGTGATGCCTTCTTGGCGTAAGACATGCTTTTGGATCTTTGCGGTCGGCGTGCGCGGCAGTGCCTCCACGATGCGGAAGTAACGCGGCACCATGAAGTGCGGCAAACGGCTGACGAGGAACTCCGTCAGTTCCAACGGATCGATCGTGGCACCCGGGCTGGGCGCGAGAATGCAGAGGATTTCGTCCTCTTCCAGCTCGCTCGGTACCGAAACGACGGCGACCTCGTTGACCAATGGGTGGGCTGCGACTTCGGCCTCCACCTCGAACGAGGAGATGTTCTCGCCCCGGCGGCGGATCGCGTCCTTCATCCGATCGACGAAGACGAAATTGCCATCTTCGTCTTGGCGGAAGGCATCTCCAGTGTGGAACCAGCCGTTGCGCCAGGCGCGCACCGTGGCCTCCGGATCCTTGAAGTAGCCGCTGTTCAACCCCCACGGCCCGGTACTGCGCACGACAAGTTCGCCGGTGGTGCCCGGAGAGACTCGGCAGTCGTTCTCATCGACCAGGCGCAAGTCGACGCCGGGGCGGGGTCTGCCGCAGATCCCGGTGCGCTCGGGATTGGCGCCGGAAACGATGGGGGTCGCGATCTCGGTCATATTGAACAGCGTGTAGACGTCGACGCCGAAGCGGGCGGAGAAACGCGGCGCGTTCTCAGCCAGTGGCACGATGATGACTTTACGGAGCGAGTGGTCGCGGTCCGCGGGACCGTGCGGCTGCTTGGCGACGAAAGTGGCCATGGCTCCCAGCAGCAACACGACCGTGCTTTGGGTCTCGCGCAGGCTGGTCCAGAACGTCGACGTTGAATAGGCGTCGATCAGGGCCACGGATCCGCCGCGGATCAGCATGCCCATGACCGGGATGGTGCCGCCAACGTGGAACAGCGGCAGGTTGCACATGTAACGGTCTTCGCAGGTGACCATGTTGAAGCTGATCGGGCCGGACATGGCGTGAAGATGGGCGTAGCTGGACAGCACGCCTTTCGATGGACCCGTTGTACCCGACGTGTAGATGATGGATTGCGTGTCCCAGGGCTCGATCGATCTTTGTAGGGGCAAGTCGAGCGCCGGGTCGGTATGGAGCGTGCTTTCCAGCAGCGTGCGCAAGCCCGGCACGGTAACAGTGGGTTCGCCGACCACGATTGCGGTTTCCAGGCGGGCCAGCTTCGCGGTCAACAATCTTGGCAGTAGGTCCGCATGCACGACGATGTGGCGGGCGCCGGCGTTCTCGAGCACGTGGTCGAGCAGTTGCCCGCGATAGGCCAGGTTTAGCGGCACATAGACGGCGCCCATCCAATTGATGCCGAACCAGGTCGCCAGGCACGTCTCGGAGTTCGGCAGCCATACGACAACTGTATCGCCCTGCCTAACGCCGGTCGCGGCGAGTCCAGCCGCCACGCTGCGAGCCCGACGATGCACGTCGGCATACGTGAGAGTGGGCCCTTTCCAGAATACGGCGTAGGGTTCGCCCGGCTTTTCGGCCGCCCAGCGCTCGAGCAAATAGCGCACAACACACTCGTTGCGGGTGGGCACGTCCGGATCCGCTCGGCCATCCTCCGCTGTGTTCACAAGCTGTATCCCTACATAAGTCGTTGCCCGCCGCTCATTGGGCGGCGTTTTGCGTGTTGCTTTACGTTACGGCGTCACGCCGTAGCGCGGTGTCGGGGTTGGGTTCTCGCTGCGCCGGGCACGCGAGAGTTCGAGGGCGTGCAGGATGCGCGGCCGGGTCTCGTTAGGCGGTATTACGTCATGCACGGTGAAGCGGGCGGCGGCATTCATCGGGCCGGTTCCACCTGCATAACGCGCTTCAATCTCACGCAGGGCGGCCTCGGGGTCGAGGGCTTCGGCGATCTCACGCTTGAAGCTGGCCGCGACGCCGCCCTGGACGGGAAGTGACGCGAAGTCGGCGGTGGGCCAGGCGACGACCAGGCTTTGCCCGCCACCCCAGCCGGCCATGGCGCAGGCGCCGAAGCCGAACGCTTTGCGGATGACGACGGTAATGGTCGGGACCGCAGCCCAGGCCAAGGCGGACACAACGGCCATGCCGGCGCGAAGTGCGCCCTCGCGCTCCGCCTGCGGGCCGGTCATGACGCCGGGTACATCCTGCAGAAACACGAGTGGCACATGGTATGCGCCGCAGATTTCAATAAAGTGCCGCGCTTTGTGCGCCGCGCTGGTCGTGATGGCCCCAGCATGCACCATCGGCTGGTTTGCGATGATGCCCACAGGATGCCCGTCCATGCGGGCAAAGCCGGTCAGAATCATACGGGCGAAGTCGGGCTTGATCTCAAAGAAGCTGCCGGCGTCGACCACCCCGCGAACGAGGCGGCGCATGTCGTAGGCCCGGCGAACTTGCGGCGGCACCACGGCATCGAGATCAATCGGCTCGGCGTCGCGGGGCATGCCGCGCGGAGGGTAGGACCATGCGTTCTGCGGTAGGTAGGACAGATAGTTCCGCGCCATATCCAGCGCAGCTTCGTCCGTCTCCGCCTCATTGTCGGCAACGCCGGAGATCCGGCAATGGACCTCGCTGCCGCCAAGTTCCTCCTTGGTGATGTCGACACCGATCGCGGCCTTGACCACGGGAGGGCCGCCAGCCGCCATCATCGCCGTGCCTTTGCGCATTACCACGAACTCGGCGCCGGCACCGACGAGCGCGGAGTCACCGGCGCACGGGCCTAGCACGAGGCCTACCTGCGGGGCGGTGCCGGACAGGCGCGCTAGATCGAGAAAGTGCGTGACGTCCGGCAGGCCGTCGTTCATGAGTTCCTGCCCCCGGGCGCCCGCGCCGTCCAGCAGCCAGATCAGCGGCACGCGCTCGCGCACCGCCATCTGGATCCCGTGCAGCTTCTTGCGGGCGTTGATCACCCCGTGGGACCCACCTTTGACGGTGAAGTCCTCGCCGATGACGCAGACCATCCGTCCATCGACCTTGCCGAAGCCCATGACGACGCCATCGGCGGGAGTCAGCGTCTCGAGGGTTGGCGGGGTCTGCGAGTAGTGCGAAGTGAAGCGGCCGTATTCCTGGAAGCTCCCCTCGTCGAGCAGCCGTGCCACTCGCTCCCGCACGGTAAGCTTTCCCTGGTCGTGCTGGCGCGCGATGCGGCCCTCGCCGCCCATGGAAAGGGCTCGTGCCTCCCACGCCGCGAGTTCCTCCAGGCGCCCGGCCATCGTGGGGGGGACCAGAGCGGGTTCGGTCTTGTCCACGACTTTAGCGAGCCCGTGTGGGGCGAAGCCGGCGCACGGCCTCAGAGAGAGTGGCGCCCAGCATGGATTTCACGACCGAGCCCAAGACAAATGGAGCGAGACCAACCGCCAGTGCCCGCGCCGGACCAATGGCGAGCGCGAGATAGGCAGTTCCTACGCCCAGAATGAGGGTATGTCCGAGCAGATAATTCAGGAAGGGACGTATGACCCCGTTGCCCCGTTCGCCGCGTGCCAAGTAGCCCGCCAGCCAGGCAGCCGGGACGAAGCTGACGAGATAGCCGCCGGTGGAGCCCGTCAGATGCACGAGCGTCCCGGAGAAATTGGCGAAAACCGGCAAGCCGCATGCGCCCTCTCCCAAGTAGAGCAGCACCGCGGCAGCACCCATGTGGGGGCCTAGCACCGAACCAACAGCCAGCACTGCAAGCGACTGCATGGTTGTTGGAACCACTAGCCCAGGCACCGCGATTTGTGCCGACGCGGCGATCAGTGCGCTCGCGCCGATGACCGTCAGGCCCCGGCCAAGCCGACTACCGCGTGCCAGGCCGATTCGGAGGGTCGTCTCTACAGCCGTGTGATGAGCACTCATACCTCGAACGAGGCGAGATCTTGCCCCTCCACCACGGCGTCGCCGGCGGCCACGAGAATATCCAGCACCGTGCCGTCTGAGGGTACCATCACCGGTATTTCCATCTTCATCGACTCCATAAGCAGCAACTCCTGGCCCGAGACGACGGCATCGCCGGCAGCACAGCTCAGATTAAGAATTGTACCAGCCATTTCAGCCTTAATCGTCTCGCGGCTCACGTGCGGGACGCCCGGTGATCAGCTTGGAAAGCAATTCGCATTTCAGACATTCCGCAGTGACGAGGGGATTGAACTAGGCAGTGTTTGTATCATACTCCAGAGTAGGGTCAATGAAGGAACGATGGCAGTGACAAATCGTCTTTTGGTTGCCAACCGGGGCGAGATTGCCTGCCGCATCATCCAGGCCTGCCACGCGCTAGGGTGGGAGGCGGTTGCGGTTCATTCGGAGGCAGATGCGGCAGCATTGCACGTTTCGTTGTCGGATCAGGCCGTCGTCCTGCCTGGTAAGTCCGCGCGGGAGACTTACGGCAATTCGGCGGCGTTGCTGGAAGCGGCGCGGCAGTCTGAAGCGCAGTTCGTGCATCCAGGCTACGGTTTTCTTTCGGAGAACGAAGCCTTCGCGCGCGCTGTCGTGCATGCTGGGCTGACTTGGGTTGGTCCTGACGCCGATACGATCGAGGAGATGGGCGACAAGGCGCGGGCACGCTCTCTTGCAGAGGCTGCCGGCGTGCCAGTGTTGCCGGGAAGTGGGCGCTTGCTGCCCGGGGAACCACTGGATCCGGAGTGGGTCAGCCGCACCGGCGTTCCGCTGCTGGTGAAGGCAACGGCAGGCGGCGGCGGCATGGGAATGCGCGTCGTCACACGGCTAGACGAGTTGGCAGACGCCGTTGCCGCCGTCCAGGCTCAGGCGGCCCGGTTGTTTAATGACCCCGCCGTGCTGGTCGAGCGTTATGTCCCCGAGGCCCGACACATCGAGGTGCAGGTGTTCGGGTTCGGCAATGGGCGGGCAGTGCATTTGTTCGAGCGGGACTGCTCGGTGCAGCGCCGGTTCCAAAAGCTCGTGGAAGAGACGCCTGCACCGAATCTGCCCGAAGCAACGCGCGAGGCTATGTGCGAGGCTGCGGTGGCGCTGACCCGGTCTCGCCAGTACGCGAGTGCAGGGACGGTCGAGTTCCTGTACGACGCAGGGTCGCACCAGTTCTACTTTCTGGAGATGAACACCCGCATCCAGGTCGAGCATCCCGTCACCGAGATGGCGACGGGGATGGATTTGGTTCAGATGCAATTGCGCCTGGCGATGGGAGAGGGATTGTTGGAGGTGCGACAAGACCGAATCGTTGCAAGACGACACGCATTCGAGTTCAGGTTGTGCGCCGAAGATCCATCAAAGAACTTCCGGCCATCGCCGGGCATGTTGCGGACGCTGGATCTTCCTAAAGCCGGCATGGATGTCCGCGTCGACTGCGGAGTCCGGGCCGGCGATGCCGTGAGCCCGCTGTTCGACTCATTGATCGCCAAAATCATTTGCACCGGTGCGACCCGCGACGAGGCGCTGCGGGTTGCCGCTGCTGCGCTGGTGCAAATCAGTGTTTCAGGCCTCGCGACGAACGCCGGTCTGCTGCAGCGAATTTGCGAGCACCCAGTTTTTCGCGCGGGAGAGCATACGACGGGCTTCCTGATAGCGCACCTTGCCGAACTGCTGCCGGTCCAAGCTGCCTGAGCCGTATACAGGTATGTCTACGCGAGGGCGTTTCCCGCTCGAAATCGTGGAAGAACTGGATTCGACCTCTTCCGAGTTAATGCGCCGGGCCGCTGCAAGCGCCCATGGACCCGTCGCACTGCTTGCCAGGCGTCAGACTAGCGGGCGCGGAAGACTGGGCCGAAGCTGGCAATCGCTCGAAGGCAACCTGCATCTCTCAGTATTACTTGACTTGCCCCACCAGCGAGCCGCCGGTCGCTGGTCGCTTTTAGCTGCCGTGGCCATGCTGGATGCGCTGCGGAAGCTCGTACCGGACCAGCCGTTCAATCTCAAGTGGCCCAACGACGTGCTGCTGCACGGGCGCAAGCTGGCGGGCATATTACTGGAACTCGTGCCGGCCCCGGAAAATAAATTTCGCCTTGTGATCGGCTTCGGCATGAATGTGGCCATCGCACCTTCCAGCTTGGATCGGCCGGTCATCTGCCTGGCCGACATAGGAGCCACGGGAGAGATTGAGACAATTGCTGTGACAGTCCTGGCAAGCCTTTCGGGGTGGATCGACCGCTTTGAAGCACAAGACTTTGGTCCAGTCCGCGAAGCATGGTTGGCAGTTGGCCATCGCCCTGGCTGCCCGTTAACCGTCACACAAGGCGCGGCACGGTTAGAAGGCACTTTCGTCGATATTGCCGAGGACGGGGGGCTGCTGCTCCAATGTGGCGATCAGCAGGTCAAGATTGCTGGCGGCGAGGTCTCGGCAAGTCAGGCCAATTGGCCGTCCGGGAACAATCAATCCTAATGGCTCGGTTAGGCTCACAGCGACCCCCAGCTTCTGTGGTGCGTGGGCAACGTCGCCATCCGGGTTGAAGCGCTGCTCACGACGCTCAGCGATGCTGAGGCAATCGCGAGCAACTGTGAGGCGCCGTCTGACCAAGGTTATACATACTGCCTTTTTGCGAATTATTTTGTAACATTCTGCTCGTACTTCGCACTCCGCTACACGAATTCGAATGGCGTTGTTGAAAGCTTAATTTATAGAATACGTCATCGCAGACAGACGCTCGTTGTCGCAAAAGATTCCAACATATGCGACGTATGAAAAGTTACGAGTGCTGCGACAAAGCGTCAGCCCAGATGTTTGGACGTCCGCTTTGGAGTAAGCGGGCAGGGGCAACGCATGAGATTGACCTTCTGACTACATGCTATTTGCGGAGTAGATGAAGCATGTATTTGTCGTTCCAAGCGACTTACTTTCCTCTGCCCCGCTCAAGGCAGCTTGTTACGGCTATACAGCGCGATGTCGTCCCAACCCTCGGCGCAAACGATCACCGCGCAAAATCCGATGACCAGAATGTTTTTTAGCTGGTGCTCCACTTTGCCGCCACAACGGGAATTTTCAACACTCCTTTAAAGGTCCAGAAATCAATTTAAATCAATGGGTTATCTCTTTCTCGAGAATGGTTTATCTCCAATTTCAAGGCAAGAACGTATAGGAAAGCCGAAGCGAGTCCCCGCCGGATCTACGCTGAAATCTCATGCGTTGCCCCTGAGTAAGCGGGACCGATTAAGCGGACTATGGTGGACCAGCCGTAGAAAGCCACCGACCAGGGTGAAAGCCCGCACCTGCTATCAAGCGGCAATTCGATCACAGCCGACGGTGGCGATGGTCAAGAAGGGGCAGGTGCACAACTTCGGCGGGCGAGCCATGAAAGCGCAAGCCACCTTCGTTGCCGGCCTGTTCGCGGTGGCTGCCTGAACCACCAGGCCGACACCACCCAACACAGCCCGACCAGGAATTTGCAATAGAACCAGATAGCTTTACGCCTGTCCGCAACTGGCTGGGCGTGCCCAGGCCGAGAGATTGTGGGTTTGGCCACGTAATACACCCTGCCCGGCAAAGCGTTGCACTTCGGTCTGCAGCATACGGATCACGCAACGGATCATTGGCGTGACCGGCCTGTGGGGTGGGGTAGCGATCACTAGCATCGCGCGCATGGATGGCGTCTGGAACGGATGCGCCCGTAGCCGTCCCTCCTGCACCTCTCGATGCACGGCGCCGAAGGGCAGCACCGTGCAGGCGGAGCCACGCTCCACCAACTGCTTGATTGCAGCGACGCAGTCGATCTCCATCGTCACGTTGGGCTGGATGCGTTCGGACCAGCACGCCGCGTCCACCACCCGGCGGAGGCCATTGCCGGGGCCGGTCAGCAGGCAGGGTCGATTGGCTAATTCGATCAACTCGACACTACGGGCTGCTTCAGGAGGCTGCAGGTCGCCAGCTTCGATCAGGAACAGATCTTCTAGCAGCAAGGGCGTAGTGAGGATGTTGCTGCTGCGCCGAGCGTCGTACAGCACGGCCAAGTCCAGCCGCCCGGCTTCGATCCACTCAAGCAGCACGCCACTAAAGCTTTCTCGCATGCGAAGATGGGCATGCGGGTAGCGGGCAGCGAACACGGTAGCCAACTCGGCACCAACCGTAGCCGCGATCGAGGGTGGAGTTCCAATCACCACCTCACCGACCTCGTCCAGCGTGTGGGATTGCAGCTCGACGCGCACGTCGTCCAGCTGACGCAGTGTGACGATGGCAACTTCGAGCAGCCGCTTGCCGGCATCAGTCAGGAACACGCCGCGACCGTGGCGATAGAACAGGTCGGTGCGCATCTCTGCTTCCAGCTTGCCCATTTGTCGGCTCAGCGTGGGTTGGCTGACGGACAGCCTGGCGGCAGCACGTGAGAGGCTGCCCGCGGTCGCGATCTCGGTGAAATAGCGTAGTTCCAGCAAGTCCATCGGACGTTAGCCTGCAGTTCAGCCAGTACGAATAGCTGGTATGGTATAGTCCGAATAGCTGATAGCAGGCAAAACTTCTTAACTAGGTCGCTACCGGCTGTAGAATGACCCACAAATAGTCCCCGCAAGGATGGTCCTGCCCATGTCGAGAAGGTCGTCGCCGCTGTCCGCCGTCAGCGTGGGTTACTTGGAAAGCCTATACGGGCAGTTTCGAGCCGATCCGAGCCGAGTGGACGAAAGTTGGCGCTGCCTTTTCGACGTGCTTGATCAAATTGGTGGCTCCAACGGGATCGACGTGTTGGACGAGCTGACGCAATCCGGCAAGCTTGCCGGGGAGGACGGCATGGCGGAGCTGTTCCGCAGCCGTGGTCACCTGCTGGCGCACTTGGACCCGCTTGAGGAGCCGGAGACGGCCAACACGATCGCCCCTCACCTGCCGCCGCCGGCTCCAGCGGACGCGGCAGCGCTGTATGCCGGCAGGCTAGCAGTAGAGACCGCCCACATCGATGACGCGATGTTGCGCAATTGGCTGATCGCTGCCTGGGAAGCTACCAGCGCGCCGGCCAGCCAAGCCGAGCAGCGTACCATGATGAACGAATTGCTACGTGCGGACGAGTTCGAGCGCTTCATGGCCCGCAAGTTCCCAACCAAGAAGCGATTTGGGGCCGAGGGTGCTGAGGCCGTCGTGCCGTTGCTTCGCCAGGTGCTACGCCGTGCCGCGAGCGCCGGGGTCACCCACGCGGTGATCGGTACGATGCATCGCGGTCGCCTCAACCTCGCCAGCAACGTGCTCGGCCGTCCGCTCGCGCAAATGCTGGCGGAGATTCAGGGCGCCCATCCTTTTCCCGCCGACACCGCCCGCCCTGGCGATGTGCCATATCATCTTGGCCATTCCGGGATGATCGACACGGGCGCTGGCACGGTAGCGGTGACACTGCTGGCAAACCCCTCGCACCTCGAGGCAGTAGATCCGGTGGCGCTGGGCGCTGCCCGTGCAATGGGCGAGCGGGAAGGCGGCGTCGCACGCGTGCTGCCCGTGATCATCCATACGGACGCGGCGGTCATCGGCCAAGGGGTGGTGGCGGAAACGCTGCAGCTCGCCGGGGTGCCCGGCTTCACGGTGGGCGGTACGGTGCACTTGATAATCAACAACCAAATCGGCTTTACCACCGATGTGGCGGAGGCTCGAACCTCCACCCACTGCACGGGCGCCTGGAAGGCGGTGGATAGCTGCATTGTCCATGTCAACGGGGACGATGCAGCTGCCGTCATTCAGGCTGCATCGATCGTGGTAGATTGGCGGCAGGCCCATGCTCGAGACGCGGTGGTCGACCTGGTCTGCTACCGCCGCAATGGCCACAACGAGATCGACGAGCCCACTTTTACTCAGCCGGTGCTGTATCAACGCATCAGCGCGCACACGCCCGTCGCTATATCTACTGCCAAGCGGCTGATCGCGGATGGCGTGGTGTCGGAGGCGGAGATGACGGCGGTGACCAGTGCCTACCGGGCAGAGCTGGATGCGGCCTACGAGGCGAGCCAATGTTTTCGCCCCAACACCAGTAGTTACCCTGACTTGCCGACCCAGCGCGCGGCGCGGGGCACCTCCACCGGCGTGGCATTGAAAAATCTGCGCGCGGCGGGCGACATACTGGCCGCGGCCCCGGCTGGGCTGTCGGCGCACCCGAAGATGGAGCGCCTGCTGCGCCAGCGTCTTCTAGGTGACAGTGGCATTGGATGGGCGATGGCGGAGTCGCTCGCCTTCGCGACCTTGCTGCAGGAAGGCGTGGCAGTGCGTTTGACCGGGCAGGACGTGGTGCGCGGCGCGTTTTCCCACCGGCACTACAACTTAGTGGACACTGCCACCGGGCAGCGCCACAGCCTGCTGGAAACCGTGGCCGCGGGACGGGCTCCGGTTGCGATCCATAATAGCCCGCTGTCGGAATACGCCGTCCTCGGCTTTGAGTATGGCTACAGCTTAGAATGCCCGGATGGGCTGACGTTGTGGGAGGCTCAGTTCGGCGACTTCGCCAACGGCGCTCAGATCGTCCTCGATCAGTTCGTTGCCGCCGGGGAGGAGAAATGGTGCACGCCCTCCAGCCTGGTCATGCTGTTGCCACATGGCTTGGAAGGCCAGGGCCCAGAGCATTCCTCTGCCCGTCTGGAGCGGTTTCTGCAGATGGCGGCGGGCGACAACATCCGGATTGCCAACCCCTCCACTCCGGCGAGCTATTTCCACCTGCTACGGCGGCAGGCCCTGGTTGGCGAACGCAAGCCCTTGGTCGTAATGGGCGCCAAGCGGCTGCTGCGGCTGCCGGCGGCGACTTCTCAGTTGGCCGCGTTCGGGCCAGGCACTGCCTTCGCGCCAGTCGTAGTGGATGCGGTGGACGACGCTGCCGGCCGTATCCTACTGTGCAGTGGCAAGCTCGCATACGATTTAGCGCAGGAGCGTGCGCGCCGTACTGCGAATGATGTCGCGATACTGAGGCTTGAGGAGTTGTATCCGTTCCCGGCGGCGGCCCTTCAGGCGGTGTTTGCGCGCTGGCCGGACGCACCCTGTGTCTGGGTGCAGGAGGAGCCGCGTAATATGGGTGCCTGGTCCTGGCTGGACCGTCGTGTGGAGGCGGTGCGACGTGAAGCAAGGTTGGCGGCGCCCACGATGACTTATGTTGGTAGAGCGGAATCTGGGTCGCCGGCCGGATCGTTTCACGGCGACCACGACGCCGAGCAGGCGCGCATCGTTGCCGACGCCTTCACGGTGGCGTGCTGACCGTGCTCGGGATCCTGGACGGAATGCGGCTGGTCGAGGTGTCAGCCTTCATCGCGGCGCCGTCGGGCGCCATGACGCTAGCGCAGCTTGGCGCCGAGGTGATCCGAATCGACCCAATCGGCGGCAACATCGACATCAAGCGCTGGCCGTTTGCACCCGGCGGTGACAGCCTTTACTGGGCCAGCCTGAATAAGGGGAAGCGCTCCGTCTGCCTGGCGCTCGACAAGCCCGAGGGGCAGGAGATCGCTAGCGCTCTCATCACCGCCCCGGGCGAGGCTGCCCGCCCGTGGCTGGCTTAACTGCGCGGCATTATCCTATCGCCGGACCGACTTGATCATGCTGCGGCTTACCTGCAGCTCGGATGGTAGCGCGGCGGTGGACTACACGGTCAACTGTGCCAGCGGTTCCCCGACTGCCACTGGGTGTAACGAGGAGTCGGTCAACCATGTGCTCAGCCGGCGTGGGACGTGGCAGCCGGGGTGTACTTATCCACCGCGCTGCTGGCCGCAGAGCGGGCCCGGCAGCGCCCTGGCCATGGCCAGGAGGTGACCCTGGCGCTGAGCGACGTGATGCTGGCGACCGTGTCCAACCTTGGCTACGTGGCCGACGTCCAGGTGAACGGCAAGGTGCGGCCGCCCATTGGCAACGACCTATACGGGGCATTCGGGCGTGATTTCCGCACCGCGGACGGGCGCTACGTGATGCTGACCCCTACCTTCACTCGGCAGTGGCGCGCGATCGGCAAGGCGACCGGGCTGGCAGACTGGCTCGCCCTAATGAGGCAGGCCATAGCGGTCGATCTGGATACAGAGGCCGGTCGGTTCGGAGCCCGGGCTGGCATCGCCGCAGTGCTGGAGCTGTGGATCGCGGCACGCACCCTGGTTAAAATCGGCATTGCGCTGGACGCCACGGGCGTGCTGTGGGGGCCGTATCAGGATTTTGGCCAGCTGGTTCGCGAGGACCCGCGCTGCTCGGCCGCCAACCCGGTGTTCGGCACCATCGACCAGCTGGGCGTCGGCCGCATTCTGGCCAACGCCACGCCGCTGAGCTGTTCCACCGCTGGCCGGGTGCCCCCGGCTGCGGCACCCCGTCAGGGGGATGATACCAAGGCCGTGTTGGGCGAGATGCTCGGCATTACAGGACAAAACTACGCCAAGCTGCACGATTCGGGCATTGTGTCCGGTCCGGCGGCCCCATAACGGAGGGTGCGATGAACGAGATGAGTGCAGTGCCGACGCCCGACACGCCGGCTGTATTTGATCGGTGCGAAGCCGGGCTGTCCTTGGCGGAGCGGCTGTTGGCCGCGATGCGGCAAAGCGTGGCGCGCCAGGTGGCCTCCGTGGGTAAGCTGCAACCGGCGCTGCTGGAGACGCATCAATTTGCGCTGCACGGTTTCGCTTGGCAGGCCACCTATGTGGAGGCGCTGCGACGCCTTCTGCATTGGGCGCAGGACTTGCGTCAGGCAGGGCGGCTGACGGTGCTGGAGACGGCGATGCTACGCCTCGGCTTTGCGGAATACCTCACCCAGCTCGGTAGCGGCATCCCGATGAGCCAATCGGAGATGGTGCGCCCCCGCGATTGCGGCCTGCCCGTCGAGACTACCCTGGCCTATTTGGCCGACCCGGCGTTGGCCTTCCTGTCCGACCCGGCCGCGCTGAACGCGGCGCGCCATCTGCTGGCCGAAGCGGCATCGCAAGGCCACTTCGGCGATGTGGGGGTGGAGGACGAGACCATCTACGCCATCCGTGAGCAGTTCAACCGCTTTGCTGATGCCGAGATAACGCCGCACGCGCAAGGCTGGCACCAGCGTGACGAGCTGATCCCGATGCCGATCGTGCGCCAGCTTGCCGAGATGGGGGTCTTCGGCCTCACCGTGCGGGAGGAAGACGGTGGTTCCGGCTTGGGCAAGATCGTCATGTGCGTGGTATCGGAGGCCCTGAGCCGCGGCTATGTCGGTGTCGGCTCGTTGGGCACACGGGCGGAAATCGCGGCCGAGCTGATCGGCATCGCCGGCACCCCCGCGCAAAAAGCGCACTGGTTACCCGCGATCGCGTCCGGCACGGTGCTGCCGACGGCGGTGTTCACCGAACCCAGTACCGGGTCCGACTTGGGCAGCCTCCGCACCCGCGCGGTGCGGGATGGCGACGATTATGTGGTGACGGGGGCCAAGACCTGGATAACCCACGGCGCCCGATCCGACTTGATGACGCTGCTGGTCCGCACCGACCAGCACAGCGCCGACCATCGAGGCCTGTCCATGTTGCTGGCCGAGAAGCCCCGCGGCGACGACGCCGATCCGTTCCCTGCGCCGGGCATGAGCGGGACGGAGATCGGTGTGCTCGGCTATCGCGGCATGAAGGAGTACGAGATCGCATTCGAGGGCTTTCGCGTGCCCGCGGCCAACCTGCTGGGCGGGGTAGAGGGGCAGGGCTTCAAGCAGTTAATGGAGACGTTTGAGAGCGCCCGCATCCAGACCGGCGCCCGCGCACTGGGGGTGGCGCAGAACGCCCTGGAGTTGGGGGCGGCCTATGCCAGGGAACGGGCGCAGTTCGGCAAGGCCATCATCGGCTTCCCACGGGTCGCGGCCAAGATCGCCTTCATGGCGACGGAAACTATGATGGCCAGGCAGCTCACCTACCACGCCGCCCATCGCAAGGACGAAGGGCATCGCTGCGATATCGAGGCAGGCATGGCCAAGCTGTTGGCGGCGCGGGTCGCCTGGTCTAACGCCGATTGCGCCCTTCAGGTGCATGGCGGCAACGGCTACGCCATCGAGTATCCGATCAGCCGCGTCCTGTGCGACGCGCGCATCCTGTCGATCTTTGAGGGCGCGGCGGAAATCCAGGCCCAGGTAATCGCCCGCGGCCTGTTGGGAAGGTTGAATTGAGCAGCCGTTTCACCTGCGACCACGTTCATCTGCGCAGCCTGGATGCCAAGGCGGCGGCCCGGTTCTACGTGACGATGTTCGACGCCGTGCCCACGCCATCCGGATTGGAGCAGCGGGAGGTCGTGGATCTGGGCGGCCTCACGCTATTCATCGAACAGGTGTCTCCGGGAACCGCCGCCACACCCCCGCCGCCCTTCCTGGGGGTGGAGCACATCGGCCTGTCCGTGACTGGCTTCGATGCGATCGTGGCCGATTTGACCGTCAAGGGGGCTGTGTTCGCGGTAGCGCCGCATTCGCCGCGACCCGGGATCAAGATCGCTTTCGTGCAGGCGCCGGACGGGGTCGCCGTCGAGATCCTGGAGCGCGCCTGAGTTAGTCCAGCAAGACCCAGCACCCGCCAAAAATCGTCGTCCATTGGCGGGTGCTGCAGTTAGCTAGACCAGAAGCGGCGGTCCACGCCTACTCCGATGCGATCGGCTGCCGCGTCATGGTCAACGAGATGACGGCCCCGATCACCAGCAAGACGCCAGCCACCAGAAATGCGTAAGTGAAGTCCCCAGTTGCCTGCAGGATGTAGCCGGTGGCGATCGGTGCGGCCAAGCCAAACAACTGCCCCCCTACCTGCATGATGGCGATCGCCGTGCCCAGGCTGCCGCTATGCCGTAGGAGATCGCTCGTTAGAGACCACTGCATTGCAAACACGCTGTTCACACAAGCGACCGAGACCGCGATCAGCGTCAAAAGCAGCAGATCGGATTGGGCGTAGGGCGTGTACGCCATGACACTGGCGAGCAGGAGCAGGATCACCACAGCCACGCGCCGATTGCCTGCAAGCACGGCTTCCGGTGTCAGCAAACGGTCGCAGACCGCACCGATCAGCAGGATCAGCACCGTAGCCGCGAGATAGCAGGCGGCCATATCGACACCGGAGGTGATGACCTTGGCGCCTCGGCTTTGAACCAAGTAGCTTGGCAGCCAGGTGAGGAACAAGTACTGGGTATAGTTGGCACAGCCTTGCGTCAGGGTGATCCCCCACAGCGTGCGGGACCCGAGCAACTGTCCGAAGCTCAACTTCGCTCCGCTGGCGATTTTCAGGTCGGCGCTGCGCGTTTGTAGGATCATGCGGCGTTCCGGCTCGGGGAGCCATCGCGCACGTTCCGG
>Ga0160427_10000474_pt1 | contig 24511 bp, 23 predicted proteins | sample SolpanmetagenomL_FD_108194 | JGI IMG/M metagenome (GOLD analysis project Ga0160427, IMG submission 108194) | Solar panel surface microbial communities from Lawrence Berkeley National Laboratory, California, USA - L | ecosystem: Engineered > Built environment > Solar panel > Unclassified ...
GCAGGTGGATGTGCCAGTCGTCCGGCCGGCGGATGGTGATCCGCTCGACCGGCTTCGCCTCCTGGCGCTCGGCGGGGAACAGGTCGGCGACGCCCATCGCGAAAACTCCTCAGGCCTGACCGAAGGCGGAGATGCCGCCATGGGCCGCCGACCATTCGGCCGGGGCGTTGAGGAAGCGCTCGACCTCGTCGAGCGTCTTCGGGTCGAAGGTGCCCATCTCCTTGGCCACCGCCAGCACGTCCCACCACGTGGTGAGATAGTGGAGCTTGATGCCGATCTCCTCCATCAGCGCGGCGCTGCCCGGGAAGATGTCGTAGTAGAACAGCACGAAGCAGTGATCGACCTGGGCGCCGGACTCGCGCAGGGCGTTGCAGAAATTCACCTTGCTGCGCCCGTCGGTGGCGAGGTCCTCGACCAGCAGCGTCCGGGCGCCCTCGACGATCTCGCCCTCGATCTGGGCGTTGCGGCCGAAGCCCTTGGGCTTCTTCCGGATGTACTGCATCGGCAGCATCATCCGGTCGGCGATCCAGGCCGCGAAGGGGATGCCGGCGGTCTCGCCGCCCGCGATGTGGGTGAGCTTCTCGTAGCCGATCTCGCGCACGATCGTGGCGGTGGCGAAGTCCATGAGGGTCGAGCGCAGGCGCGGGAACGAGATGATCTTCCGGCTGTCCGTGTAGACCGGGCTCGCCCAGCCCGACGTGAACTTGAACGGCTCGTCCTTGTAGAAGAGGACCGCGCCGATCTCGAGGAACATCTTGGCCGCCTCGCGGGCGATCACCGTCCGGTCGAAGGGCAGGAAGGGGCTGGTCATGCGGCGTGCGCGCTCCCGCTGAGGGCGCTCTCCATCGGCGAAGGACCCGGCCGGAGGCTGAGAGCGCGTGAGACTGAGGTCTGGCCGCCCTCCTCCGCCCTGGCTCCGCACGCGTCAAGTCTGCGCGGGACGCTATCCGCGCCTCAAGCGCCGGCCCGGAGATGCGCGAGGTGCCGGATTGCGAGCGCGTAGCCGTGCGTCCCGAACCCGGCGAGCACGGCCGTCGCGGCGAGCGAGATATAGGAGTGATGGCGGAAGGCCTCGCGCCGGTGGACGTTCGAGATGTGGCACTCGATCACCGGCACCGCGCAGGTGTTCAGCGCGTCGAGGATCGCCACCGAGGTGTGGGTGTAGGCCCCCGCGTTGATGACGATCCCGGCGGATCCGACACGGAAATCGTGGATCGCGTCGATCAGCACGTGCTCCGCATTGCTTTGCCGAAAATCGACCTGCAGCCCGAAGCCGGCGGCCGTGTCGCGGCAAAGAGCCTCGACGTCGGCCAGCGTCTCGCGGCCGTAGATCTCGGGCTGTCGCTTGCCGAGCAGGTTCAGGTTCGGCCCGTTCAGGACCAGGACGGTGTCGTTCATCGTGTGCCCCGTGGCCCGGGCGGCGTGGCCGACTTACCGCCCGGGCCTCGTCCCCATACTCGACCTTGTAAGTCAGTTCGCATCCCCTCGGGCAAGGCCGGATCGCATCGGCCGCGCGGGGATCGGAGCGCGGCTCGGATCGACCGGTCCGACCCCGTGCTCACGCCGCCGCGGCGGAGAGCGCACCGAGGTCGCGGACCAGCTCGTCCACGCGCTCGGGCTTCGCGTCCCAGGCGAACATGAAGCGCGCGCCACCGCCGATGAAGGTGTAGAACCGCCATCCCCGGGCGCGCAGGCCGTCCATGGTGGCGGGCGGCAGCGTCAGGAAGACCGCGTTGGCCTCCACGGGAAACAGTGCCCGCACCCCTGGCAGCCCGGCGACGGCCTCGGCGAAGCGCCGGGCGCAGGCGTTCCCGTGCGTGGCGTTCCTCAGCCATGCGCCGCTCTCCAGCATGCCGACCCAGGGGGCCGCGAGGAAGCGCATCTTCGAGGCCAGTTGGCCCGCCTGCTTGCAGCGGTAGCCGAAATCCTCGGCGAGCTTCGGATCGAAGAACACCACCGCCTCGCCGGCATGCATCCCGTTCTTGGTACCGCCGAAGCACAGGACGTCGATGCCCGCCCGCCACGTCATGTCGCCCGGGCTGCAGCCGAGGCTCGCGCAGGCATTGGCGAAGCGCGAGCCGTCCATGTGGAGCGCGAGACCGAGGTCCCGGCAGGTCGCCGACAGCGCCCGCAGCTCGGCGAGGCTGTAGACCTGACCCGTCTCGGTGGGCTGCGTGATCGTTACAACCCGCGGCCGCGGGAAGTGGATGTCGCTCCGGTTCTGAGCGAGGCCGCGGATCGCGTCCGGCGTGAGCTTGCCGCCCTCGGTCCGGACGGTCAGCAGCTTCGAGCCGTTGGAGAAGAATTCCGGTGCGCCGCACTCGTCGGTCTCGACATGGGCCGAATCGGCGCAGATCACGCTGTGATAGGACTGGCAGAGGGCGGCCAACGCCAGGGCGTTGGCGGCGGTGCCGTTGAACGCGAAGAACACTTCGCACTCGGTCTCGAAGAGGGCCCGGAACGCGTCGGCGGCGCGCTGCGTCCACCCGTCCTCGCCGTAGGCCGGGGCATGGCCGCGATTGGCCGCCTCCATGGCCGACCAGGCCTCCGGGCAGATGCCGGAGTAGTTGTCGCTGGCGAATTGCTGCGAGTCGTCGTGTCTCATCCGCGCAACCTAGCACGACACCGGCGAAGATGGATCGCGCAAGCAGGTTGGAACTGGTGCGCGCTTGGTGTAATAGGCCCGCCAATGCGTGGGCTCCACGCCGATTCGGAAACCGACGTTCCCGTCCCTCCCGGGTTCATCCCGGGCGAGGGACGTTGCCGGTTTCCAGATCGGCGGCGGGCTGCGCGAGCCCCAAATCCAGGTCCAGAGGATCAAGTCCGTTGCAGGTACTCGTTCGCGACAACAACGTCGATCAAGCGCTCCGCGTCCTCAAGAAGAAGATGCAGCGCGAGGGCATCTTCCGCGAGATGAAGCAGCGCAAGGCTTATGAGAAGCCGTCCGTGCGCAAAGCTCGCGAAAAGGCCGAGGCCGTCCGCCGCGCCCGCAAGCAGGCCCGCAAGACCGCGATCCGCGAGGGCCTGATCGCCGCGCCGAAGCCGAAGCCCCGTTTCCCCGCCGGCGGCCGTCGCCCCGGCTTCCCGTCCCCGACGGCGGCGCAGCCGCAGGGCGGCAACGCCTCGGGTCAGGTCCCGGTCACGCCGGCTCCCGTCGCCTGAGCGACCACGGAGCGGCTTCGAAAGAGCCCGGCCCGCGTCAGCGGCCGGGCTTTTTCTATGGCCGGGTGCCGGGCGGGTCCTGCCGGCCATCCGCCCGCTCGGCCAGGCCGCCGGTCTCGCGAGCGAAGCGAAACAAGCCCGTCGCCCCACGCCCGGGGAGGTCGTGAGGCTCCAGGTCGCGCCGCTGCGCTCACGCAGACCGTTCGGAAAGGCCGCCCAGGCTCAGGCAGCCTTGCTTCAGGCCGCCCGGGTTCAGGCAGCTTTGGCGGCGATCGTCGCGCGTTCGGCCTGAACCAGCACGTCGAGGGCGCGCCACGGCTTCTGCATGTACACCGCCTGATCGGGCAGGCGCGCGTCGCGGCTCGCCCCGGAGGTGATGACCACGCGCACGTCCGGCCAGCGGCGGCCCACCGCCTGAGCGAGGGAGATACCGTCCATCGCGCCCGGCAGGCGCACGTCGGCGAAGAGCAGGGCCACGGTGACGTCGGCGCGCTCCAGCACCGACAGGGCCGCCTCCGCGCTCTCGCAAGCGATCACGCCGAGATCCGTCTCTTCCAGCACCGCGGTGGCGAGATCGCGCACCGCCGCGTCGTCCTCGACGACGAGAGCCACGGGGCTGGAACTATCGGGCTGTGCGCGATCCATGAAAGGTCTCCTGATCTCGGTGATTTACCCCTCGACGGGTCACGGCCTCATGAGCAGGCTTCTGATTCCCCGATTCGGCCATGCTGGCCTGTCAGGAGCCGGCTCACAAGAGTCGTGGCGATTCGGCGGGCGTATGCCTGCCCTGCGGCCAAGGGTCATCACTTTCGTGCACAACGCCCGAAATTGGCGCAACGCACGGGCGGTTAAGAAACTGTTCACCGAAGTGGACCGACTGTTAACCTGCTGGGCGGCGCGGACCCATCCCGGTGGGGCGTTCTCGGCGGATTCAACGCGGACCAGAGCTGAAGGATCGACCTCCCCCATGTGCCGTTTCCTCGCCTACAGCGGTGAGCCGGTCTTCCTCTCCGACCTCGTCTGCGCGCCGACCCACTCGCTGGTGCATCAGTCGCTGCACGCCGACGAAGGGAAGACCGAAACCAACGGCGACGGGTTCGGCATCGGCTGGTACGCCGAGCGGCCGGAACCGGGGGTCTATCGGGATATCTCGCCGGCGTGGTCGGACGAGAACCTGGTGAACCTGTGCGGGCAGGTCCGGGCGCGGACGTTCTTCGCCCATGTGCGCGCCTCGACCGGCACCGCGACCGCCCGGGCGAACTGCCATCCGTTCGTCCACGGCCGCCATCTGTTCATGCATAATGGCCAGATCGGCGGCTACCATCGGATCAAGCGCCGGCTCGAGGCCATGATCCCGGACGCCTATTACGATCACCGCCGCGGCAGCACCGATTCCGAGGCGATCTTCCTGCTAGCGCTGGCCAACGGGCTCGAGACCGATCCGGTTGGCGCGATGGCGCGGACGCTGGGCTCCATCCGCGAGCTGATGGCGGCCGCCAATGTCTGCGAGCCGCTGCGCTTCACCGCGCTCCTGACCGACGGCGAGACGCTCACCGCCTATCGCTGGGCCTGCGACGGCCGTCCCCCGAGCCTGTACTACCGCGAGGGTCCCGGCGGCATCGTGGTGGTCTCGGAGCCGATCGACGGATGCCGCGAGGGATGGCAGGTCGTCCCGAAGGGCGGCACGCTCCGCGCCCGCCACGGCGCGGCGACGGTCGTGCAGGTGCCTGGAACCACGAGCCGCGCAGCAGCCTGAATACAAACGGGACCAGCCATGCCGCGGGAGGCATTGCCGGGTCGCGCCGTATGTCCACATTCCGCCCACGGCCGATCGTGCGGCCGGGCGGGAATCGACCGATGTATCCGGATACCGAGCTTCACATCGCCGGGCGCTGGCGCGCGGGCGCCGACCGGGAGACCCTGGGGGTCCTGAACCCGGCTACGGGCGAGACGATCGGACAATGCGCCGTCGCCACACAGGCCGATCTCGACGAGGCCCTGGAGGCCGCCGCCCGTGCGTTCCCGGCGTGGCGGAAGGTGGCGCCGTTCGAACGCGCCAAGGTGATGCGCAAGGCCGCCGACCTGCTGCGCGCCCGGGCCGACGACATCGCCCGCACCATGACCCAGGAGCAGGGCAAGCCGCTTGCCGAAGCGCGGATGGAGACCCTGGCGGCGGCCGACATCATCGACTGGTTCGCGGAGGAAGGTAAGCGCGCCTACGGCCGCGTCATCCCGGGGCGCGCCGACGGCGTCCTGCAGGCGGTGATCCGCGAGCCGGTGGGTCCGGTGGCCTGCTTCACGCCCTGGAACTTCCCGATCAACCAAGCGGTCCGCAAGATCTCGGCGGCCCTCTGCACCGGCTGCACGGTGATCCTGAAAGGCCCCGAGGACACGCCGGCCAGTTGCGCGGCCCTGGTCCGCGCCTTCCTGGATGCCGGCATCCCGGGCGATGCGCTCTCGCTCGTCTACGGCGATCCGGCGACCATCTCGGCCTACCTGATCCCGCACCCGGTCATCCGGAAGATCTCGTTCACCGGCTCGACCGTGGTCGGCAAGAAGCTCGCCGCGCTGGCGGGCGAGCACATGAAGCGCGCGACCATGGAACTCGGCGGCCACGCGCCGGCGATCGTGTTCGGCGACGCGGACGTCGAGAAGGCCATCGCGGTCCTCGCCCCGTCGAAGTTCCGCAATGCCGGACAGGTCTGCGTCTCGCCGACCCGCTTCCTGGTGCACGATACGGTGTTCGACCGCTTCGTCGAGGGCTTCACGAGCTTCGCCAAGGCCCTGAAGGTCGGCGACGGATTGGATCCCGACACCAAGATGGGTCCCCTGATCCACGGCCGCCGCCTCGACGACATCACGGCGCTGAGCGCCGACGCGGAAACGAGCGGGGCCGGCCTGCGCACCGGCGGCCAGCGCATCGGCAACCAGGGCAATTTCTTCGAGCCGACCGTCTTCACCGAGGTGCCGCTCACCGCCCGAATCATGAACGAGGAGCCCTTCGGGCCCGTGGCCTTGATCAACCGCTTCTCGGACGACGACGAGGCGCTGGCCGAGGCCAACCGGCTGCCCTACGGCCTGGCGGCCTACGCCTACACCCGCTCGGCCGAGCGCGCGGCCCGGGTGTCCAACGGGGTCGAGAGCGGCATGATCTCCATCAACCACCACGGCTTGGCCCTGCCGGAGACGCCGTTCGGCGGCGTGAAGGATTCGGGCTACGGCAGCGAGGGCGGCCCGGAGGCGCTCGACGCCTACCTGGTGACCAAGTTCGTCACGCAGGCGAACTTCTGACGAGCCGCGCGGCGCGTCAGTAGTGGGGAGGCGGCGGCTCCGCTCCGCGCGGCGCGGCGCGGACCGCCGCCTCCTCCACCTGCTCCCGGAGCCCGTCGACCTGCCGCGTGAGGCGGTCGATCAGCTGCCACTGCGCGGTCACGGTCCGGTTCAGATCCTCGATCGTGGCCTCCTGCTCGGTGAGACGCATCTCCAGGCGGTCGATCCGGCTCGGTTCGTCCATCACCGCTCTCCCGTCCGACCCGCCACACGCGGTTCGGTGTCCCCGCGCCGGCTCTTAGCGCAACCGGGACATCCCGCGATATACAGGTGCGCCGCTGCGGTCCCGGACAGCCCCGACGCGTCCGGCCCTCGATGCCCGTCGCCGGATCACCGGCCACATCCCCCGCCCCATCCCGGCCCGTCGGAAAGCATCTCCCGGCGAAGGTTTTGATACAACTTAAACGCGTGTTCACCGGCGGGCACGATTCCGTGAACGGGCTTCTAGTCAATCCCGGCGCGGAAGTTCTTGAACGATCCTCGGGCAAGTACTTCGCCGTATTCTTGTGAAGTACCGGATCCGATGGCGATGTTTGGTTCACGTGCGGACGCTCTGATCACGGCGATCGACCAGACGACGGCGCGGGCCGAGTTCACGCTCGACGGCACGATCCTGGATGCGAACGCCATCTTCCTGGACCTGTTCGGCTACGCGGGCGCCGAAGCGCGCGGGCGTCAGCACGGCCTTCTCGTGCCGGAGGCGGAGCGCGCGAGCCCGGACCACGTCGCGTTCTGGGAGCGACTGCGCACCGGTCGACCGGAGACCGGCGAGTTCGCGCGCCTGACGAAGTCCGGCCGGACCATCCGGATCAGCGGCTCGTACAATCCCGTCCGTGATCGTCGCGGAGCGGTGACCAAGATCGTGATGCTCGGCACCGATGTCACCGAGCTGTCGGCTCGCGAGACGCAGGCTGCCGGCCAGATCGCGGCCCTCGACCGCTCGCAGGCGGTGATCAGCTTCACGCTGGAGGGCCTCATCACGGACGCCAACGCCAACTTCCTGTCGACCATGGGCTACACCCTCGACGAGGTGCGCGGGCAGCACCACCGGATGTTCCTGCCGGCGGATGAAGCGGCGAGCGCCGGGTACACGGCGTTCTGGGCCGCCCTCGGCGCGGGGCGGCACCAGGGCGGCGAGTTCCGCCGGATCGGCAAGGGCGGGCGCACCGTCTGGATCTTCGGCGCCTACAACCCGATCTTCGACAAAGCCGGCAAGCCCTGCGCGGTCGTCAAGTTCGCCACCGACGTGACGCAGCAGGTCGAGGAGCGTCAGCGGCGCGCCGAGGGCCAGCGCGCCATCGACGCGGATATCGCCGCGATCCGCGACTCGATGAGCCGCGTCGGCCAGCAGGCCGACGGGACCGCGAAAGCCGCCAACCAGACCGCCCGGAACGTCCAGGCGGTCGCCGCCGGATCGGAGGAGTTCGCCGCCTCCATCGAGGAGTTGAGCCGGCACGCCCTCCTGGCGAAGTCGTCCGTCGACAAGGTGGTCACCCGCGCCGAGGAGGCGGGGGCGATCATCGTAGGCCTGACCGGTGCGGCGGACCGGATCGGCGCCGCCGTGAACCTGATCCGCTCCATCGCCGACCAGACCAACCTGCTGGCGCTCAACGCGACCATCGAGGCCGCCCGCGCGGGCGCGGCCGGCAAGGGGTTCGCGGTGGTGGCCGCCGAGGTGAAGGCCCTCGCCGAGCAGACCGCCCGGGCGACCGGCGAGATCGGAACCCAGATCGCCGCCGTGCAGACGGAGACCGCCCGGGCCGTGGCGGCCATCGACGGCATCGGCGCCACCATCGAGCAGCTCAGCGAGATCTCGCTCAGCGTGTCGTCCGCGGTGACCGAGCAGGCGGCGGTGACCCGCGACATGACCGAGAACATGCAGTCCGCCGCCCACAGCGTGGAATCGGCCCGCGCGGCGATCGCCGAGATCGCGGCCTCGGCGGGGCTGGTGGACGCCTCGGTGCGCAAGGTCTCCGAGGCGGCCCGCGCCCTCGCCTGACGGCGGCGGGCCGATCGTCCCGGGACGTCCGATCAGGCCGCCCGCGCGGCGGCCGGATTGGCGACCGCGACCCGGTCGCGCCCGCCATTCTTGGCCGCGTAGAGCGCGGCGTCGGCCTGCCGCATCAGCGCCTCGTACCCGGTCCCGCGGCGGATCTGCGCGATCCCGATGCTGACGCTGACGCGCAGGTCGGGGAGTTCCGGCACGAACAGCTCCGCGAAGGTCCGGCGCAGCTCCTCGGCGCGGGCGAGGGCCTCGGCCGGCGAGACGTCGGGCAGCAGGCAGGCGAATTCCTCACCGCCCAAGCGCCCCAGCAGCGCCTCCCGCGGCAGAAGGGAGGCCGCCATGGCGCAGAACCCGACCAGCACGGCGTCGCCCACGGCGTGACCGTGATGGTCGTTGACCGCCTTGAATCGGTCGAGGTCGATCAGCAGCAGCGCGCCGTCCCGCTGTTCGGCCAATGCGCCGAAGGCCGCCTCCGCGAAGGCCCGGCGGTTGCGCACGCCCGTGAGCGCGTCGGTCGAGGCGGCGATGCGCTGCTCGCGCTCCGCCCGCTCCTTGACCAGAGCCATGAAGGTGAACGCGGAGGCGATGGAGAACAGCATGGTGACGAAGCACAGGATCGCCACCCAGGGCGAGGTCAGCGGGTTCGGGCCGAGCATGGGCGGCGCCAGCAGGGTCGTGGGGATCCGGACGAAGTAGAAGGCGCCGTGCAGCGCCAAGACCGCGCCGGCGCTGATCCGGGAGGCGAGGCGTTCGGCCCGGCCGCGCCAGATCTCCGCGGCGGCCGCGCCGCAATAGGCCGTCGCCACGGCCGAGGCGTACAGGACGCGCAGGCTGATGGACTCGTAGAAGGCCGGCACGCAGCAGAGGATGCACCAGAGGCCCGCGCCCGCCATCGCCACGGCCAGGCGGGTGCTCCGGCCCTCGAACGAGCGCACGCCGCTCCAGATCAGGCCGTAGGCGGCCAGCACCACGGCGTTGGCCAAGCCGATCGAGAAAAGATCCGGGATCTGGCCGCGCAGGGCCAGCCCGGTCGAGCCGACCGACCCGACGAGGTGTGCCGCTCCCCACACGGCGAGCGCGCGGGATCCGGGGGCCTGCCGCCAAGTGGCCAGGAACAGCGTGCCGACCAGCAGGGTCGTCGCGGAACTGACGATCAGCAGGGTGGCGGGATCAAGCTGCACGACCGTCCATCGATCTCCAGTCCGGGGTGATCCCACCGGGTGCCGACCTGCCGCGCAGGGCCAGGGGCGTTCCGGCGAAGAGTGATCCCTACACCATAAGGATTTAATACCAAGGGTCCGACCAGGGACGCTCCGGGCCGCGCCGGTGCCCTCGCGGGATTCCGCGCGCGTCCGCCCCTCGAACGGACGGGCGGGTCCGCACATCGCCACGGGTGGAGGGCCCGTCGTCAAAGCCCCTGCGATCGACACACACCAACAGTCGCGGGCGCCGCGGGCGCGCGCATGAGGGACCGGAACCGAGGCCCTTGACCGCTCCGTGGCACGGTTGCCGCGGGGATCCGCGGGCGAGGCCGCCAAGCCCGTGGACCGCCCCCGGGATGGCAGCGGGCCTAGGCCGCGTGGATCACCGGGACCGCGGGCGCACCCTCCCACTCCGTATTGGCGGGGATCGACTCGCCCTTCATCACGATGGTCAGAGGCCTCAGCCGCGCGTAGTCGCCGACTTTGGTGTCGTAGAGCACCGTCGAGAAGGCGCCCACCGACACGCCCTTGCCCACGACCACGCGGCCGATCTTCATGATCCGGTCCTCGTACAGGTGCGTCTGCAGCGCCGAGACCCGGTTGATCGTGGCGTAGTCGCCGATGGTGACGCAGTCGAATTCGGTGATGTCGGTGGTGAGCATGCACACCCCCCGACCGACCTTCACGCCGAACAGGCGCAGTACCCAGGGTAGGAACGGCGTGCCCTGAAGGTGCTCCAGCAGCACCTTGCCGGCGAGGCCCCAGTAGGCCACCGCGATCGCCTCGGTGCGCATGGCCCACCACGACCACATCGGCTGCATCCCGGGCTTGTAGACGCCCATCAGCAGCCACTTCATCGCGATGACCGCGCTGGACTGGATCAGCGCGATGGCGACGCTCGCCACGACGAAGCTGACCGCCAGCCCGGTCCAGTCCTTCTCCAGGATGGCGGGATAGAAGTACCAATCGATCACGGTGATCGCGAGGGTGATGTAGAGCATCGGCGAGAACGAAGTCGCGAAGGCCTCGAACACGCCGCGCCGGATTTTCGGCCACATCCCGGGCTCGTAGGTCTGCGCCGTCGAGCCGAGATCGACCTTCTGCCGGGCCGGGAGCCGGATCGGCGGCGAGCCGAACCAAGTCTCGCCGGGGCTCATGGCCGCGTTCGCCGGGGGCTTCGACTTGATGCCGATCAGCACGTCGTCGGGAATCACCGCGCCGGGCGGCACGACGGCGTCGTTGCCGACGAAGACCCGGGCGCCGGTGCGGGTCGGCTCCAGGTGCATCCAGCCGCGTCGGATCTCCTCCTCGCCGTACACCACCTCGTCGGCCACGAAGTTCTTCGCGCCGACCTCGGCGAGGTCGTAGCGGCCGGCGAGGTTGGTGGAGATCTCGGCACCGTGGCCCATATTGGCGCCCATCAGCCGGTACCACGCCCGCATGTAGACCGTGGCGAAGAGCGACGAGAGCGTCTCCAGCGTCACCTCGACGGCGAGCGCCAGCGACCACTTGCGCAGGTAGAACAGCGAGTGGACCGAGTAGGTGCCCGAGCGCGTTCGCGGCAGCACGATCCAGCGGATGCCGGCGATGAGCAGCACCGTGCCGGCGGTCATCAGCATGGCGGTCGGCCACGTGAGGATCGGCAGGTACCAGTGGTAGTCGACGTCGGTGATGTCGGAGAGCGAGTCCGAGATCTGGTCGAAGATGAAGAAGGCCGGGAAGATCGGCAGAAGGCCCACCGCCGGGATCGCGCCGAGGAGGACGATGTAGGCGGCCATGAAGGCGGCCCGGCGTCCGAATGACGCCTCCGCGGGGGCGGGCAGATCCGCCGGATCGGCCATCCCGACCTTGCGGCCGGGGGAGCCGTCCCACCGCTCCGCCGCACCGACCCGCGAGCCGGCCGGGATCGTGGTGAGGTCCCCGATCTCGGCCTGCGGCCCGATCACGGTGTCGTGGCTGATCACGCAGGAGGTACCGATCGCCGCGTCGGCGCCGATCTCCGCCGTGCCGATGACCAGCTCGTTGCCGACGATCTCGGCGTTGGCGACGACGAGGCGGCCGCCCAGCGAAGCGCCGTCGCCGATGGTCAGGAGGTCGGCGGCACCGACTTCGATGTCGGAGATCAGGGTGTCGCGGCCGACCTTGGCGCCCATCAGGCGCAGGTAGATGGCGATGGCCGGCGAGCCCTGGAGCCACTTCACATGGACGAGGGGCGCGAGCCGCTGCGCGAGCCACCAGCGGTAATAGTACGTCCCCCAGAGCGGGTAGCGACCAGGCTTGGTCCGGCCGAGGATCAGCCACTTGCCGGCCACCGCCGCGACCGCCGTCACGCCGTTGATCGCGATGTAGACGAGGAGCAGCACCCCGAGCTCGGCGAAGAAGCTCAGCCCGCCGCCGGTGAGCAGCAGGTACGTCACGAACATGCCGAGCCACTGCGCGGTCGCGAGCGCGATCACGAGGGGCAGCGCGGCGAGCTGCGCGAGCCCGCACAGCGCCCGGCGCAGCAGCGGTGGCGGCTCGAAGCTCAGGTCGCGGGTCGCGGCCGCCGCGCCCATGCCACCCGTGCGGGCGATCAGCGCGTCGGCCATCGCCCGCATCGTGCGCAGGGCGTAGACGTCCGGCAGGGTGATGCCGACCAGCGCCGGGCTCTCGCGCACCGCCGAGACGAAGCGGGCGGCGAGCAGGGAATGACCGCCGAGATCGGAGAAGAAGTCGCCTTCGAGGGCGATCGGCTGATTGCCGAAGATCTGCTTGGCGGCGGCGACGAGGGCAGCCTCCGTCTCGTTGGCGGGGGGCTCCTGCTCGCCGTCGGCCGAGACTACGGTGAGCGGAGCGACCTTCAGAGACTTCCGGTCGACCTTGCCGGAGGTGAGCCGCGGAAGCGTCTCGGTCACTTCGAAATGGCCCGGCACCATGTAGGGCGGCATCTGCCCGGCGAGGGTCTTCCGCAGCGCCGCGGTTTCGATCGCGCGGCCGCGCTCCGGGATCAGAAAGGCGACGAGGCGGTCGACGCCGTCATCCTGCCGCAGCACCACGGCGGCTTGGTTGATCTCGGGGATCGCCCGGATCCGGGCCTCGATCTCGCCGAGCTCCACCCGGAAGCCGCGGATCTTCACCTGATCGTCGATGCGGCCGTGGAACACGATCCGGCCCGCAGCGTCGAGGGAGACCGCATCGCCCGAGCGGTAGAGCACCGGGTCGGTCCCGTCCGACCCGAAGGGGTTGGCGATGAATTTCTCCGCCGTCAGCTCCGGCCGGGCGAGATAGCCGCGGGCCACGCCGGGGCCGCCAATCAGTAGTTCACCCTGCTGGTCGCGACCCAGCAGGGTCAGATCCTCGCCGGCGACGTAGACGGAGTAATTCGGGATCGGGCCGCCGATGGTGACCGGCTCGCCCGGGCGCATCTCGGCGGCGGTCGCCACCACCGTGGCCTCGGTCGGCCCGTAGGTATTGAACAGCTGGCGCGTGCCCGTGGCCCAGCGGGCGACCAGGGGCTCCGGCAGGGCCTCGCCGCCGAGCAGGACCAAGCGCACCGTCGGCAGGTCGCCGGAGATCATCGCCAGCAGGGTCGGCACGGTGTCGAGCACCGTGATCCGCTCCGCCTCCAGGATGCCGGGCAGCGATTCCACGTCGCCCATCATGGCCGGGCTCGCCACGAACAGGGTCGCGCCCACGAGGTAAGGGACCCAGATCTCCTCCATCGAGAGGTCGAAGGCCACCGAGGCGCCCTGGAAGACGACGTCGTCCGGACGCATCCCGTAGAGGGCGTTTCCCGAGCGCAGGAAGTGGCAGATGTTGGCGTGGCTGATGACGATGCCCTTGGGCACGCCGGTCGAGCCCGAGGTGTAGATCAGGTAGGCGGGGTGCGCGCCGGTCAGCCCGGCGGCGCGGGCGTCGGGGACGGTCGCATCGGCCGGGGTCGCGGCGTCCAGGTCGGCAGGGGTCAGGGCCGGCGCCGCCGCCGGCGCGGATTGCTTGAGCGCCGGCGAGACCAGCAGCGCCTTGGCAGCGGCATCCGTCAGGCAGACGCCCACCCGGTCGGCCGGGGCCTCGGCGTCGAAGGGGAGCCACGCGGCGCCCGACAGGGTGATGCCGATCTGCGCCACGAGGAGGTCCGGTCCGCGGGCCATCCAGAGACCGACCACGTCCCCGGGGCCGATGCCGCGATGGGCGAGGCCGGCGGCGATCCGGCCGGCGCGGTCGGCGACCGCGGCGTAGGTCAGGCGCGGGTGGACACCCCCGGCCTCCACGCACGCGCCGTCGATCAGGCACGGATGGTCGGGCCGGGTCCGCGCGGAATGCAGGAAGACCTCGGCCAGCACCTCGTCGCGGATCAGGTCCGGGCGGTGCGCGCCGCGCAGGACGGCCGCCCCGTCGCCGGACCGCTCGCGCTCCCCGGCCGGACCGGACCGGGTCTTCTCGGCGACGTCGCTCATCCGCTGCTCCGCTGGCCGCCCGCTCGGGCCGGCACTGACCGTGGCCGTCGCCCTATAGCCCGCCGATCATGCCGTTATCGAGGCCGATTTGCGCCCCCGCCCGGCGGATCACGCCCAGCGCCAGCCTTCGGGCTCCAGGACCAGGACTTCGCCCTGGCGAATGCCGAGGCGCGGCGCCGCGTAGGGATCGAGATGGCCCAGCGCCACCAGGGCCGCCCGCGCCACCCCGCCATGGGCGACCACGACCGTGTCGCGTTCCAGGCCGGCCAGCGCCGGGCCGACGCGCTCCACCAGCGTGGCGTAGCTCTCGCCGCCGAGGCCGGGCGGCCGGTGGCGCCACCGGTCGCGCTCGCGCCCCGCCGCCCCGGCCGGGTCCCGGCGCCGGATCTCCGACCAGGTCGAGCCCTCCCAGGCGCCGAAGCCGATCTCGCGCAGGCGCGGATCGGTGCGGTAGTCCTCGGGGGACAGGCCGAGGGCCGCCCGCAGGATCTCCATCGTGCGCCGCGTCCGCTTGAGGGGGCTCGCCACGAAATCCGCCCCGGCGAGCCCGGGGCCCGCCAGCACGGCGAGCCGCTCGGCCGCGGCGGCCGCCTGCGTCTCGCCCAGGGCGTTCAGATCGGTATCACGGCCGCCCTGGAGGCGGCCTTCCGCGTTCCAGTCGGTCTGACCGTGGCGGATGAAGTAGATCGTAGCCAACCGTATCGAACCCCGTCCTGCGAAGGCGTCTGGAACGGCCCGGATGCACGGCCGTTTCCGCCGACGGTCGGCAACGTCCGGGAACAGGTCCTGCCCTATGTCGAAGAAGCACGGCAAGCATCATCGCGGCCAGAAGCACGGACGCGGCGTGACAGATGGGGATGACCTGAACGCGACGGCGGGATCGGACCGGCCGTCCACCGCCCGGTGGGCGAGCGCCGTCGACACGCTGGCGGAGTCGGAACCGGCCGCCTTGCGGGGGCACCGGGCGACCCCGATCGTGGCGGCGCCGGGCGTCGTCGCGGTCGAGCCGGGCGCGCGTTTCGACCTCGCTTCGGTCGAGGCCGACGCCGATGGCGGGCTCGACAAGGCCTGGGCGAAGGAGGCGCTCGACACGGAGCGCGCGCGCATCGTCGCGCTGCAGGAGCGGCTCTATGCCGAGCGCAGCCGCAGCCTGCTCCTGGTGTTCCAGGCGATCGATACCGGCGGCAAGGACGGGACGATCCGGGCCGTGCTCAAGGGCGTGAACCCCCAGGGCTGCGCGGTGGCGTCGTTCAAGGTCCCGTCGAGCGAGGAGATGGATCACGACTTCCTGTGGCGCTATCACGCGCGCACGCCGGGCCGCGGCATGATCGGGGTGTTCAACCGCAGCCACTACGAGGACGTGCTCGTGGTGCGGGTGAAGGGCCTCGTGCCGGAGGCGGTCTGGCAGAGCCGCTACGGGCGGATCAACGACTTCGAGCGGCTGCTCACCGAGTCCGGCACGACCGTCCTGAAGTTCTTCCTGCACATCTCGAAGGCGGAGCAGAAGAAGCGGCTCGAGGCCCGGATCGCCGATCCGGAGAAACACTGGAAGTTCGACCCCGCCGACCTCGTGGAGCGGAAATCCTGGGACGCCTACCAGCAGGCCTTCGCGGACGCGCTGTCCCGATGCTCGACACCGGATGCACCCTGGCTGGTGGTGCCGGCCGATCACAAATGGTTCCGGAACTACGTGATCGCCAAGACGGTGGCGGATACGCTCGCCGCGATGGACCCCCAATTCCCCGAGGCGGTCAAGGGAATCGCCGAGCTCAAGGTCCCCGATTGAGTCGGGCGGCGCGGCACGCGGGTGGTGCGCGAGGTCTCGGGCTACCGCGCGCTCCGGCGGATCGGCGCCCCGGTCGACGCGCCGTCGGTGTTCAGGGGCGGCGACGGTACCGGCAGGACCAACCCTCCTCCCGCAGCGGCTTCGACGGCGGCGCGGATCCTGGTCACGCGCGACGGTAGGACCCGATCGAGGAATTCGCGCGGGCCCGTTCGTGGCGGGGGACGCCGACCGGGTCCGGCCCGCCGGCGGACCTAATCCTTGTCGAGGCTCAGGTCCGGCGCCTCGGGGTTCTTCATGCCGACGACGTGGTAGCCGGCATCCACGTGCAGGATCTCGCCGGTCATGCCGGCCGCCATGTCGGAGACGAGATAGGCCGCCGTCTCGCCGACCTCGCCGATCGTCACCGTCCGGCGCAGGGGCGAATTGTACTCGTTCCATTTGAGTATGTAGCGGAAGTCGCCGATGCCCGACGCCGCCAGCGTCTTGATCGGGCCGGCCGAGATCGCGTTGACGCGGATGTTCTTCGGGCCGAGATCGGCCGCGAGGTAGCGCACGGAGGCCTCGAGCGCCGCCTTGGCCACGCCCATGACGTTGTAATGCGGCATCCATTTCTCGGCGCCGTAATAGGTCAGCGTCACGAGCGAGCCGCCGGGCCGCATGATCTTCTCGGCGCGCTGGGCCACCGCGGTGAACGAGTAGCAGGAGACCAGGAGCGACTTGGTGAAATTGTCCTCCGACGTCTCGATGTAGCGCCCGGTCAGCTCGTCCTTGTCGGAGAAGGCGACGCAGTGGACCACGAAGTCGATGCCCTCGCGGAAGACCCGGGCGGCCTCGGCGAACACGGCGTCGATCGTGGCGGCCTCGGTCACGTCGCAATGGCCGATGACGTGGGCGTCGAGTTCCTTGGCGAGCGGCTCGACCCGTTTGCGCAGGGCGTCGCCCTGATAGGTGAAGGCCAGCTCCGCCCCGTGGGCGCGGGCGCTGCGGGCGATGCCCCAGGCGATCGAGCGGTTGTTGGCGACCCCGAGGACGATGCCCCGCTTGCCCGCCAGAAGGCCCTGCCCGTGTTCCGCCATGATCGATCCCGAAGTCTCGCGACACCTCGCGGCGCCGGGGGGCCTCCTTAGCGGAGGCGGCCCGGCGACGGAAGTCCGGGACGTGCCCCGGGGCTTTCCGCCTCGGGCGGTTCCCGCGGATCCGCCCGGGGTCGTCGGCTCAGGCCGCCTTGGCGGCGCGCCGCCCGCGGGCGAATTCCATCAGGGCCGCGTCCTCGTCCTCCGGCAGGACGATCGCCGTGGTGGCGAACAGGTCGCCCAGGCTGCCATCCTTCCTCGGCAGCCCCTTGCCGCGCAGGCGGAAGGTCCGGCCCGAACTCGTCATCGGCGGCATCTTCATCTCGACGGCGCCGGTCAGGGTGGGCACGCGGATCGTGCCGCCGAGCACGGCGTCCTCCAGGGGCACGTCCACAGTGGTGCGCAGGTCGGCCCCGTCGACCGTGAAGCGCGGATGCGGCCGGATCCGGATGGTCAGCAGCGCATCGCCGGGCTCGCTCCGAGGCCCGCCGGCCTGCCCGAGACCGCGAAGGCGGATGGTCTGACCGTCGACGACGCCGCGGGGGATCACCACGTCGACCTCCCGCCCGGTGGGCAGGTACAGGCGCAGCTTCTCCTCGCTGGCGACCTGCTCGAGGGTGACCGACAGCTCGGCGGCGACATCCTCGCCCTTGGCGGCCTGGCGCTGGCCGCCGGGGCCGGCCCCGCCGGCGCGGAACGCCTCGCCGAAGATGTGGGAGAAGATGTCCTCGCCCATGCCGCCCTGCCGGCTGCGGGCCATGTTCTCGAAGTCGAAACCGCCGCCGCCTCCGCCGCCGCGGCCGCCACCGAACCCGCCGCCGAAGCCTTCGAAGCCACTGGCGCGCGGCCGGCCCTCGGCGTCGATCTCGCCGCGGTCGAACTGCTTGCGCTTCTCGGCGTCGCCCAGGATCTCGTAGGCCGAGTTCGCCTCGGCGAAGCGGTCCTTGGCCTTCACGTCGTTCTTGTTGCGGTCGGGGTGGAAGTCCTTGGCGAGCTTGCGATAGGCCTTCTTGATCTCGGCCTCGCTCGCCCCCTTGGCCACGCCCAGCACGTCGTAGGGATTGCGCATGGAACTCTTGGCTGTGCGGTGTGGGGTCTGAACCCCGATGTGGGGAGAATGTTGCATCCCTGCAACGGTCACGGACGCGAAACTCTGCGGGTTCGTGCGTGACGTCAAGCGCCGCATCTCGCCCGCAGAGGGCTGTGGCCTTACCCTGCGTCCGCGACCGGGGCGGACGCCCCGAGCCGGCGCGCGCCGGTCGAATCGCCAGGAGCCGGAGACCCGATGCAGTACACCAGCGACCACCTCCATCTGCGCAGCCGCGACGCCGTGAAAGCCGCGGGCTTCTACGTTGAGACGTTCGGGGCGCGGGAGGTGAAGCGCGTCGGCGACGACCCGGTGCAGCGCGTGGTTCTGGACCTCGGCGGCCTCACGATGTTCATCGAGCAGGCGCCGGACGAGATCGCCCCCGCCACGCCGACCCCGTGCCTCGGCATCGAGCATTTCGGATTGCGGGTCGCCGACATCGAGGCGGCGATGGCCGACCTGACGGCGCGGGGCGTGCCGGTCAAGACCGGCATCACCGCGCGGGGCCCCGGGCTGCGGATCGCCTTCGTGGAGGGACCCGACGGGGCGCTGATCGAGATCCTGGAGCGCTCGGCCGCCTGAGGGCGGTTCCGTCGCGATGCGGGCGGGTTCCCGCTAACCGGTAGCGGGCAACGCCTCGGCGCGGGCAACATGGGCGGCGGGTCCGTAGACCGCGCCCAGCACCGTCTCGCAGTGCAGCCGCACGCGACCGTGGCACTCGCAGGCCGCAGCCGATACGGCCGCACGATCGACCACCGTGATGCGCCCGCGTCCCACTTGGATGAGACCCTGGTCCTGCAGCGTCCGCAGGATGCGCGTCAGATAGGTGCGCTGGACGCCGAGCATCGCGGCCAGCACCTCGTGGGTGATCGGCAGGATATCGCCGCCGAGCCGGTCCTGGAGCGTCAGCAGCCAGCGGAGGCACCGCTGCTCGATGGGGTGCAGGGCGTTGCAGGCGGCGGTCTGGACGAGTTGCGCGAGGAAGCAATCGGCGTAGCGCGCGAACAGGTCGCGCAGCGAGGCGGACCGGACGGTCGCCTCGAGGAGGCGATCCGCGTGGAGGCGGAGCGTCGGCCCGCCGACCTGCACCAGCGCGTTGGCCGAAGCCGGCATCCGGCCCGGGCCGACGATTCCGCCGACGGCGCCGTCGTGGCCGATCGTGACGGTCTCGGCGGTTCGCCCGTCGCGGGTGGCGACGACCAGGGCGACGACGGTCTGTTCGCAGGGAAAGGTGATGTGCGTCACCTCATCACCCGCCTCGAAGACGGTCGAGCCCTTGGCGTAGGACAGGTGTTCGAGGTGGGGAACGATCAGCGCACGGTCGGTGGCGGACAGCGCGGCGAGGAGCAGGTTACCCGTTGGGACGGCACGATCGATCGGCATCAGGCGCGGCGAGGTCCGGGAGGAGAGGCTCCCGAAGGGATCCTCGCCGGCGTGCCGGATCGGCAGCCAGACTTCCGGAGAAATACTCCGCGCGCCGCGCCTCTGAACTAACCTGGGTTTCTTTCCATAGACCGTATCTATTTGTCCGTGCAGAGCCCCTGCGCGGAGAGACGGCGGTGCTCCCGCGGATCGCAATCCGTGGACAGGAACGAGGCCCAGTCGGACGGGGTGCCGTAGAAGGCGTTGCGATCGACGTCGCCCTGCACCCCGGGGACCCGGCCAGTTGAGGTGAACTGCCAGAGCATCCACTTGCGGTTGACGAACCGCTGCTCGGGCTCCGCCGCCGTAGACCGCAACCAGTGCGGGTAATCGGGCAGCTCGCCTTCGAGCACGTCCTTATGGAACGTGATGTCGGTGTAGATGATCGGGCGCTTGCCCGTGTAGCGTTCCATCTCCTCCAGCATCTCGGTGACCATCGCCAGGGCCTGCGCCTTGGGCAGCTTCTTGGGGCACGTCTGCGAGTGGCCATTCCACTCGACATCGAGCACCGGCGGGAGCGCGGCCGGGTCGTTCGGCACGTTCCGCTTGAACCACTCCATCTGCTCCCGGGCGGAGCGGCACCAGAACACGAAGTGGTAGGCGCCCCGCGGCACGCCGGCCCGGGCCGCGCCGTCCCAGTTGGTCCGGAAGCGCTCGTCGACGTGGTCGCCGCCCTCCGTCGCCTTGATGAAGGCGAACTGGGTTCCGGCCGCCCGGACCGAAGCCCAATCGACGTTGCCCTGCCACTTCGAGATGTCGATGCCCTGGATCGGGTGCTGCTTGGCCTTCGCCACACCGGGATGGGGCTTGGTGTCGCCCTTGGTGGGGTAGAAGTCGTTGTTCGACGCGCAGGCCGCGAGCCCCGCGAGGATCGCGGCGGCGGCGAATCGCCCGGCGCACCGCCGGGCGGCGGCAAGTCGGCCGTTCAGTCCCCAGGTCAGGTCCCGGGACAGAGACCGCGAAAGCTTCATGATCCGCGTCATCAGTGCTCAGCCCGCCACCGAAAGAGCGCCACAGACAGACGTATTCGATGGCCCCGGCGCGGTTAACGGAGCTTTGCGATCATTGCGGCGGAATTCCGAGATGCGCTGCCCCACCGCGACATACGCCGGGCATCCCCGGCTGTTTCACAGGCTGACAACCGGCTAAGTGTCGGTCCTGAAACGCGAGTCCGGTCACACCGTCGTGAGCAAGCAAATCTTTACCATAGGCTACGAAGGCCTCGACTCGGAGCGTCTCGGCAGCGTCCTGAACTCCGCGGGAGTGGCGGTACTGGCCGACGTCCGGGCGGTGGCCAACTCGCGCAAGCGCGGCTTTTCGAAGAACGCGCTCGGCCATTCCCTGGAGGAGGCCGGCCTGCGCTACGCGCATCTGCGCAGCCTCGGAACGCCGAAATCCGGCCGGCAGGCTGCCCGGGCCGGTGACGCGGCGCTGATGCGGCGCATCTACTGCGAGGAGGTACTCGACACCGCCGCCGGATACGCGGCCCTGGACGAGCTGGCTTCCATGGCCGAGGCCGCGCCGGTCTGCCTGCTCTGCTTCGAGCGGGATCCGGCACTCTGCCACCGGCGCGTCCTGGCCGAGCGCCTCGCGGAGCGAGGCTTCGCGGTCACCGACCTCTTCGGGTGACCATAGGCGCCCGGGTGACCCAAGCGCCGTCAGTGGCCCGGGCGCGGCTGGATGCGGGCGCCGAGGGCACCGGCGAGCCGGCGCATCGGGCCGAGCGCGGCGCCGAGGCGCGTCGGCGCGCGCTTGCGCGGGACCCGCGGACGGCGATCCGCGTCGCATACCGGCTCGACGGGCATGTACAGCACGTCGAGGAACGGGAGTTCGAGGAGCGTCGCGCCGTCCGCGTCGGTGATCACCATCGTGGCGCCGAGCAGCCGCGGGTCCCCGCCGTGCTGGCGCATCAGGCCCTGCACGATGGTGCGCGCGGCGTCGCGGGCCGCATCGGTGTCGGCGACCCACTGCGCCGCCGATGCCGGCAGGGACGCGCCGTCGAGGCGGATGGTGAACTGTGCGCGGACCATGGGGGGCTCCTGGGAGGGCCGTCTTCTACGGGTCAGGCCGCCTGCGCACCGTCGAGGGGCTCGACCTTCTCGGGCGCCGATTTAGGATCGAACGCATCGGCCAGGAGGCTGAGGCGGCGCGCCATGTCCCGCACCTCGTTCAGCGCGATCGACTTCTGGCCTTCCTTCACCGCGCGGGTGATGTCGCTGACCTGGGTGGTGGCGATCCGCTTCAGTTCGTCGGCGAGCTGCTGGCTGGTCATCATCGTGTCCGGGCACAGGTTTCGATCTCGGCACCGACCCTGGCGCGCGGGCGCTTACCAAGGCGTTTCCCAGCGCCGCGAGGACTGTGGACAAGGTGGGGATAGGCGCATCCGCCGCCGCGGCGTCCGGTCCCTCGGATCGCCGCTCCGGCGCGCGGGCTCCGGCGCGGGGGCGGCACGACGCCGCCTCCTGGCTCCCGCGGCGCGCTCGCGTCCCCGCCGGTTGTCGGACGCGGCGGAAACCGCGATGCCGTTCCGGCCATTACCCGCCTGAATGTCCACACAGGCCCCCGCGCCTCTGGGGCAGAGTTTCCTCGGCGACGGCCAGGATCGCCGGGATCGACCAGACCTTCAGGAGCATCATGGACACGACCCCTCTCAGCCCGACCGCGTTCCGGGCTCCGGCCGTGCTGCTGTCCGGCCCGGTCGACTACGACATGTACCGCGACTTCCGACGCCAGCTCGATCAGGCGGCCGACCGCGAGATCGTGGTCGTCGAGCTGACGACGCTGGGCGGGGATCCGGAGGTCGCCCGGATGATGGGCGAGGACATCCGCTTCAACAGCGCGATGGATCCGCACCGGCGGTTCGTCTTCCTCGGCAAGGCGGCGATCTACTCCGCCGGCACGACCTTCATGAGCTTCTTCGCCCGGCCGAACCGGTACCTGACCTGCGGCACGCGGTTGATGATCCACGAGCGCAAGATGAACAAGCAGCTCCAGGTCCAGGGGCCGCTCACCACCTGCATCGCCTCCGTCAAGGCGACCCTCAACGAGATCCTGTGCTCGATCGAGATCCAGAATGAGGGTTTCGCCAATCTCGTCGCGGGCTCGAGCGTCACCCTGGACGAGGTTCTCGAGAAGGCCCCGGCGAATTGGTACCTCGAAGCCGAGGAGGCCAAGACCCGGGGCCTGATCGAGGCAGTGATCTGACGGTCATCCCGTCTCGGGCCCGAGGGCGCCGCAGGCCCCGACGGCGGACCTGCCGCGCTTCCCGGACGGCGCCGCCGCGGTGACGCCGACAGCGCATCGGGGGAACGGTCGAGCGCCGAACACCCGGCGCCCGAGTCACGTCACGCGTCCGGATAATCGGCCCCCAGGCTGGTCTCGCGCCACGCCTCGATCTCGGCGAGGCGCTGCCTCAGCCGGGTCGTGACCGCGTCGTAGCCCCAGGCGCCGAGGACGAGGTGGCGCGGCGGGTTCTCGATCTCGGTCACCCGGATCATCGCCTCGCCGGCCCGTACCGGATCACCGGCCTGGGTACCGCTCTTCTCCGCCGTGGCCTTGAGACGTGCGCCGGCGGTCTCGGCGTAGTCCGCGATGGCGTTGGGCGTCTGGATCAGGGAGCGACCGGCCCAGTCGGTACGGAACGGGCCGGGCTCGATGCAGGTCACGCGGATCCCGAGCGGCCCGGCCTCGGCGGCGAGCGCATCGGAAAACCCCTCCACGGCGTGCTTGGTGGCGGCGTAGTATCCCGAAGCCGGGAAACCCACGAAGCCCGCCACCGACGTGATGTTGAGGATGTGCCCGGAGCGCTGGGTCCGCATCATCGGCAGAACCGCGCGGGTCAATGCGAACAGCCCGAACACGTTCGCGTCGAACTGGGCGCGGATCTTGTCCTCCTCCCCCTCCTCGACCGACGCCTGATAGCCGTAGCCCGCGTTGTTCACGAGCACGTCGACCCGACCGAATGTCGCCGTCGCGGCACGGACCGAATCCGCGATCTGGTCCGCGTCGGTGACGTCGAGGGACAGGGCGAGGACCCGATCCTCGACCCCTTGCGCGAGGTCGGAAACCTTGGCGCGATCGCGGGCCGTGACCACCGCGCACCATCCCCGGCCGATCACGAGCTTGGCGAGGTCCCGGCCGAAGCCGGTGGAGCAGCCGGTGATGAACCAGACCGGGTTGGCGTTCTGCGTCATGGTGGATCCCGTGATCGTCGCGGCGTGATCAGGGCGTCGCGGCCGGTTCCGTCAGGCGATCGACCGACAGGAGGTAGGCGATCAGCGCCGTCTGCTCCGTGCCGGAGACGCCCGAACCGGCATCCGCCCAGAAGGCGTGCCCTCTGCCGGTAACGCGGGCGGTCCGCGCGGTATCCGAGGCCTCGTTCGCGGCGACGACCTTCGCGCGCAGATCCCGGTCCACCAACGCGCGCAGGCTGTTGGCAGGATCCGGGGCGACCCCCTTGTAGAGCGTGCCCGCGACGCCGAGCTGGTGCTCGGCATCGGGCCCGACCGACACGCCGGAATCGTGGAGATACGGGGCCGTCCAGGCGAGGCCGACGAGGTTCGGCACCTTGTAGCCGCCCTCGGTGCCCCCCTGCCCCCAGGCGAGCTGGACCTGGGCGAGCTTGTCGCCGGCCAGCGGCACCGGGACGATCACCGGATCGGCCGGCAGCGGGAACGGCGTGTCGGTGGCGAAGAGCGTCGGCGGCGACAGGCGTGCCTCCATCTTGGCGCCGGCCCGCGCCCGGGTCGGCTCCGTCCCGATCTCGGCCTCCGGCACGATCCGGTGGTTGGTGAGCGCCGGGCCGGAATGGCAGGCCCCGCAACCCGCCTTGTCGAACACCGCGCGCCCGGTCCGGACCGTACCCGAATCCTGCGCGGCAGCCGGCGGGTGCAGCAGGTTCTGGAAGGCCGACATGGCGTTGTTGGCGTGGTTGACCGGCTCGCCGGGGACCGAGGTGAACAGGCCGTTGTCGGTCACGTAGTTGGTGGCCGGGTAGGTTGGCAGCACC
>Ga0160427_10000478_pt1 | contig 24434 bp, 12 predicted proteins | sample SolpanmetagenomL_FD_108194 | JGI IMG/M metagenome (GOLD analysis project Ga0160427, IMG submission 108194) | Solar panel surface microbial communities from Lawrence Berkeley National Laboratory, California, USA - L | ecosystem: Engineered > Built environment > Solar panel > Unclassified ...
ATCTGATGATAATAATCGAATATATCTGAATTAATCCATTTAATCAACTAGCTAACCACTGTTACGAGGATTACTACGAAGTAAGTTAATTAACTGACTAAGCGTTTCCACAGTCATCTGAATGCTGGCACATATTTATGAGCTTACGACTAGACACTGCATTTAATAATTAGTAAATAACCAGAATTTCTCAGACTTGTGGTTTTACTCTGAAAACTGCCGCACCTCTCCCTCTTCCTATCTACCTATGCGGACATGATGACGGAAGATGAGACGCCTAGATTACAATAGAGAGAAAATCCCTTTACAGATTTATCACAATTTATTCGTTTATCAATGACTAAATACATGCTTGATATGACCTAACCTAATTAAGGTGATTTCTAACTTATACAGACATTCGGGCTTTGTTAGAGCGTTTCAGCTGTACGTTTCATGCAAGTTCTGATACTGCTATTAGACTGCCCCATCCTCTCGGACGGGTCCCATGTCACGGAGCTCCCCTTGCATAAGATGGACTGCTCTTAGGCCCTTCTTCTATTCACCTCCGCCTTTACGGCTTCGGAGATAATTACTACAGAACAACGAGCAACCCCAAGAGCGGTGAATCCGAGAGAGATCAGGCCACATATGGCCAAACCTTTGGCAGGTCCTGACGCATTACCAAACAGGCCAGCTTTGGGCGCGATACATTGTGTTGAATTCAATGCGTCAGCGTGAGAAATGTCTGCGTCTTTACTAAGCATGTTCAAACCTCTGTAGAGATTGTCTCTAACCTCTGTGCGGACATTGGTTGGCATAGTCAAATTCGATTTCATCCATAAACCCTGAATTATGTGTCGACTGCTCTGAATCTTGGTAATCTCGGACGTATTTCGCAAAAGCTCCGCAGCTAAAAGCATACCCTCGAATGACCGAGTGACCGGGAGCAAGGAGTACTCCTCATACTTGATATTGTTTTCCGCAAGTTTGCCAAGCTCGGAATGGAACTCAAGTGCCGCCTTGTTGAATTCTTCGATACAAATTTCATGCTCAAGACCAGGATCTTCGTCCTTGGCTCCGGTAAGACCAGCTGCTATCTCGCGCTGTTCTTTTAGAGACAGCTGGGCGAGGGCCGCATCGACCCTGTCATCCGAGTGATACGGAGGAAGATGTTCGTCTTCTTGGGAGACCGCCGCTTTCTGCGTGATGCTGAAGCATGGGTGACATATCTTCGAATGGAAGATGTGTTGTTGTTGATTAATTTTGGGGTGGAACAGAAATGAATATGAAAGAGCTTGATGATTGAAAAGAAGCTTGAATAAAGTGACGAGGGGGACAGCCTTTTATAGGATAAATCTGGCTGAGGAGCTGAAGTATTGTTTGGTTCCAAGCATCGCTAAAAATAGCATCTCATAGTAGTTTCTCGTGGTTACTGAGAAGGTAAGAATTGGTTCCACAGAGTAATTTTGAAGGGAGGAATTGGAAACGTAATTGAAGTTGTATTACAACAATCTGAAGTTCCGCTCGGACATCCGACTATCACTAAATATAGCGTATGACCAACTGAACTAGACTAGCTCATATTACGCTCGTGTTACATAATCAGGGTCCAGAGGTCGAGAGGGTAAGCATACAGTTCGCGTCTACACTACGGAAATCTTGATCAAATTGATAAATATATAATGACTAAAAAGACTAAATATAAGTTATAAGTAAATAGCTCGTAGGGCGTATAATTCATGATATAAAGAATTTCTACCCTTTTAATTAACGAACTTACAGTTTTGTACTATGTTATAGAGACAAATGAACCTAAGTAGAAAATCTATGATTCATTCTTGTAGTATATTATATACTATATATTGAAGACTACGATGCGTTAAGTACTTTTATAAAATAATACGTATAAAATCTATGATAATAGTAGAGTAAAAACTTTCGTAGCTCAGATATACTGCATAGTTCTACTATGAAAGATACGGACCATTTATTTGCGCCTCAGCTCACGGTATGCAATTTCGGAATATGCATATCTTGCCCGTGGCCCCTCGAAAACCTCTAATAATGACACTGTGTCACGTTCGGCCGTATCAAAAGCTTTAACTTTACTCTCGTCCGACAATATCTTCTTCTTTTGCATTCGTAGTGTCAACTGAGTCGCGCGCGCAAAGTCTGTAACAAGCTTGAGCGGGTCAGTTTCCAACATTCCTAGTAGGCCGCTTGCCTGTACAAGATTCGAGTCGAACTGCTGGAAATCCGGCCGGGAATCTTGTTCTATATCCCGGGCGGATAAAGTCGAGTATAGTTTTTTGAGATTATTACTCCATTCCTGCGCCCAGGCTACCAGGAATTTGTTCCAGTCTAAGACGAATTTGGATATGGTGAGACTCGAGTTTGCAACCTTGTTACTATTTCCCGTGAATTTCTTTTGAAGTTCCAGAAAGCGCTGGTTACAAGTAATAAAGCGCTTTGTAGTCTTCGTTCCAAATGGATGTTCCGCTACTGGGCCTACACGTTTTCGACAATGTTCTATAGGCTTAATAAGGGAATCCAAAAAGAAGTTCACATATGACGCACTGCCTATCGAACTTGGCCCATGTTTTAGCGCTGCAAAATCAGTCGGGTTCAACTCCATCCGTAACGGATGGCTGTCACTTTGTACTGTAGCTACGCCGTCCCCAGCGAGCTTTGCATGATGTGTTGCTTTCTCCTTTGCTGCTTCTACATGCTGCTGCTTTTGATCCAAAAGGTAGATTTCCTCCAGAGAAGGCTCAATATCCTTTTCGAGTAATGAGAGTTTCCGCTCCAGATCACTTGTATCACTTTTGTTTAGTAAAAACTTAAGACGGGTCTTCCTAAACGAGACTTTGCTCATAGTATGGAGAACATCATACAGCTTGTCTAACCCCTTATGCAGAAACCAGTGGTGGAAAACTACAGGATCAGGCTCGTCGTAATCAGGATAGTTCAATAAATCTCTAAGTTCTTCAATCTTTTTCTCTAATTCCTGCACTGGACTAAACTTCTCTTTCATTGTCCTCTCGATACCATCAAGTTGATGGAACCTAGTAGAAAGCCTTTTGGTAAGTGCAACCTCGTCGCTAATAAGAGAACCTGGTTTGAGGTTTGATAATAGAGTATCTCGTAGTTGTTCCATTAGTAAGGTATATAATGTGCTTCGAAAGGAGGTATAGGGGCGTTATAGTTATGAGTTAATATTTTATGTTTGTTAGATGTTGAAAAGGCCTTCGGTAGAATATTTATTAATAGACTAGCTAATGATAAGTTATAATAGCAAAGGAATATTTCATAACATCTAGGGATATCGAAACGAAAATTACAAAGGTCGAGAGTCTACTTTTTAGGGGGATTCTTCGCTTCTTTATAGAGGTATAGGCGCTACCCAACTTGAGATACAATCAACTTAGAGTTTGTACTAGCTTTTATACTAGTGTTTCATATTAGAGCCAACATGATTATCAGGACGCAGTCCAGCTGAGGAGAAAATTCTGCTCGGCCGAGGTCGATAAGCTTAAACCTTAGTTCCTACCTCATGTGGCCCGTGTATTACCTTACTTGAAGCTCGGCTGACCTCGTCCGAGCCGTGTTCGGACTTCTCCGAACTTTATTAGCTCTAAACTATAAAACTTTTGAAACCTGTTTCTAATATGTTTGTGACTTTTAACCTGTTTTTAACATGTTTATTATTTTCTATCTATTTTGGATAGGTTTCTAGTTTTCAAGATTCTTAACCTATATCTAATATATCTATTATACTAGTATATACTATAACTTATAAAAAATCTATTAAAATATAGTATAGGCTTATTAAAACATACATTAAGCATAAAAAACATGTTAAAAGCAGGTTTAGAATTAGTTACGAAATTTCTAAATTTAAACCTATTTTAAACTTATTCACTATTTTTAACATGTTTTAAACCTGTTCTAGAAATCACGAACAAAGTAAAGTTTGAACTAATAAAGCTCACCTAAGGCGCGTTTTTTTCCGGGGTTAACATAAGGAAATTGCCACCTCACCCCTTCCCCGCAAAAAGCCTATTTACCTCAGATGAACCTTAAATCCTCCTTAGCCCAACTATATGCTCCATGATTATTGATGTTATTCGAGCCTTAGTTTAGCGTCCGTAAGTTTTGCCTGAAATCGGGTTTAATTAACTAGAGCTTATAGACGTCAAAGCAAAATTTTCTAGCTAGACACAATTCGAAATTCCCTAAATTTCCTTGCTACCAACTTTTTCATTACAAACCCTGAGACTAACAAAGATTTGAGCTGAATCCTGAATCTAATAAGCTGAATTATAATAAGAAGCGGTTTTGAAGCTTTAGTATAATGAATTCCGAATCAATCACTAGTGTACGAAAAACTATAGTAGTAATTCATAAGGTATATGATTTTTTGTAAGTGTCTTATACGTAGCGAAAAATAACGTCTAGTATGACGCTATAGGCTATGTTGGACCGTAAATCTCTAACGGTAATTTAACTACGGTATAGAGAGATTACGTTATAATAACAACATATTGAACTACGGTTCACAGGAAATTAAAGGAGTTATTTGTAATTTTCATATATGTTATAAGGAGGTCTAGTTACCCCTTCGTTACCTCTTCGTTAGTTGATTTTTAGTTAAGTCTTTTAGCTTTATCGATTACTGTTGTAGGACTAAGACTATATATAGATACCTCTATAGTAGATCGATTAGAGATCGATTACTGTCCGTACTTTTACTATTTAGTATTAGTGGCCGTGTGGCCTAGTAGGATATCAGAGGTGCTATCAATAGTAATCGATCTCTAGCCGTGAGTTCGAATCCCGCTCGTGTCGTATTGTCGACAGTTGCTCCGAGACGAGCTTTCCCTCTTAGGCTTGAGCCTAAGACGTACGGTGCTTCTACGTACGAGAGATCCAAAAATATAGGACCTATTAGTAACGATTATAATTAGATAACGTTAAGGACTATACGACTCCATCTTGCTCGAAGTAATTCTATATTCTAGTTCTATAGACTTTATCTACCTATAGCTTTCGAGGCGAAAGGCCTTAGAGAGAGGAGATAGTTGTTGTAGGACTAAGACTATATATAGATACCTCTATAGTAGATCGATTAGAGATCGATTACTGTCCGTACTTTTACTATTTAGTATTAGTGGCCGTGTAGCCTAGTAGGATATCAGAGGTGCTATCAATTACTAAGTATTCTGTTATGAACCTTATTATATTGATTCTACGTTATTATAGTAGAACCTTTCTATACTAGTACTATAGTGTAAGAGCATATGTACTAGTATAAGGAGATTATTAGTATATTAAATAATAGCAAAATAATTATTAAATAATTAGTTATAATTAATATATTGTAATAATTTAGTAGTACTACCTAATTTTGTAGATATTATAGCTATATATAAGTACTAAAGTAGCTATTTATTATACTCTACTTAAGCTTTTTAAATTGCCCCTTTCTAATTATCTTCTCTTATTACTTAAGCTACTATAACTACTACTAATTATAATCTTTTACTTATTCTTTATGAATTCTTAATTTTGATAATAATTATAATACTTTTATAGCTCTAACTACTAGAATTTGTTATATATCTCCTTTATCTTCTAACTCTTAATCTAGTGCCTCTTTAAATTATATAGCTAATTATTTAATAAATTATTCTTCTAATATATTAATTTAATCTTCTACTACCTCTTCTATTAGATTTAATAAATCTTTAATTCTAATTCTTATTAGTATAACTTATAGCTCTTATAGTCTTAATAATTATAGTTATATATAGCTTTTAATAAGTGTATCTTCTATAGAAATAGATATATTAATATTCTATAAAGATATTAATAGTTTTATTAAAGTAATTTATAATAGTTTAAGCTATTAGCTTATACTATACCTATATAATATCTCTTATAGTATTTAAAATAGTAATAGTTTTAAGAGGATCTCTTTATAATTCCTATTCTTTAAGTATAAATATTAACTACCTCTTCTTATAATAAGACTTAAAGGCTTAAATAATACCTTAATCTAATAGTTATAATTTACTTATAATATTTGCTAATAACTATATTATTTTAGTATTTATAAGACTTATACTTATAGGCCTTTATAATAACTCTTCTATAGTAGTATTATAAGCACTAAAATTATTAAGAAAGAGAACTACCTATTAACATATCAATTAGTTAGATATTAATTAAATAGTATAGTATTTATATAATAACTTTACTTACCTTTTTAGGAGCGACTTCTTTATTAAACTATAATAGCTATTTAATAAATATAATAGTATTTATCTATACCTTTTTATTACTTCTATAGACTATATTAAAAGCTATAAGATTAATATTAGTAGCTCTAAAAGCACGAGGTTATTATGCTAATTTAATAATCTATAGTTTTAGCTTATAAGATCTATTAGTATTTATATAAAAATGAACTATTATTCTTAATTTATTAGTACGCTTTAAACTAGCTAATAGCTTTATAGCTAATAATCTATTAGATATTATCTTCTAAAAAAGGCTAGTCTTATTATAATTATAAATATAATAAAGTTAATATAATTTTAGCTTTTCACTTATCTCTTTAATAGCTTATAAGTGTGTTTCTAATTATATAGATCTAGCTTCTCTATGTTACTTTCTTTCTTTGATATTATATCTCTTTTTAAAGTTATATAACTATTTACTTAAGTACTTTAGTTCTTATATATTATTATAAGAAAGAAAGAATCTTCTAGATTTGTTATACTTTTAATATAATAAGATCTTAAGATATTAGATAGCTAGTCTTTTTATATAGTTTATACTATTTAATTAAAGTAGCTTTAAGGATAAGATAATGCTCTTTCTAGTTCTTTTTATATTATAAATTAATCCTTTTCTAAGAATTAAGAGAATTAAGATATTTATATTTATCCTTTAAAGAATTAGAAACAGAAGATTATGTAATTAGCTACTTATATTTAGCTTTAAACTATAGCTAGTGTAATAGGCATATATAGACGGGTCACGTATGAACGGTCGTAGGGATAACGCTAGTAGATCATATACGTCACATCCCTAGATCGACGTTACCTTACATTTACCCTGCTTGTATTCGGGTCCTTAATAAAGCCCTTAAGACCTACATACAGAACGCTAGGGGGACCTTTAAGGATAATAGCGTAGAATTATATAGCCTTTAGCTATATACGAGACATCATTCTTCCCTACGTACAAAACCCTTACATTATTATCCTTCTCTTAAATACGTAGTCCGAGAATAGTATCAACCTATATAGATACAGCACGCTTAATAGCTACTATAGAGTCATAGGAGGAACGCATAGAGAATGTAGCACGTATAGAAAATGTTACAGATTTAGGTTCAGTAGTTGAAGCTGTTCTAAGACTAACGGTTAAGGAAACAAACATCGAAGAACGCATCTAAGCTACAAGCGAACGCTATGCTTAATTAGAGCGAGAACGCTAGCTTAAAATGTTATATAGACGTATCGTAGAACTAGAACTCGCGAATAACGAAGAGGTACTAGTGACACGCTCGCGTGCTATCTCCGATCTAGTAGTACTACTACTAATAGCACCTAGATTAGTTCCGTATATATAGTAGTATATAACGACTCTCTTAGTCAGGTTATTACTAATGCACTACCTGCGCCTAGAGCGCAAGTTAAGGCATCGCCTCTAAGATATCTGAATCTAGAAGATCGAAATTATGGGGGTTAACTATATGTTCCGTAGGTGAAACGCAATATTCACCCTAAGGACCCTATTCTATATAAGGGAAAAGGTATTAAGTACTATAGAGAGTTTATGTAGGAATGTGAGAATGCATTCTAACTAACACCTTACAACTTCCTTATAGATATAGATAGAATCAATTAGGCTAGCTAATTTTTAAGTAGAGATCTAAGAGACGCATAGAGCACACATGTAGAACGCTACTATAGAGAAATCACTAATACTTAGGAGATGTTTAAATCTTTCCTTCTTAATATCATAGCTAATCTAGTAACTCGCTCGCTAAACGTAGCTAAGCTATATAAGTTAGCTAGGTAAAATCTAAGCTAGATTATTTAGAATTTCTCTACTTATTTAGACTCTCTTAAGTAATAGATTAACCCTTATACTAAGACTTAACGAGTCTTACATTTGTTTACAAAACTATTACTAGGTATACGCTAGTAGATCTTAAATTACCACGTGCTTCCTGTAACTAGAGAGTAGTTAATCGCGCTAGTAGGAGTGTCTAACAATATAGGGGAAGTGCGCTACACTACCCCTTGAACTAATAGTATAACTACATATAAATTCAAAAATACTAGAAATCATAAGAGAAAGAGATCTATAGATTCGACAGATAATAAGACACCCTATTAGCTACGCGCGTATAACGCACCTAGTATAGCAGCTCCTCATAAACTAAGTATACTTAGAAAGGATTAGGCAAAAGAGTTAAACTTAGAATGTTACACTTGTTACTAAAAGGGACATATCTCTCTAGACCATCCTTAAAAGGAACTAGCTAGTAGATCAAACGCTAGACTAGTGCGAGCGTGTAAGACGAACATACATTTAAAAGGAAAAGCCCTACTAGTAGCTTAGGCATAGTAAGGTAGAGAGCTTTAGAAGTATTACTAAGCATAAAGAAGAAGTGTAGCGCTAGCGCGACGTAAGCGCGTCAAGATAAGGAGGTCATAGCTATACTAGATCCTTAAGTAGAAGTTACCTTAGTTAGTAGGGAATTATACTTACTATTAGATTTAAAAAGGATTAACGCTAAATTACTAATACTACTCTAGCTAGGTACTAAACGTAAAACCACCTATAAGGCGTATAAGTTCTACTTACGACTTACTAATGATGCAGGTATCGAGAAAGTGTTAAAAATTCTAGCATATAGTATAGACTAAGAGGAAGATCAAGTGCTATTAGGAAATCCCTTCTTACATCGAGAAAACATTTAGTACAATTATAGTTAGTAATAGTAGCGCTAGGGTATTATACTAGAGACGTACATAAAGTATGTAAAGGCCGCGAATTTCCTAGATAAAGTCCTACTAGAAGAACAAATACATTTCTTAGGAAGTCTATAAGAGGGAATAGCGTAAGTGCTTCGTATAGCCTTTAAAAGTGAAGCTATAGTAGAAACTATATTACCTTTAGAACTTAGAGAGTTCGAGGATGTATTCGATACAGCTAAAGCTAGTATATTACTATAGAGTACAAAGTAGGACTATGTTATACTACTTATGCTAGATAAGGAGCCCCTATATAGACCGCTATATAACCTCTCGAGTAAGGAACTTGAAGTACTAAGAGAATATATTAAAAGTAGTCTAAAAAAGGGTTAGATACGACATAGTAATAGTCCTACTAAGGCACTACTTATGTTCGTCCCTAAAAAAGACAGTAGCCTTTGTCTATGTGTAGATTATCGTAGGTTAAATATAGTTATAATTAAAGATTAATGTCCTCTACCTTTAATTAGTAAAACGTTAGACTACCTATATAGCGCACGTTATTTCATAGCGTTAGACCTTAAAGATGCATATAACTATATTAGGATCAAGGACAGCGACGAGTAGAAGACTACGTTTCGCTCACGATACAGGCATTTTGAGTATTTAGTTATGCCTTTTAGGTTAACTAATGCTCTAGCCTCTTTCTAGGCCTATATTAATAGGTCGTTAAGTAGCTTATTAGATTATATCTATGTAGTTTATCTAGACGATATATTAATATATACTTATTACTAAGACATCGAGAAACACTAGGACGTAGTTAGGACGGTACTATAACGCTTACAAGATGCTTAACTATATATGAATTTAAAAAAATGTAAATTTGCTATAAATAGAGTATTATTCCTTAGGTTTATCGTTAGTACCGAAGGAGTGTAAGTAGATCTAGAGCAAGTCGCTTATATATAAGAATAGCTAGTACCTTTAAATCTAAAAGCTATATAGTTATTCCTTAGTTTCACAAACTTTTATAGAAGATTTATTCATCGTTACATAAGCATCACGCTACCGTTAATAGAGCTTCTAAAGAAAGACTAGGAATTCTCGTAAATAGATAGAGCTTAAAAGGCTTTTGAAGAGATTAAGAAACACTTTATAGAAGTACTACTAATACGGCACTTCGATGTAATAAAGGCGATTTACATAGAAACTAATATATTAGCATTCGCTATTATAGGTATTATGTTATAGATTTACAAAGATAAATGCTAGAGGCTAGTAGCATTCTATTCTAGAAAGCTACAGCTAGTAGAACGCAACTAGGACACTTATAATAGAGAGTTGCTCGCTATAGTTAAAGCTTTTAAAAACTAGCGACACTACTATAAAGGTGCTTAAGATACTATTAAAGTTATTACTAACTATAATAACCTATAAGCTGTACGCGATGTAAATAAGATGAATCTATAGTAAGCCTAATAGTTAGCATATTTAATAAGGTTTAATTTTAAAGTAGTATACTAAATAGGGAAGAGAAACCTACCTGACGCGCTATTAAGACGCAAGGACTACTTTAAGGAAGATATTACCCTTAGGTTATTAGTGCTAACACTTTAAGATAAATTAAATCTTAGGGATAATAAGAATTTAACGTATGTAAGACGTATATAAAGTGTAGTACATAGCGGTAATAGTGGAGCTGTAGCTAGGCCTAAGAACCTAGAGCTAAGGAGTAATACGCTTAAAGCAATTATTTGTAGCTAGTCTATAGCTACTAGTATCGCGAACTATAGATCGCGTATATTACGTCGCGAAGTGAGAGCCCTGCTTTCTACTAGCGACGAACCTATAAAAGATGATAAAGGACCTTTAAGGCAGAAACTAATAGATCTCTAGAAGCAGGACGCTAGTTATAAAGATCTAATAGCTAAGCATATTAATAAAGGTCACTAACTTAGGAGCAGAGGGACGTAGGCATAGCGCTAAGACTAAGATAACCTTATTATATACAAAGACAGAGCATACGTTCCTAACGTACTAAGTCTTAAGCAAGAGATACTACGTAATTCCTATGATTCTATAATAGCAGGCTATTATGGAAGAGACAGAACTCTTAAGCTTACCTCCCGTAGTTATTACTAGGAACGTATGCGAGACAACGTCGAAGAATATATAAGTATATGTAATATATATTAAAGAAATAAAGTATTAAGACAAAGACCACACGGTGAGTTACAGTCGTTACCGATCTCTTCTAAGATATTTAAAGAAGTATTATTAGACTTCATTATAGGTTTACCGCTATCGAAACGCTAAGGAATTATATATAACGCAATTTTAGTAATAATTAATAGATTATCTAAAATGTGTATATATATACCTTTAAAGAATATATAGAATATAAAGGACTTTGTAGACGCATTTTTCACGCATATGATTTGTAAGTTTAGAGTCCCTAAAGGTATAGTATCTAATCGCAAGAGCATTTTCACCTCTGATTTCTAAAGTGAACTATGTTACTAAATAGCGATAAAGAGACGACTAAGTACTACATACTACCTATAAACGGACAGACAAACTAAACGTTAAAATTCAGTTTTAGAAGCATATTTACGATTTTTTATTAATAATAAATAAGATAATTAGGTAGATTTACTCCCTTTAGCAGAATTTTCGTATAATAATAGCGTGTATAGCGCTACTAAAACGACACCCTTTTAAGCTATAATAAGTATTATTCTAAGAATAGATAAAGCTCCTAAGGACACTCGCCTAGAGAAGGAGGTACCTGACGCGGTCAACAAAGTATAACGCTTCTAAGAAGTACGTGAAGCGCTTACGAAGAACCTACTTTATGCATAAGAGTTTTAGAAAAAATATTACGACTAAAAACATAAACCTATACACTTCTAAATTAGAGATCTCGTGTAGTTAAGTAGCGAGAATTTAAGTGTATTACGTGTAAGTAAAAAGTTATTAAGCAAGTTTATTAGACTCTTTCGTGTAAGTGATACTATTAGTACGTAGGCGTATTGCTTAGTATTGCTAGCGCACTACTAAATACATAATGTTTTTCATGTTTCTTTACTTAAGCTAGCTCGAGAACGCCCTAGAGAACCCCCTCCTAACACATTAGCACTAGAACTATCTACGGATAGTGAAATAATATAGTCTATAGAAAAAATATTGAATGAACGTAGGCAAGCTAGTATTAAAGAATACTTGCTCCGATAGGAAGGCTATAATAAGACCTAGGATTCATAGGAGCTAGAATCTAAATTCAACAATATGATAGACTTGTTAGAAGCATAGGCACGAGACAAAAAGGGGAAACGTAAGTAAGAAGCACGAATAGTTATTTATACTAGGTTTTTTATATAGTTTTAAAGAAGCATCTATAGCTAGAGGGCCTTCTATATAAGCTCTAGATACTCCTACTTTTTCTTTCTTTAGCCTCTTCTTTAACCTTTAGTAATAGCTATTCTCTAGTAATCGGTATTACGAGAGATACGATAATTATGTTATAGAATTAAGGCTATATATAGATACCTCTATAGTAGATCGATCGGAGAGATCGATTACTTTCTGTACTTTTACTATTTTATAGTATTAGTAGCTCTTGTAGCCTAGTAGGAATAAGAGGTACTATCAAATTATCACCTATTTAACGTAGTATAATAACTACTCTAATAGTATAACGCGATTATCGTTACATTAAAAACCGGTATAAAAAGGTTCTACTATATACGTTATTATTCTTAATAGGCTATACATTTTTTACGCTATTATAGTATCTTAAATATCTCTATGTTACTAAAAATACGAGCGCGATTTACTAGAATTTTACTAATTATACTTAGCAAATTAGTCAAAATTATGGATTTTAAAAATATAATATTATATAGAGTCCTAGTCCTTATTAGTAAGATATAGCTTAACTAATAATTCTAATAACGTAAGGATACTATTATAGTATTAAATATAAAAAAGACATATATTTAGATAAGTAAATTAAGTATAGAACTACAAAAATAGTTAAGCTATGTCTATATCTATCTATTAAATCTAGCTAAAGTATAGAATTATATCTATAAGTAAATTATACTTATGTTTATTTAACTAAGATAGTTTAATAACTTTATAGTTAAACTAGTAATGTAATAAGCGCGTCTATACTTTAAAGTTAACTTTCAAGCTATACTAAGTATTATATAAAGTCGATTCTTATTTATTAATAAACCTTATATTATTAGAATCATATAGATTAATAAGAAGTACACGAAGTACTATTAGTAATTTAAAGGTGTATATATTCATATCTCTCTCTAACTATAACGAGCGTAATGTCTCAACTATCTACTATAGGATTTACTAAGTTATATAAATACTTCTACGAGTTATAGCTATAGATAGCGACATATATATTGCTATTTATATATTAGTTCTATTAAATAAGCTAAAATATTATATTAGATAGTATATATAAAAAGGAGCTATATATTTATAGAATTCTACTTAACTTAGCTATCTAGCTAAGCTCCTTAGTATACTTAGTTTATCTAGATATATATATATAGTATAAAGATATATTTTAGCTACGTAATTATAATATAAGCTTAATATTCTTAATACGTATATAACTATATAGCTTATTCTTTATACTATCTTTATAGATCTACTTATAGTCTTTCTTACTTAATAATAGTAATAGCTTACTAACCTTTATCTCTTTTCTACTTTTGTTCTTATTATATATAGTATACTTCTAGCTTAAACCTTCTCTTTTACTCCTAATTATATTACTAATCTTATCTCTTATACTAGTTTATATTATCTAATTAACATAGTAAAGTAAATAGCTTAATTCGATTAAATCTAGCTTTTTTCTACTCTAATAAGTACGTTTATTATTATAAAGAGTAGTAGCTACTTAAGAAGGGTTTTATATAGTATTAACTAGATCTAAATATTAAGTAAATAAGAAAAGTATAAGGTATAACGCTAATTACGTAATGTAACGCTATACTTAAATAGCTCCTATACTAGAATAACGTTAGACTAAAGCTCTATATTATTAGAAGTATAAATGTTATATATATAGAGAATTCTCCTTAGACTTCTTAGAGATTAGTTTCTATAAGATACCTAACTATAGCTTTATAATATCTATATCTATATTTAGTACTATTTCGCTATAAGTTATATTAGTCTCCTTACCTATATCTAGTACTTATCTATTATACTATCTAGAGCCTTTAATATTCGGCCGTTAATTTCTATATTACTTCTTAAGTATAATAGTTAAGTACTAGATATAAGTAAGGAGACTAATATAACCTATAGTAAAATAGTACTAGATATAGATATAGATATCGTAGAGCTATAGTAAGGTTTCCTATAGAAACTAATCTCTAACGAGTCTAAGGGGAATTCTCTATATATATAATATTTATACTTCTAATAGTATAGAGCTTTAGTCTAACGTTATTCTAGTATAGGAGCTATTTAAGTATAGCGTTACATTACGTAATTAGCGTTATACCTTATACTAACGTATAGATATAGAAGGAACTACTAATATAATAACAAAAAGGAAGCTTTATTATAGAATCTATATATAATCTAATACTAGTATCTATAAATCTTACTACTACTATACCTATTTTAGTAGTATAATAAGAACTATAATAAGAACTTTATCTAGAGAGCTAGTTAATAGGGTTTCTAATAGTCTTATAACCTCTACTAAATTAGATATATCTAAGTTAATATTAAGCTCTATTATAACGTAAACTCATAGATTTAATTAAAATCTATTTTAATAAAAACAAATATAGAAGTAAAAGGTACAAATTCCTATAATAAAAGATTCTAGTATTTATAGATTACTATATTAAGATAGGGATATTGAAGGAAAACTATAGATAAGTACTATTAATTATATTAAAAGGTAGAGTACTATAATACTACTATAGTTTACTACTTAAAAATAACTATAGCGTTATGTAAATAACAAATATGTTAGTAGTAGAATTTGAAACTCTTAAAATAAAACAAGATTATATAGTATAATAGAGAGATACAACCCTACTAGCCGTTATGTAAAGACACTTAGAAAAGACTAAGATTAAGTACTTTAAAGTCCTAGTAGAAGAATTAAAGAAGATATAAGTAGGATTAACTAGTAGATTAAGGAATAAAGACACACTTAGAGATTAAGCTATAATAGTATATTAGAGAGTTATAGAGTATTTACTTATATTATTTAAACTAGTATCTACTTTTTAAGGCGTATACGTAGATATCAGAAATACTATTAAGATAAGAGAAAACATTATGAAATATAAACTTAATATTAAATATAACTATAATCTATTTACTTTCTTATTAGTACAAAATGGAAATATGAGCCTCTTTATACTAAACATAATATAATTGTTACTATAGTCTATTAAGGTAGGACTAGTATATATAGTAGAAAACCTTTAGACTAATTAAGTATATAATAATTTATTAAAGGACTAGATATATAATAATATAATAAGAAGAGAGAGTAGTAGAAGATATAACAACCTAGTACTAAGATGTAGAAATCGATCTTGTCCTTCGCTACCTAATAAGCGCCCTAATAGAAGTAAAAGGTACTACGTATGCCGTAACCTAGTCTCACAAGGGCTGTAGCTAGATTGACATTAATAATACTTCAATTATATAGTCAAATTTAGACGCGTAAGTATAAGAAATCAGTAACTTAGAGTACAAGTAGAGTTATAGTTATTTAGAATAATATGGAGTAATTACTTAAATAAGTAACTAGCTAGCTAGGCCGACTTTGTTCTGCCTTAGTCCGTGAGCTTATTTCCCTATGTCCCGCTACACCTGCCGTCCCACCCCTGCCTCTACTCTATAGGGTCTAAAGAGTATTACAATTAATAAACACTATTTAATCAAAATACCGTTCTTTTGAATACATCTTACCTTTCATATTTCGATCCGTGTACTACTATACTTATAGATTTAAAACCTTTGGGATCCTAACTTAATATTAATAACGTAAAGTACAATTTTAATAGTAGGGTGTTCTGAAATCATACCTTCAAAATCTCTCTAGTAAATTCGTATGTTTGAAGCTATTTTCCATGACGAATCCGGTAATCTAGATAGCCTATTCGGGTGACCTTCTACGGCTGCTAGACGGAGCAGTAGATGAGTTTGAGCTTCGCTGATTAGGTCGCGCCGTTGACGCCGCTGAATTAGGTGCTTGTGCTGTAGGTATTGTACTACGAATTCCATCTCGTGATCTGCTACGGGTTCTAGACGGAGCAGTAGATGAGTTTGAGCTTCGCTGATTAGGTCGCGCCGTTGACGCCGCTGAATTAGGTGCTTGTGCTGTAGGTATTGTACTACGAATTCCATCTCGTAATCTGCTACGGGTTCTAGACGGAGCAGTAGATGAGTTTGAGCTTCGCAGATTAGGTCGCGCCGTTGACGCCGCTGAACTAGGTGCTTGTGCTGTAGGTATTGTATTACGAGTTCCATCTTGTAAACCGCTACGGTTGCTAGACGGAGCAGTAGATGAGCTTGAGCTTGGCTCATTAGATAGAGGTGAATTCCATTGACGCAAATTTTGAAAGAAAATAGCCCGTTGACCCGGAGTCAGATCTCTGATGTAGCTTCCATAGCCCATGTTCTCCTCGAGCAAGGTTGAAGCCGATGAACGTGGAGTGAATAAGGGAGGGAACAATAGTATATTCTCAAGCTGCCTGTTCGTAATTGAGCTGCCTGGCCGCGTCGGCGCGTACGGCATTCGGCGTAGGCCTGGTTGTACATAACTAGTTCTATCTACTAGCGGTCTGGCAGTTCTAGAGTTAGCCCACGAGGTGTAGCTGTGAGAACGTGTAGCTTCACGCCAATGAACAGGGGTCCTGCTTCCAAGTCTGACGAAGTTTCCTATAGTAGGCAGGCTTGTGACATATTCTTGAAAGGCCTCCATAGCAGGCTTACTAGTATCGAAGTTACTCCCATTTTCACCGTACTTAGCCCTTTCCAGCGCGAGCTGAGCCTCCTTATCACCTCGTAGGACAGGTGAGTAGGAAACGCTGTCATGCTCAGGCATTTGACCGAAAAAGATCCTTAATTTCAAACATTAGTGTCTTGAATATCCGTACCGTAGTTGGGCTTACTTAGGTATATGATCCTCGTACAAAGACCATTCTGGCGGATCGCTGTCCCTGCGGGGAAGCTCGTTCTTAACATATATCATAACTTCCCTCATAATAAATCCTTTGAAAGACTCATCCGGCGGAAGTTTAGCCGGATCCGGTTTCGGAAGGCCTATGGCGTTCAAGGAAGCGAAGACCATAACAGGACAGAAAACTTTTCGCTCTCTATTTAGCGTCACCTCGTACCCATATACCTCATAATCGCACCGTAGGTTAGCAGTAGTTCTTACTGTTCTTCTTGAACTCGTTGGGGAATTGTCCTCTATGTCTTCTGTGGAGCTTACAGAACCTTTGATAAAGCCGCCTACAAACACCATGTCCCCAGCATCGGCGATTTTAGGCATTTTGTAGAATTTAGTAGTGGATAATAATAATATTTAATTGCGAGAAGAAATGTTTGAACGCTTAGTAGATTTATTAGCAATAATTGCTAGATGGTTTCGAAGGACTAAGATATTTGATGCTCGAAAAGGAGTGGCGCACGGAATTAAAAACAAGCGATTTAGCGATGACTTGTATAGACTTCGACGCCTGATAAGACGAGCGCAAGGGTTAGATTCTAGGGGGGTCTAGCGTAGCCTGATATAGGTTTCATGTGTCTGATATTAACGATCTAGACCGTGGGTTACAACACTTGAGTACTATGTATGTCTCAGTTCCTGACGCTCTTATTCGTCCAACTCTCGATTCCCAACATTTAGTCCTGAGTCGTGGACTCCTTAGCGCTACAAATTCAGTTTATTTTTAGTATTCCAACATAGACGCTTTCGACTAGAAGCAAACTCTCTCGCTTGACTGCGTCTTTCACTATTCTGTTTTGAGCCTAGGTAATTTATTTTAAGTTAAACTAATGTTACTGCGCCTCGTACTAACATAGGTCATAATTTTCATCTATGACACGGAACAATTATTTCCGTGCGGAAACTCTGCCTTATTTTACGTTTTAACCCCTTGCTAATTTCCAGAAGTCTCGCTTAAGCATCCAACCATTACTAAAATAGCATATCCTAGCAATTTCCTGCAGTCACTTAACAACAAGAGCCGGGAATTCTTTTGAAAACCAACAGTTTTCGACCTTCCATTACTCATTTGACCGTTACTTACTGTAAGTTAGCGTACCCTAGCAATTTCCCACAATCACTATGCAGGCAAATACTTGTTAGAAGGACTTCATAAGCTGACAGTCTTTAAAGTTTTGCTTAGGCAGCTGACCATCGCTTAAAATGACCTGATCAGGCTAGATTCAGCTTAGCTATGAAGAGAATTCTGGTTAACTAAAAAAACTAACATGTCGATCCCTGCAAAGAGGCTTTCGGCGTCCTCGCAAGCGGTCGAATCTCACGATCGAAGCATATTTATTCCAACTTTGGCTTGGTTTCTATAATTAGAGCACTTTGAAGTACGGCATCGGACTGATTGTGTCACTGATCTTTACTAGCATATATAATTCGACGTCCTTCCCTTCGAGTTGAATTTTGACAGCCACCCAATATTCCTTTCATACCTTCAATCGAATACTTCACTTGAAAACTTCGCTCGAGGAGATCAAGTCTCGATTAGCCCCATACTGCACCTTCAAGTGCTAGACGGTGCAAGATGAGTAGTGTGTACAAGTCTCACATGTAAAGTGTCTTTTCACTCATTGTTGCAATTAGACCGGCCATCATCCAGTCATAGTTCAGAATTTATTCGCAACCCCTATGTTGATCATACCCGAAATAGCTCTGGCACATCAGTTGCCTTAGGCAGCTCGATGATACCACCAAGAACAGCAAGTCCACAGGGTTCGTCTACGATGGTAGTCAGTGAACAGAAACGTCCAAAACGACGAACGCCGTTGAATACTTTCCGGGCAAGAAAGCCTGATGAGGACGAAAATTTGTCTTTTGAGAAGGGACTGTGGAGTACCATAGATTCGGTCACAGCTAACATGGAGGATGACTATACTTCTGCACCCCAATTCATGCCTCATCATAAACTTATATCATTCTTGGACCCAACACAGCTGACTCAGGTCGAGCAGTCTCTACAGTCACTGCACGCATTCTATCAAGAAACAATGGGCCATATTCGAACACGTTACATTGACATGGATACAATTGTAGAAGGTCTAAACCACGCTAAAGACAAACGGAAAGGCATAGCTTGCGAAATCAATTACAGCCATGCTATTGGAATAGGCAGTGTCGATCCTAGTGTTTATTTTGGCGCTACTGAAACTGAGAATGTCAAAGATTCTGGAATGCAGATGATATTTTTCCTTATACTCTCACGAAAGCTCGAGATCCCTCCGCACAAGCGCACTGCTTATGATCCCCTTTACAACGTGGTCGATCTAGTCATTTTAGCGTCTTTAGGTATCCGCGGGCTTATGACAGGTGAGGTGAGGCAGCAGGAAATGAAGCGCCTGCCGCGCACGACTGTACTGTATACTCCTAATGTATCATTCATTGCTCTCGAGGAGATCCTAGAAGCTCACCACACCACAGAGCTAGCTGGAAATTTTATTCTCATGACTAGCATGAATCTAATCCGGGATTGCGCCGGACGTGCTGCGATGAAAAGTTTTGGTATTGTCCTTTTCCGTTAAAACTTCGTGGAATACTTTAACTAAATACATTTCCAGGTGAGAACAGCTTACGAAGGATTTACAACTTCCTAGGTAGTGAGCAACTCGGAATGCGATATATCGCCTATGTACCGCACCCTGAAGAATTTCACCACACGCCGAAAAGAGCTGTTGTAGATGCGGTCCAGCACACACGTGGGTCTATCAATTGGACGTTGCGTGTTCAGAGATCTAAGCTTGGTGAAAAGTTCAGACGAGATATAAAACCACATATCAAATCCTTAGCAGGATTATCTGTAAAAGGGCGTATTTCAGCAGATCCAGGACGTCCAGTGAATGGATCACACATAATCAATGAAGGACTAGACAAGGCACTCAAACAACGTGATCCCGTAGATCTTCTGGCAGAACGGCTCGAAAATATCAAGCACCGGGAAAATGGACAAGTCTATGTAATAGAACCTGAGAGTGTCTCGGATGACAACGGCTGGGGACCCTGGCGTTTCGAGGATGAACAAGGCTACGCGCCAGTTCATAATAATTACGAAGGCCATGTCCCTGAATTAACGTATCGGTCGTCGAATCTTCGATGGTTTTAGTATCATTGCAAGAATGATTGTTAATAGCAATTACACGCGGTCGCTTAATCTATCGGAATATTGCATTGGAGGGTTAGCATAGATATATAGTTTTACATAGATCGAGGTATGCTTTTATTGCTGTTTGATATCGATGTAAAATCTATTACTTTTATATAAGACCCAGAAGCGTCTTGCGATCTCATGCATTTTACTCACATATAGCTGCGTTTATGGCTACAACCTAACAAGATGAGCATCAAATTCCTTGTTTCTACTTTATGATATCTATCACACTTCTAATCAAGTCCGCAGACAAATGCGACTGTTGGGGATAGGTTGATAGAATATGCCAGTCGATGGAATGCCATATATATGGGACCCTGGATCCAATTTTGAGAGATCCTAAGTCAAACGTTTGATGAAGTCCTGTAAAACGTTAACTGTAGTAAAGTAGCCTGACGTCTACTGCTAGTACTTCCAGAAAGATAATAATTATTATGTAACGATTACTAATAGTCGTTTCAATGTGGATAATACGTTATGATTAAAGCCCTTTATAAGTCTTATACTCAAACCTATAAGAGCGTAAATGAGTAACAATATTAAATAGATTCGGCCTTCTATTTGACGAGTAATTCAAAATACAACTCAATCGGTCCAGACAAGAATCACAAAGTAAAAGGTGAGGTTACAGAGGAAAGGAAGCATTAATAAGTGAATGAGAAGCAGTTAACGACTCTGGTAGAGGAGGACAAGATAGAATAGAAAATAAATATTGAGAATAGAAAAGTTATGAGAACAGAGATCAAAGATTATATCGAAGAATCAAGAAATAGACACAGTAAGAGTCGGTCGGAGAATGCATTAGCTTCGATTCTGCGACGGAGAGAAAAATTATTAGAACAAATTGAGCGTGATAGACCGGAGGATGAGAAAAGCGTGGAGAAAATTAAGGGATTTGGCATAGTTAAGAAGCCGATAGTAATTTAAAAATCAAGAGGGAAGTATAGAATCAAGCAAAAATACGCTTAGCCTTCGCTACTTGAATTATCCCACATTATTTTTATCTCTAGTAAGGTCGTCAAAAAACAAGGATTATCTCTGAGGCTGACTTTAACACAAAAATTAACGCGTTCACAAGCAAGACAAAAGTTCACTACCTGCGTAATCTAATGATTGAAACTTATGGAGCATACATAGACTAAGCCAAAGATGCACTAAATCTAGACTCGTCATATATAAAAAAGATGTGTTGGGGCGGAGGTATATAATAATGCGACTAGTTCACTCGCCCGGAGCATTGGCAAAAGCTTTCTACACGATCCTAATACGTTGAACATGGAAACTGTTCGGATTGTCAGTCACCCAGTCCTTCAATAAGTCCATGACTGCCGTTAAGATTTGTAGCATAGTACTCGATTGCATTGAGTAGCCAAAGTCAGTTTCCAGATATATATCTAAGTCGTCGATATATAGATAGAATATAGTCTACAAGAATGTAAATTTACAGCATGTAGCAACAGATCTGGATACATGAGCGAGTCGTAGAGAGATTTTCGTATTACTTGCACATCTACTTCGGTATCGTCGGAACGATTTGTTTCGCATACGCCAAGTATCTGCTCAGTATAAGTTGTTGATTTGCTATGGAAAAGAATCTTTTCTCAGTGTGTACCAATTGTCCACAAAGTATATGTAAGGTACGTGATAAGTCGAAGTAAATGCTTTGAATCAAAATTCTTCAACAGAAATCAAACATACGGAAGGTTCATGCAAAGTACACGTGAAGTATATGTTGATATTAAAAAGTGAGGTGAAATATTTTACTAACATTCTCTAAGATTTTAAAATCCACCACACATCTCTTTATAATTTATTCTTGAAGTTTCTTGACGTTATATTATTCCTGTTATATAATAACTAGTCCTATTTATACTAGTACAGCTTATTCGTTAGATATAGAGACTTTTGCGAGGTTTATACTCATATATAGAGGAGCGTAAATTAGTAACTATTTTGAATAGATCTAGCCTTATGTTTAAGGGCTATCTTGAAATAGTATTTAATTCGTCTAGACAAGGATTATAAAACAAAAGGGAAAGTAAAAGAGGAAGAAAAGTATAATAGATATATGAAGTGCTTGATATTTTCACTAAAGGAGATACAATAGAGTAGAAGAAAAGGTTGAAACTAGAAAAGGCACAAGGACGGGAATGAAGGGCATACTAGAGAATTAGTAAATAAAGACATATAAAGTCAGTTAGAGCATATATCAACTTCAAGTTTGTAGTAGAAATAATAGGTACGAGAAATGATAAGAATAAAGGTAAATGTAATAGACTAAAAAGGATAAGAAGAGTATAGAGAAAGCAAAAGGAAGGTATACGTTGTAAAAGGACTAATAGTAATATACAAATCAACAAAGAAATATAGCGCTAAGCAAAAATGCTAGTGATAATAGTGTACCTATCGATATCTAATCGTCCTATACTGTTCTTATATCAAGTTAGATTCCTGATAGGCTAGCATATTCCTTAGGATGAACTTGATAATCGATATGATATGTTCATAAATAAAGGACAAAATTAACATGCTACCGTAGTTTAATATTTAAACTCTAGAAGGAATATATAGATTAAGCTGATAAGGGCCAGCTCTAGCCTCTTCATACAAGACAAAGAATGAGTTATAGTAAAGGCATAGAGTGATGCGACCAGTTCACTCGCCCAAGACATCGGCAAAGACCTTCAACACAATGCGTTAATAACTGACAGGGATTCATTACCTGATCGAGAATCGAGATTATTCGAATGTCGCGAGATTGACCTCGACTCAATTCACCAGTCCTCCAGAAATCCCGTCACTGCCGTAAGAGCCATATGATAGTACTCAGTCGCCTCGAGTATCCATGGTCAATTGTATGGCAGACATCTGAATGTTCGACGGAAGGAGCATCGTATTTACCAGAATCTGGGTTCACAGCATGTGCCAAGAGATCTAGAAACATCGGCGAGTTGAGATGCTTCGGGTGCATACACCTCTGTTCCGGAGCGATGGAAACGCTTACGCAAGATATAGATTATTAAAATTGACCATCGAAAAGAAGGATCTTCAACTTATATGTCACATACGTAAATTATAATCTCAAATGGTTGTAAATTCTTCGAAAGTTTTTTTGGTTGGAAGGATTTACATAGTATGCGCAAAGTACATTCAAAGTGCATATATATCCCTATGTTATATGATGATTCGGGAAATATTCAGAAGAATGGGAAGCCGCAACCCATTTCAGTTCAACCTCGTTCTGGCCAGGAGCTGCGTCTTGGCATTTATCACACCAGAACTCCAAAAACCGCTGCTTGGCACAATATAGTTTTTGTTGGTTTGGAGTCCTACTTAAACTTTTGTTAGTTCAAGGGATAGGATTTTTGGATGAAACTTCACATGCGAAATTTTTTGGGCGTCAGCCTTACCACAAGTCAAACCTTCATATCTCGAAACAGCTAAGTTTGATTGGAGGTGACGTAACGTAGAAAGTACTGCCAATCTGCGAAACCCTAGCTTCAAGAAGCCTCGGACATGAACCATCTTTGCACCCAAAACAATTGTAAGCTTTTGAGCTAATTTGAGAAAGGAAAGGACACGTAGAGAAACGTTGGTAACTGTGATTTTGTAAGCCTAATATATATATCACGGTACCAACGAGAGCCTCGGTTGTTTCTACTGGATTGTTATTTGCAGACCAGCCCTAGCGACTCTGAAAAGTCAATATGAAACAAAATTACTACCATCAGGCTTTCATGGTAGTACGTAGAGAATATAAATTCAAGAGACCAAAAATTTACAATCGTGAGTCGGGAAAATCATTGCAATGAACGGCTACGAAAGGCTACAGACTCTGCGTTTGAACGTCGGGGTCGACCGGAGTGAGGAGAAAGATTCGGAAAAAACCACTGGTGCCGCGCTCCATGGGTGATGCTGAACAAGATCACCCCTCGGGAATTCCGCCGATCAGAGAACTATTTCCAGACATGGATTTCGAACCTTGGGAAAGGCCTCCACGATATCCGCGACTAGATGA
>Ga0160427_10000479_pt1 | contig 24399 bp, 21 predicted proteins | sample SolpanmetagenomL_FD_108194 | JGI IMG/M metagenome (GOLD analysis project Ga0160427, IMG submission 108194) | Solar panel surface microbial communities from Lawrence Berkeley National Laboratory, California, USA - L | ecosystem: Engineered > Built environment > Solar panel > Unclassified ...
AAGCGCAAACTTTCAAGTTTGCATATTGCGTATGAATAGTTTTTGAAAAACGCAATTCATAACGCTGAGTTAAGCGAATAAGGAAATGGCGCTGCGGGTATTATACCTAATGTCTATAGTAAAATAGATCATCGGATTCAAACGTCAATAATCAAGCAAGATAAAAACTGTTAAATATAATGCATCTATTTATTTTGTAATAATAAGTTTTATAAACTATGAGCATTGAAAATAGTTCCATTTTACAATAACTTATAATTAATTCTTATAAGTTCGATATAAAGATTTTTTTGAAAGCGAAAATTTTATGAAATTAATAACTTTATTGCCCATCTATCTACTTATGATTGTCTCATCTGTTAGCACGAACATTCTTAAAACAGAAACTATTGATGAAAATTTTACTCGTACGCCCCTTAGTGATATTGAACCTTTGCAAAAAGTAGGAACCAAGAAAAGACCGTCTCCTACTAAAGAAAATCATTCAAATAAAATTTCTCGTGAAACCACTGTTGTTTTAAATCATTTATATAATCTTGAAACAAGGTTTTTGGAAACTCAACTTGATAGTAGAGGCCTCAATCAAGATTTAAAAATTGGAGAATATGATGCTATGACTTGGCATAAAGAAAATATAAAACGAGTTAAAGAAGAAACAGAAAAAGTGCGTGCCGAAGTAAATAAAATGAATAGTAAATCAAGTTATACCAATCAGTACAGTCCTGATTCTACAAATCTAGTTCGTTTTCAACTAGCTTTGTTAGGTCATAAAGAAGAAGAAATAGGAATATACAATGATAAAAGATTATTCGCAAGCGGTTGGCCTGCTGGCCCTAAAAGGAAAGTAATTGAAAGTATATATTCAAAAGATTCATTATTTTTTTTAAGTGGTTTAATTGATAATTTTGATAGTATCTATAAAAAAGATCCATTACATGCTTGTAAAAATTTGGCAGAACAAATTAAGACACATTATAGTCAGGATATAGGTTTTCTCATAAGAGAGCGTCACAACTATCCTCACGCTTTATTAAATAAAATCAACTTCGAAAAGAGTACTACTATTTCGCAATTTCAAAGTTTATTTTTACACTCAGAACATGGATTATTATTTTATCTAAATCAAAATATTAGTCAAATTGCTGAAAATTTCACACACTCGTTTTCTGAAAGGAAAGATAATAATACTAGTGATTTATTATTATGTCTTAACATTGCCTCTTCCCGTTCTATATGCTTACTTTGTTCAGACCGTTTACTTGCTGAATCTGAATGGGGTAAAGGCTTTGTAAATCAATTAACAAAAAAATTAAAAAGATCTCTTGGTGTAAGCAATCTAAAAATTAAATTAATTGTTATGGCAAGCTTTTTTGAACATCACAGCGATACAGTTAAAGATCAATCTTTAATAGAAAAGTATTCCAAATGTAGTTTGGAAGAAAGAAGTAAAATTGGATTCAATCTCTCAAAAGGAGTTGGTTATATTAATTTTTTTGATAAGGATATACAAAAACGGCAACCGTCAACAACTACAGAACCTTATATACATCATTCAAAAATAGGATAAAAATTATGAGGAATTTGAAAAATATATATATTTATTTCTTTGCTTTTTATTTATTAAACATTTTTTTGTGGGCAAGTAGTTTTAATTCTGAGGAAGATATACTAAGTATTTCTCAATTTAGTAATTACTCGGAAAATACTATTAAAAATGCTAATGATGCTTTTATAAAGATTAACGAAGGCGAGGATATTGATGCATTAAAACCATTAAAATATGCTGCATTAAAAGGTGAACGTAGTAGTTTAATGCCCTATGCTTTTTATCTATTGAGCGAAAAAAATCTTATGACTTCTCCTAACCCTTGGCTTGAAATAAGGTGGAGCGCTTCATTAATCTTAAAAGCATATTATCGACAAGTAGATGAGGCAACAGCTTTTTATGAATTAATTGTTCAAGACACCGATTTAATTTGTGGAAAAAAAAGAAATGGGGATATTAATTTAAACAATAAAATGACGCAAAATACTCTCGATGAATTAATTAATACATTTTCAAAAGAAGATTTGCAAATTTGGTTGAAGGAATGTTCTAGTACATTACCCAACTTTGAAAGCCAACATACTCAGAAAAGATTTCAGGATATGATTGATTTATTTTCATTAGCCCTAGTTAACCGAATTAACGATAATATTCTAATTAAAATAAGAGATAAAATTCTCATAACGTATCTTAATAAATTCTCTAATAAAAAAATGACTAAATTAAATCCAGCTTACATAGATATATTTGCAAATGAATTTTTGAAAGTAAAAACCAGTTTTAGTAGTCCTTATAAAAATCCTACACATCCATATAGCTACTATAATCCAAAGCATAAAATTTTATATATACTAGATATGGGAATGAAACATTTAAACTCTATAAAAAAAGCGGGTTTATTTCAGATAGATGAAGAAGTTAATATAGATATATTATCTAAGCAAAATAAATTAGAGTTGGAGAATAAAAACAACGTTGTTAATTCTAACAAAAAAACTAAATTAAATATTGAAAAAACAATTAAAAGTAATCTTGTTTTGAGTAAGTGTGCTCCACTTTTTAGTACAGGTAAAAAAGATAAAGGTTTTGTAAATGGTACTCCGGAATTAAAGGCTGCTGGTCCAATGTACATAGGACTAAAGAAAGATAATTACAATAGCTCAAAAGCAACGATAGATAAAAAAAACACGCCATATAAAGATTTATGTTCGCTTAATCAACAGTTTTTTATTAATCCTGTTTACCGTCTGATGTCACATATATTTTTACCACAAAGCAATAGCAACGATTATGGTAATAATGCAAATCGTTCACTTTGGCTTGTTGAATTAACTCATATGGATAAACCTTGGGTTCAAGGAAAAGAATACTTAGATAAAGAATATGGTGAAGATAATTGGCCTAATCCTACAAAATATCAAACAAAACCTGAACGAGATAAAGAGGGGGAAAAAATTACAGATTTAAAAAAAGAATATAATAAATTAATTAGTATTTTTGTAAATTCTGAAGATATTCAAAAAAGTATATTATATCGTTTGTTTGCGTTAAGTATAATGGGAGAGATCAATGAATCACAATCTACTACGAGTAAAGAAAGTTCCTTAAATCCTATAGAGTAATAAAAACTTTTCAAAACTAGAAAATTGAAAAGAACGAACGATGGGATAGTTTACAGAAAGATGCGGAGATTGGGGTTTGGATCTTTTAAACCCAAAGCCTTTTTTCGAGTAATGAGTTGAATATTCAATTTTATATTTTAAGCAAGTGCTGAAATACCCTTTCTTTCAACTAACGATAGTAATTTTAAAGAAGCACCAGCTGGACTTTTTTTTCCCCGCTCCCATTGACTTATAAGACTGGTTGTTACATTTAAATAATGCGCAAACACTCTTTGGCTAACATGTTCTCTTTCTCTCAATTCACGAATTTCTTCAGGTTTTAAAACGCGAACTGGTGATAAACAAGATTGGTCAAATTGTCTCATCGTCTGCTTACTGATAGCACCAATTGCATTTAAAGCTTCCTTAGTCTCATGAATAGCGGCAAAAGCATCGCTGCGATATTCTTTATTAGACATTTATAATCTCCTTAAATTCACCTTTTTTTACCAAAATCTCTAATTGATCTCCCGATAGAGAAAGAAGGTAAGGGGCAATATTCTCAAATTCAGCTTCTTCAAGAAGCGTAATGTTATCTCTACTTCGTCTAGAAAAACCATATACAAAAAAGGCTTTATCATACTGTCTATAAATAATAACAGTTCGGTACCCTTTTGATCTATCTTGATTTGGCCGCGCAATCCTTTGCTTTATGACATGGCCCCCTAAATGAGCATCAATTAGTCCTTTTTCAATTCGAGCAACAGCATCTAGTGATTCTTGATTTGTAATATCATTTTTTCGCATAAATCTTTCGAACCAAGCATTCATAAGAATTTGCATCAACTACCTTGTCAAAATCGATTAGCCTGAACTTTGTCCTATCATCATTATGATATAGTACTTGGTGCTATATATCAAGTTTTTTGTATTGGAAGTACTTTTAAATACAGCAGTAAAAGTATAATATTTTTTTTTAAATCTGATTATTGAATAACCGAGTACACAGCCGTCTAACCGCTTTAGAGATAAGGACTTGGCCATAGCGATTTAAGAATAAAGGATCATTACCATTTAACGGTGATATATTTTGTCCGCTCTGTTGACATTGATTTTGGCACCGGTTTTAAGAGGCGCTTACTTTTTTTGAAGATGAAATTGTGCTACTACATAATTTTATTAAAAAGTTTCAAAAAGTACCTGATAAAGAAATTGATATAGCACGCAAACGCTTAAAGGAGATAACACATGGTTAACAAATATATTGGTGATAACGTAGATAGCTTCTTACAAGAGCAAGGACTTTTAGCAGATGCAAAAGCAATAGCTTTGAAGAGGGTCTTTGCTTGGGAAATGGAAAAAAGCATGGAGGAGCTTAAACTTAATAAGGTTGAGGCTGCTAAACGGGCAGGTACAAGTCGGACTGCTTTTGACCGACTGCTTGATCCCTTTAACACGGGAGTTACTTTAAAAAGCTTAGAAAAAGCCGCTATTGCTTTGGGCAAACGTATTCATTTTGAATTCAGAGATGCACCTTATTAACAATAGAATTTAATTCAATCCTGTTTATTACATACGTAAGAATGCTAAGCCTAATCGTATGACTCTCCTTCACTTTCGCTTACTCCTCCAAATATATTCAGATAATCTTGATGTATTTGCTCCTTAGTCTTCTGTTGTTTTTTGTTAGCTTTTACAAGTACAGTATGTATCGCTTTTTTTCTATAGCCTCCATTTGGACGACCTTCGAAGGCATTTAGTTCTCCGTGTCTATAACCCCTATCAGAACCTGTTGCATGAAAAAAATCTTTCAAAGCAATGAGGTTTTGACTATCTGTTGAAATTTTAAATATTCCAGTAATTGCAGTTGCTATTGGTAATTCATCAAGTAAATTTCGATCATCTCTAATGTACCGCATTTTATCTTTTTCTGTATAATCAGAACATCTGACATCGGAAGACTCCTTAGCTTCTTTTTCATAAATTGCTTCATTTTCTATTATCTTGTTTATAAACCCTGCCACAGGATTCCAACGGGCTCTAATTGATTGATATTCACTATTTGCTAAAATTTCTTCTGAATTAATCTTTTTCTCCAAATTTTCATCTTTTTTTTCTGCTTCTTTTTTTAAATCCCTCCACTTGCTAACGATAATCTCAAGTTTTTTATAGTAATTATTTGACTTTTCGGTTTTAGTATCACCTTGTAATCTTCTAGCTACCTCAAAATCTAATAGAATATTTAATAATTCAAGATTTAATATTTTGCCATCTTTTGCAATATTTGGGTAAGGTATCTCGGGATGATATGGCTTTTTAGATGAACGCGCTTCCCACAGTTTAATGGCTATTTGTTGTTGATAATCTAACGTATATATATCTAAAACCTGGTACACATCTTCATAACGGTCTATTTTAGACAAAATTGCACTACCAGGTTGCCGCAATGTTTTTTGAAATGCAAAGCTAAATTCACATTCATGAAAAACAAAGAAAATCGTTGAAGTTGACTTGGGTGCAAAGGTTGTTAATTCTCTAAATAATAATATTCGAGTACGCGAAGATAAATTGTCTAAGCATATGGGAGGTGAGGAAATTATTCCTATTTCCCCTTTTTTGAATTGATCTATTATATTTCTTACTTCTGGCTTGGAACTGAGCCTTCTAAAAAATCGCTCACTAACAGTTTGGTGTGATTTATATTCTGTGTCACTATCGTAATTCAAATCAATTTCTTCATGGGGAAGCACTTTTTCTATTGATGTCATATCAAAAGAATTTAAATGTTTAGACGTTAAATTTGAAAGTTCTTCATTTTCAATTTTAATATCACTAGAACAAATATTTTTGAAAATTAATATGGAAATTATGGTTGTAAAATATTTTTTCATAGTAATTACTTTCTTATTCTTATAAATAAATACAACTGTAAATTACTTTAAAAATCAATGATATAGTTTTTATAACTAAAATTTTCTTATTATGTTAAATTTGGATGTAATTAATCCTGGCATATTTCCTCATCCTATCCTTATCTAATCAAACAGTTCCATGACCATATCATCAACTTCTTGCTAACTTAGCTTAGCGTAGTGGAAAACATCCTTGATCGAAACATTGCCACTTACCTCAAAGGCAAAATTGCCGTCTAACGGCGCTGTTTCCATGAGCAAGCCTTGACCAACTTCCCTCTTAAAAAAATTAAACAACTTTCGTAGATCCTGATACTTGGTGCGATCGGGTGTGGATAATGATCCTTTAATGTGAATTTGATAATAAAGGCTAGCCCATTCAACTAAAGAGTCCTGCTCGGGGGTAAGGTATCAAGTCTTAAAATGTCATCAGATTCAAATAACGGTTGTTTTTGTATTGATTTACTATACGTCGTTGACGTATAGTAGACTTCACTAGCAACACCTATAAACTAACATGATTGAACACAATTATTCTATTTCTAAAATTAGCCAGGACTTTATAGCGCAAGGACAGCGTATGACATCTATACGTATTAAAGCTATACGAGCTTACTTTAAACTATCTCAATCTAAGTTTGCTGACTACATTGGTATGAACGTACGTACCCTACAGAACTGGGAGTGTGACTACAGATGTCCTTGTGGTCCTGCAGTGGCATTACTGTACCTTGCAGAAACCCAACCAGATGCATTTATTAAGAATAGAAAGAAGCTATTAGAGCAGATTAAACAATTAGGACTCATACTTTAGAGATAGAAATTTTGATATGGCTAATCATCCATTTTAACAATTGATTTAAATATTATACAATTTTGTGCTTGTAACTCACAAATTTTTTCCTAAAAATTTTCTAAAAAGTTTTTTCAATTTTAAAAAGTAAAAATATAATTATGTATTTTAATATCAAAGATTCTTAAAAATTATTATTTACTTTTTAAAATTTAATATTGAGAAATTACCTGAATTATTTCAACTAAATATATATATTCTAAACATTTAGTTGAAATAGATTCTTAATATTACCATTTATTATTTTGTACAAATTGGTGAAGGGGAAACTGTTTAATTAAATTGTCTGATGCTTTAGTTTTAAGATCTTTATGCATATAGAAATAAGTTTTTAATGAAATACTTTCTTGTGCAGGCAAGAATTCATACTTAGGATAATTTTGAATAAATTCTTCATACAGATATTTGGGTTGATCTTCAAACGGCTTATTTAAATTATCTTTAACTACATTTTTCAGATCCAAAGTATTCAATAATTTGGGATTTGTAAAAACATCAGTAGATTCTTCACAAGGTACTGCATACAAACAATTATTAATCAAAATATTTGTAAATACTGTAATTGTATAAACTAATTTAGAAGTTTTTTTATTCATTTTTTTCATTATTAAATGTTCCTTAATTTAATGCTTAGTTTAAATATAAATTTTTTTGTACAAATACAAAATTACTTTATATATTTTGTTTTTAAGCTAAATTAAATTGTTAGTCAACATCTTATTTTTGTTTATAAACAAAATAATACTGAAGGGTTTCGGTTTTTATAAAATTTTTTTAAAATATATGAATGTTTTTTATAATTATTTCAGTAGAAACAAATTCTCAATTTTCTTGACTAGATTTTATGCCCAATTTATTGAAGATATCATCGGCTTTATCCAAATAATTTTCTTTTATTAAATCTGCTTGAAAAATATTTAATTCATTTAACTTCAAGAAAATATGTGCTTGTTTTCTGAAATCATGTAGTTGAGCATAAATTTTTGCGGCGTCTTTATATTGATAGATTGCTTTTTCAATATTCTTATTCTTGATGTAATATGCGGCTGTATATGTTAAATTCCTTGCAAACAAACGCTTATTCTTATTTTTAAAAATATCTTCAGTTTCATTAAAAAAATAATTAGCTTTCTTTAAATGATTAAAAGAGTTCTCAAGTTTACCTATCTTCATTTTTATTATAGCTCTATCAATAATGTTTTCTCGAGAACTTAAAAGGGTTAATGCTTGCTCATAAGAAGATAAAGACTCAGAATAATTTCCAATTTTTCTTTTTAATCCACCAATCTTAGTCCAAGTTATCGCTTGCTTAATGGAATCTTCTGTAGCTCTAAAAATTTCTAAAGATTCGCTATAATGTTGCTGTGCTTTTTTATAATCTTGCTGTTTTACTTCTAGCTTACCCATTTCCAATAAGACTTTTGCACCCTCATAGTAATTTTCAGTTGCTTTAGACAAAATATATGCTTGATTATAAAATTGGTTTGCAAGTTCAAATTTTTTAACACTTTTATTCAAATTGCCTAGAGAACGCAAAATTTTAATTTTCCAAAAATTGTTATTTGTTTCCTGAAATATGTACAAAGCCTTTTTAAAAAGCGAATCAGCATTTAAAAAATTATTTATTTTATATTCTAATAAACCCAAATGAAATAAAGAAAAACCCTCACCTTCTCTATATTTAATTTTAATACTTTTCTTTAAAGCTTGATTAAAAAGAATATCGCATCTTTTAAAATTATCTAGTGAAAGTTCACTTTTACCTAGTGCGAGTACTGAATGAATTTCTTCAAAAGAGTTACCAATTTTTAAAGATATTTCTAAAGACTTTTCAAGTGACTTTCGAGATTCATAGTTATGATTACTTTTATTCTCAATTTCCCCTAATACTCTAATTACTTTTGACATGCCACAATCATATTTTATTAATCTAAAAAGAGATAATGATTGTTCACATGAAGCTCTTGCTCGATCAAAATTTCCCTTCAATGAATCAGCACGGCAAATTTCATAGAGTATATTACCTTCAATTTCTGGGCTACCAAGATGTTGTGCAATTTGATGACATTCTTCAAAGTTTTTATAGTAATCATATCCCTTGTTTGAAAGAATAAATTTTATTTTGTTGAGCTCAAATGATGAAAGAACTTTTCCATAAAGGTAACCTATTTCATTAGCTATCCTCAGAGCATTATTTAAATATTGTAAAGCATTCTTATAATAATTTAATTGGATATTCAACTTACCTAAGTTTATGAGAGAGTCTATCTCGCCTATAGGATAATTAAGTTCTCTTGAAAGCGTTATTGCTCTATCACAATTGCTTTGAACATCATTATAGTTCGCTCTTACAATTTCAATTGAAGCTATACTATTTAAGCAGTTTATCTGCTCTAAACGTTCGTTTATAACTTGAAACAAGTGGAAAGCTTTTTTAAGGGATGACAATGACTTTATTAAAAACCCCTTTTGAAATGATAATATGCTTAGCTCTTGTATGCATTTTGCTTGAAAATATTTACTTCCCATAGTATTTGCAAGCGTTAAACATTCTTCAATTTTTACTTTAGCTAACTCGATATTACCCCTAATAAACTCGATCTGTGCCTGTTTTAGTAAAACAAAGCATAAATAGTCAGTTTTATTTAATTCCTTGTAAATACTTAATGCTTGACTTAAATAAGTGCGGCCTTGATCGTAATTTCCTAATTCGATATTAAGAGCTCCTAATCCTGAAAAGACTTTAGCTTTACCAAAAATACTATTTTGTTCAAAAAAGTTATTTTGTGCCAATTTATAGTAATCTTGAGCTTGTTTATAATTGCTACTCAAGCGTTTTATATCCGCTAGGATAATTTGTGCTTCTCCTATTAAAGTCTTTTCTTGAGTACTTTTAAGTAAGGTCATGGCAGTAATTAAATTTTTCTCACTTTCTTCATATAAATTAATATAAAACTGTAATTTTCCAAGACCAATTAAAGCATCTGCTTCTCTTTTTTTATGTTGTATTAGTTTAGCTAAATATATAGCCCGTTCATAACTGACTTGAGCATCATCACTTAAAGATTGTTCTCGCTCTATATGACCGTTTTCAATTAAAATTTTACTTTCAAAAAGATAATTTTTTAATTTTTTTGAGAGATTATGGGCAAGTCTAATATGTGTAGAAGCTGATTTGAACTTTCCCATATTCTTTTCATGAATACTAAAATTATACAATGTATTTAACTCATCTAAATTAGCATTTAATTTTGAGAACATACTTAAAGCTAAGCTAAAAAATTTTTCAGCTTGATCTGATTTTCCAGTCAAGGATAATAGTTGAGCTTTTTTTGCATATATTCTGCTCATATTTCTTAAATCATTAATGGTAATAAATAATGATAAACTTTGTTCATAAAATATTAAAGCTTGATCATAATGCCCTCTTTTTTGTTCTAATTCACCCAGAACCAACAGAACTTGAGCTTCACCTCTCCTTTTGCCATTTTGCTTACAAATATTTAAAGCATTATTGAATAATTTATATGCCTCCAGATGAAATCCTAATGATGACTCTAAGCAACCTAATCCTCTATAAATCAATGATTTCTGAAAAATAAATTTTTTACTGTGACAAAGCGCTAACGATTCTTCATAAAATTTGCGTGCTGTATCAAAATTACCAGTTAATCGTTCACTATCCGCTATATTACAGAGTAATTGAGCTTGGCTTTGATAATCCTGTAATTTTTTAAAAACTCTTAGCGCATTACGATAATGAGTTATAGCTTTGTAATTAAATCCCTGACTACTGTTTATTTTACCTAAAGCCTGTAACGTTTTAGCTTCGCCAAAACTATCGTCGTTCATTTTAAAAATTTTTAATGCTTGGTAAAGATCTTTTTTTGCCTCTTCTGTAGTAATCACACCAGTTAAATTTTTAATTGTGGCAATCCATAGTAATGTATACGCTGTTAAAGAAGAACTAGATGCATTAGCATTTAATGTCAAAATTTGGTCATAATAAATACATGCTTGGGAAAAATTTTCCTTTTTTCGATAGTTTTCAGCTATTAAAAATAATGAATATGCCTTTTTAATGGTAGCATTTTCAGAATTTTTTTCTTTAATCAAGTTTTTTGTGTAGTCTTCCTTTGGGATTTCTTTATCAAAAAATGTCAAATCTCCAAATAAAGATTTTTCAGAAAACTCTACTATATTCAAAAAAAATTTTGAATAGTTAATTACAAGAAACAAGATTATGCCTACACTTAAAGTGAGAAAACATAATTTTTTAATATTCAATATGATACTCTACTTGAATAATGCAATTATACTTTTATGAACCTTTTATAGATTTCATGCATTAAATTTATATATATGGTGAATGGTAATCAATGTATGCCGTAAAACTTACGTGCACCATTAATCATAATATCAAATTCTTCCTCATTAGGCGTTGAAGCGTCAGCATTCTCAATAAAGGTTCCGCCTATAACGCCCACATCATTGGCATGTGATCCTGATAAGGTTTTTGGAAACATATAAAATGATCTTTTAATTTTTTGACCACTCTTTGTGACATTCTCTGGATAATAAACTAAAATCATATGATTTATATCTTTAGGATTTTGATTTTTTAACATTACCAAATGCCCTTGAACTGAAACCATTTTCTGATCGTTATTTAAATATCGACCACCAAGGCCAGAGCAATTAATGATAACTGGTGTTTTAATTTCATTAAAATTATTAATTTTTTTACGTATAAAAGTAATCTTATTTTTAAGCGCATTTCTTAAGGAATGCATGAGTCCCGGTGTATTCATGAATATACCATCATCATAAGCAACCATTTTTCGCTGTGTGCCATTTTTAAAGTCAAGCACTACATCTTTAGCTGGATTCATGACCACTCCCACATAAGGCTCGAGGCCTGACTCTTCTCTTGTCTCAAAATATGTTGATACAACAATTGCACCATCTTTAATTATAGGGTGTTTCTTTTGGGCAATAAGTTTGTAAAATTTATACGCTTCAATGCCTATTTTATCGACAAGCTTTTGCATATCTGGTGCATTTGACATTGAAACAGGTGCTAATAAACCACCCGCATTATGCGAAGTTAAATTCTCAAAATTTTCTGACACAATCGTAATTTTTGAATAACCTCTTTCAACTAAATTCAAAGCTGTAAAAAGTCCCAATGCACCCGCACCAACAATTGTAATGGGTATTTCTTTATTTAAGTTTGATTTTTTTATTTCGTCTTCTAACAATTGATTAACATATGATGCCGCACCCGGAGCTAATGTCCAACCGCTACCACCATGCCCATAATTATGTGCGATAATGACATTACCTTTTTTTTCTATATACATTGCGGGAGTACCTTCTCGCATAGGGCGATGGCATAATACTTTTTTACCAAGATACTGCGTGCTCAATTTAGGTGGATTAATGTAACGAATAGTAGAATCATGTGCACAGCAAACCCCTATTAAACCTACTAAAAAGCTAGCTATAAACGTACACTTATAAAATTTAATCATTTTGCTCTCCAAATTACTAATAAAAATTAATCAAATCATCGATTTTTTTAAGAAATATCATTGATATGTTATACATACAACTTATTTTAAGTTTATATAACAAATTTTGTATAAATATGAATTTTAATGTGTATAATTAATTTTAGGTACGGAGTATCACATGCAGCAATTAAGCACAATAATTAGAGAAAAAGTATCTCAACTGGATATGTCTATACATAATCTAGAAAAAAAGGCTGGTTTAAAGGCTGGTGTCGTTCAAAATATAATCTACGGTCGATCTAAAAATCCAAGTATCAATACAATTAAATTAATTGCTGAAGCCCTAAATTGTTCAATTGAGAGTTTAATTAATACTGCTGACACTACAGAAAATAAGGTAAATCAATCCTCTAAAAGTTTACAACTCTCACAATCCGAGAAAAGCTTGAAAGAAAATTGGAATCAAGAACAATATTTGTTATGTTTAAATACAGTTTACCAAATATTGCAGGAACTTAGTATTAACATAAATAAAGATCAATTACTTTCTATCACTGATGAAGTTCTTAACTATTCATCTGTTAACGGGCTTACTGCACCTGACCACCAATTTGCTAAATATCTAGTAAAAAAATATAATCATGAAAAATTTTCACCTTCCCAATAAAGAATCTTTAAAGGCTTATTTTTTAAATAAATCGGTTTACTTATCTTTCTTCTTATTGCTTATAGTTTTTTTGGTACAAACCTTATTTTTATATGACTCTCATAAGCAAAATAATGAGTTAGTTTTAAAAAATGAAACGTTAAATATTTGTAATACTTTAGAGGATATCTTTGATTATACTGAGGGTATAATCGAATATATTAGTAAAGAAATAGCCTTAGAAAAAAACCATGATTTAAAAAATATTTGTAAACTTCTAGGTAAAAACAGAGAAGGTCATGACAATCTTTCGTGGCTAAATATTGGATGGATCGATAAAAATGGTTTATATTTATTCGATCGTCAACTAGGATTTATAAAACCACCTTACAGTTTGTCGCACCGTGAATATTTTAAAAAATGTATTGAAAGTCCAGGGATATTTCATACTTCAGAAGTAGTTATAGGTCCTACTGGTACAAGAAAAATTCCAGGAGGTATTGGCATTGTAAATAATAAGTTTGAGTATCTTGGTATAGTTTGTATAGGTCTAAATTTAGTTGATTTGAATCACAAAGTTCAACAAAAATTATTAGCTTCAAATTTTCAAAGTTCAAAATTTAGTTATATAGTTTTAGACAATGAGCTTAATATTGCTCTACAATCATCTGACAATAATATAAATATTGAAAGTAAATTTTTTAAAAGCGCTCTAAAAGCAAAAGATTCTTTCTATATGGATGAAGGGATACTACCAAAACCGATTCTATATAAAAATATAGCTTATTCAAATTTTAAAAAACTTCCTAATTCATCATATTGGGTTTTGACAGGCACAAACTCACAAGCTTTCAAGTCAAATTTTTTGGAGAAAATGTATCCCTTAATTATTGAAATATTATTTACAGTACTTATACTAATTATTCATGGGTATTTTAATAATAAACTTACAATAAATAAAATTAAGATATCAGAATTCTATAAAATTAGTTTTTTGAAAAGTTTAAAAGATCAAAATCAGAAATTCATAGAATCCATACAAATTTATTGTGATGTTTTGATAAAAAATACAAGCAGTGAGTTAGATATAAAAATTGATCCTTCAAAACAATATGATTTTCTTAAGAAGATAAATGAAGAAATTACATTTTTAAAAAACTTCACAACTGATAGCCTAGAATATACAGACGTAAATATCAACAAATTGATTTTTGAATGCACATCAATTCTTTATCAAAATTTGTTATTAAAGACAATTAAGATCGAGTTATTTTTATGTTCTTACGAATTAATATTAAGAGGAGACGAAGTTCGTTTAAAACAAATTATCTTAAACTTAATCTTATTGAACATTGAATTCAGCCCTGAGAATAGTGTTATCAATATATATACGAGCTTAAATCAGAATCAAGATGAACAGCTGATAACGATTATTTTTGAAGATACTGGTTTTGCAATTGGAAGAGATGCTCTTGTGAGAATGCAAAAACGTAATTTTAATTCGACAACTTTTGATAATGTAAAACTCGATTTTTTATCAGTTGAGCAATTAGTCAAGCTGCACGGTGGAGAATTAAAAATTAATTCTAAATGGAATAAGGGTAAAAGTTTTATACTATATTTTCCTTATCATGAAAATATAGTAGAAGGAGAATCTGTATCAGAATATAAAAGTCCTACAATAATTGATAACCTAACAGATACAACTAATGTAATTACACTAAAGAAAGAATAAATATTGATACTTAATCAATTTCTAGTAATTTCTCACCTGCTGCTTTCAACATACCATTGGCATGTAAATAATGGTACAACGTACTGACAGGGATACTGTTGAGTTCTTTGCAGATGCTTGGAATAGATCGCTTGTTGTCTGCCATTAAATGTTGGGCATATTTTAATCGCTCAACTGTCATGACCCGTGGCCTGCCCCCTTTTCGTCCCCTCGCCCGTGATGCTTTAAGTCCTTCATTGATGCGTTGGCGAATAATATTCTTTTCCATTTCAGAAAATGCTGCTTGAATCTGTAAGAAAGCACGACCCATAGGTGTGGACGTGTCCATGGGTGAATTGAGTGCTTTAAAATGGATGCCCTTTTTTTCTAAGTTATCAATCAGTGTAATTAGTTCTTTAGCCAAGCGACCCAGGCGATCAAGATCGAGCACAACAAGCGTATCTCCTTTACGTAAGTAATTAAGGCACTCAGTTAAATGCTTGCGCTCAAAGTTACTGCCTGAAATAGCATCTTTAAAAATGGGATCACAGCCGGCAGCTGTAAGTGCATCGATTTGACGATCAAACACTTGTTTAGATTCATTAAGGGAGATACGTGCATATCCGATAAGGGCCATTTTAATTTTCTACTTCCTCATCCCTTTTTTTTAAAAATATCATTGCTGATTTTTATCAAGATACGTTTATTAAATTTAATGTATGTAAAACTTATGATAAACATATTTTATAATAAATTTTTTGTAAATAGATAATTATGGACTTTTCGTAATTCTGATAGTTATTTTTAGGTTAAAAATAGTTATTAAAAACAAATCCACGACAAACAAGTGTTTTTCGTGGATTCTAATAGTTCTATAAATAATATATTATTACTCACTCTTTAGTTTTCTGATTTTTAACTCTAAAATTTGTTTTTTTATACTGTTAAAAGTATTTCATATTAATTTTTAATATTTTTAGTTTTTAAATCTTTATGATAAAATAAATCTACATATAAATATAAAAAAGGTTGAATAATGCAACAAAATATTTCACTCAATGATTTTAAAATTAATTGCTCTAAGCTTACGCAACAGGTAGCAACTGAACAACTTGAACTTATCTTAACAAAGCATGGCAAGCCACTTGTTCGCGTGACATCCCTACCCTTCTCGCATAGTGGAAGACTCAATACCTTAAAAGGAACCGCAATTATGGCTGATGACCTAATTGATCCAATTCAAATCCATTGGGATTGCACGAACTCAGTTGATGAAAACTTAATTTGATGAGCTATTTATTAGACACCCATATAGTTTGTTGGGCTAATTTAGAGGCTGAGCGATTAAGCAGCAATGTACAAACAATTTTGGAGCAAAGTACACCTTTAGACAAACTTTGTATTGCTGATATAACCTTATGGGAAATTGCTATGCTGATTAATAAGCGTCGTCTTGTCATAAGCTTGCCTATACAACACTGGATTGAACAATGCGTGTCAAGCCTTAGACTACAAATTCTACCCCTCACTCCTGAAATCGTTGCAGATAGTGTTCAGTTACCAGGTAATTTTCACAGCGATCCAGCCGATCAACTTATTGTGGCAACAGCACGCTGTCACAGTGCCACACTAATTACACGTGATCAAAAAATAATAGAATGGGCAAAACCAGGCTTTGTTAACGTATTAGCAGCTTAAATCTCTATATTGGGATCGATAAGGTATCTTATCACCCCCAATTATTTTGATCTGGATTTTTTGACATAATTTCATGATATAAAAAAATTGTAATCTAATTTCAACTCATTGAAACATATCTAAAAGTTAGCTTATTTTTCCTGTTTATATTTGGGCACATTTAGGAATATATTGAATTGTTCTAAGTCAGCCTTTACTGCTTCGTAAATTTGCTGCATCACTTTTTCATGATATAATTTAGATAGTGCAAGATCTATTGTAGTTCCCACCCCTAATTCATACATTTTTGATATTACTCGTTGCGCTGCTATATGATTTAGATCGGCCGCAAGCTTAAAGTATTTGAAAGATTCTTGAGTATCTGGTTGTACTCCTATTCTTTCACGCAATAAAAAATCACCAACAGAAAAACAAGCTTGTACATCTTTTTTATCAGCTAACACTTTTAATGCGGCAAATTCTTTTTTATTATCTTCCATTACTCGGTCGATAACTACATCAATAGGCTTAATTGTAGCTGACAAATATTCGTTGATTTCTTGGCCTTGTAAATATGCTTTTCCTGAATCCTTATCAATTTCGTAATCTTTAATAAATTGGAAAAACCATATTAAAATTTTATCTTGAATCTTATTTCTAAGAGCAGGTTCAATGGTTGAATTGTTAGTCATGGTTGATACAATCATGGGGTCTTTATAAAAATCAGAATTATATTTTAGTAAATTAATATGATCTATAACTGATGTCTGCAATGGATTTTTTTGATTAAATTCTTCATTTTCAATTTGCTCCGCTACTAATTTATAATAATAAAAAGCTTGGGCATAATTTTTTTTCTCTAAAAACGTATTGGCTATAAGGATATTAGATGATTTATCTTTTAAATCAGCAAAGAACACTAGGTCTTTTACTTTTTTACTAAAGTCATGTGCAAACTGCATTAGTTTATCAACGTCTGTTTGGTCTTCTTCAATTACTTCTTTTTTATTATCTATTCTTGATAAAAAATATTGGGCTTCAGTACTGGTTTTTTCCTTAAATGCTTCGCGCACAATACGTAAACCCTCCTGTTCGTTTTTCGTTACGCCTAAGCCATCAATAAGCATCATTCCAAGCTGAGCTTGCGCTAATTCATCTCCTTGATCTGCTGCAAGCTTAAAATAGTTGAATGCTTTGAAATAATCCTTTTCAGTAACTTCACCGTCTAAATAAAATATACCCATCATACATTGTGCAGGGGCAAATCCCCACTCAGCAGATAATTTAAAATACTCAAATGCTTTTAGTTTGCTAGTAAATTGATTCTGTGTCGGCCAAAATGGCTTATTACAATAGTCAATTCCTCCAAAATATTGTTTAATAAAATCATCATTTTTTTGAGCATCTTCAAAGGATAAATAAAGTTTTTCTCTGAGTTGGTAGATGGATTCTATAATATTGTCAATTTCAGCAGGTGGTGCTTTTTTGTTTGAATCCTCACATGATTTTAGGTATGCACCGTCTATTATTAACTTAAGGGTGATTTTAGTACTTGGACTTAAAGTATCATCTAAAAGTTTACTAAATTTAGCTCTTTCATTTGGGTCAAAAATATTATTTACCATTTTATCATAATTAAGCCTTACCTCTTGATTTAAAGTGCTCATGGTGATTTTACTAGACGTTGGTTTGTCGACGGGCCTTGATGAAATATCTTTCTGGATTCTTTCAATTTCATTGACCTTTTCCATTATACTATTTATGTCATATGTAATTGAAACTGAAGAGCTATCTTTGATGCTATTAGCATTAGAAATGTCAAATGTTACATAACTATTCTTAGTTTTTTTTTGAAGTTCAAGTAAAATAATATGCACCTCGCCCAGATTTGAATCCGTAGGATTGCTTCTACTATTATTAGGATTAGAAGAATCAGATACCGTATCACTGTTAAGCAAATCATCCTTATTAACACTATTGTCTTTATCTACTTCGTTCAATAATTGATTGTGTTCAATTGAGCTTGTATCATTAACCACATTATTATCTAAAGAAGGAGATAGCCGTATATTACCTGGAAGATTCTTATCAAATTGATTTTGCTCAATTATTTTTTCATGATCAAGTTTTTTTTTGGATTGGCCTAAATTTAAGCTATTGAAATCGATGTGGGTATCATCTGTGTCACTTTTTAATAACTTTTCTTCAATCTTCTTATTATTTTTTATTAGTTTGGAATCATTGCTAGCTACGTATAATAAATTTTGATTCTTCAGTGTTTGTTTTATTTGCTTGTAATCTTCTAAAATACTTTTACTATGTTTTGCCTTTACATGAACTCTTTCTAATACCATATATACGGCTGTTTGCTTTAAAGGGTCAAAGTCCTCATATTCTTCATATATTTCTTTACAGCTATCAAAGAAATTTTTAAATACTGAGATTGGAAAAGAATTTATACTCTTATCATATAAATTAAGAAAATCTTTTTTAACTATACACTTAGATATTTCTTCTTCATCATCAACTTTCACAAAGGTTAAATATTTTTCGATCAGCTCTTTCGAGTTTTCAATATTACTTCCTAATCTTCCATTAAAAGTATCAGCAATATCATCAAGAAATTTATTATTAACACTATAAGATTGATTTAGAACGCAACAAACAAAGATAAATAATTTCCAAATTAGTTTTATATATATTTTTAACATAATAAACTCTTAACTATTTTCAGTAAGTTGAATTATTTTATAATAACATTCATTCAAGAAATTTAAATCTCCTAATGTTGAGAGAAAATTAAATAAAGCTGTTGCATCCATTAATAAAGTAGAATTTTCTAAATAATTTTCTTCAGATAGTGAATTGTTACTGATTTTATTAAGAAAAAATCCTTTTTTTTTCTTAATAAACATGGACAATTTTAAAGATTCTTTATCAGGGGCGATTTTTTCTAAAAAGTAAATTCCAACATTTTTTATCATACGTGCTTCAATAATGGCTTCACCGTATTCTTTGTCAATTTTAGTTTCATCCTTATAGAATCCCATAGAGTCACTTAAATCTAAAATCCAAGGTGGGGAAAGTGCATCATATTCATAATCTTCTTTTATAATTGCTTTTCGCTCTAGATCAAATCTGTAGCGTTTATTCGGCTTATCGACACTTCTTATGGTCTCTTCATAAAAATTCTCAAAAATTGTTGTAGGTATTTCATTTATTTCGGAGTAGTCGCTGCCATTTAAAACTTTTACTTTTTCAGGCTTAAAATTTCTTATTATCGTTGTGGTTATAATTCCTTCCTTAAAAAGCATGTTTAATTCGTACTTATTTTTTGTTAAAAAATCCTCATAGAAAAATTCAGAGCTTAACATATCAGTTAAATCTTTAGGACGATTATTAATTGGATCTATAAATACTTCCCCGTATTCCGTGTTTTTGAAAAACAGAGGAACAGAAAACCATTTTTGAGAATGTTGAGTAAACATTTTATTTTCTTCAATTATATGCTTTTGATGGTAATCATAAAAAGTTGATTGATCCTTTTTATGAGTATCTTTAAACATATGACAATAGGGACGGCGACTTACAAGGTTGGTTTTCCCTTTTGCATCTACTTGTCCATGATTGTATCTATCAATTGTCTGTTGTAATAGATTACTATCTTCTTCTGTTGAGGAATTCATTTGTATTAAATTAATAGTATGTAAAAATAAAATGCCCATTTCTTTTGTAAAATAATTTTTTATACCATACTCATTAATTTTATCTTTAGAAGGTAAACTTCGTAAATATGGTATAAATCCTTGATTTTCTTCAAACTCAAAGAGGCTGCACCATAAAGGAATAGAATATTCTAAGGGATACTGTATGGTAGCCTGAGGTTGAAATTCAAGTTCATCAACTGCTATAAGTGGGCAATCTTTTATGATGTCCCATATACTTGTGCATTGTCTTAAATCAAGAACAGAGTGGTGCTTATTTTTTTCAAACCAATCTTCAAAGGTAATTCCTAAGCATTGTGGTTTAGGCTTAGAGAAATCTTTGTTTTTTGTCCATGCTAGCGTTACTATAGTTTGCAATGTAATTTTACTGCTAATAGATTCCCATTTGTTAATAAAAATATTTTTTAGATCTGCTGAACATAATTCTTCATTCTGTTCATAAAAATCTTTGTTTTTGTCAACGAATATCCATTTTTTCCACTCCTCAAAACCGGCGTCTCCATAACTTTTATATAGAACTGCGCCAATGGGATCAACTATTTTGGAATCAGGTTTAATATAAGATAAAACTGTGCTTATATCTTCAATTTTATAGCTAGGCTTACCATTTTTAAATAACTTCATAAGTTCACCACACGATGAAACAACGCTCTTTACAGCTTCTTCTAAAAGCTCTTTTTCTTTACAAGAAAATGGTTCTAAGACAAATTCTATATCACTTCCATCAAGAACAAGTTTCCATAATAGCTTTCCTTTTAAAGAAACTTCGAACAAAGGTTTTTTTTGAACTTTATAGTCATTTTTAGCCCAAGGACATAGATTATGAGTCTCTTGAAATTCAAATCCTAATTTAAATGGCATACTTGGTATACTGGTCGAAGGATTTATATTAGGAGCAACTTCTTCTTTGCCCTCCTTTATAAAAGAACCATAAGAGGCGAGGCTTTCAGAAAATATCAAACAGAAATCTAATAACAGCAAAATAATAATTTTAATCATGACATATTTTCAAATCAATAGCCTTATAATACATAAATTATTGATTCTAAGAAGATTTTTTAAGATTAAAAGGGAATATTTTATAAGTGATAAAAAAATACTGGCTATATAACCAGCATATTTATCAATGATGCACAACTTGTGAAGTTTGTGTTATGTCAGAAAATTTGAGATGCATTTAAGCATTCAAAAACATGATCTTTTGATTCTTTTAATGACATAAAACGAGAATGCTTTTATCAACCTTGTATAGAGTTAGATAAATTTTCTTGGCTTATTCAATGTCCCAGCGCTTCAGATTTGCATGCATTGCTTGGTTTACAGTTTTTGTATGAATCTCAATTACGTGACGCACTTGTTTAACAAGCTCAAGCATGTTGGTTGGCTCACCACCTTCATTAAGTGCTTTAGCAATCTGATTTAAGGCACGTCCAACAACTAATAGCTGATCGTTTGATTCGCTCAACTTCTCAATGTCTTTCATAATGAATTGTGGTTGTTTTTTTAAACCCGCCTGAATAGCACTAATAACCCAACGGCTTTGTGGGCAGTATTCGCGTCGTGCTTGAAGCACAAGGGCTGCTTTCTCCGAGGGCGTTAATAAAAATTCAAAGCGATGGGTTCTTACCTCTTTTGATACTTCTTTGATTTGCTCTAGGGGCTCAACTTGTTGATTCAACTGATCTTGAACAATTTTTTTTAAGGCAGCACCTGGTTTTTGATTTAAGTTTTGACAATACGTTATCCAAGGTCGTTTTAATCGGCCTAAGTATAAATTAAAAACACAACTCTTCTTTTTCAAAATAAACCCTTAGTAATTATTGTTGTTGATTATCAGTATATTACAATTTTTTAATATCATGACAACGCATTTTATGCGCCTATTTACCGGCGGTTTGCCTATCCTGCGTTGAATATTTTCTCGCTAAATCTCTAAAATATACTTTGAGCTTTTATAATAGAAATTAAATTGAAAATATTATTAAGAAAAGGAGGATTGCTATTGATCAATAAGTTAATGATATTTTTTGATTATAAAATAAAATTTTGAAAAAGTTACTATCTTTAGCCTAATATAAGTTATGCTTTTAAATTGTTGATTTTTTACATAATTTGTAAATAGCTGGTCATTTACCATAAGAATGAGATGAAAATACTATAGCTTTTCCTAGACTAAATTCTTTCATCTCATTTAAGAAATGAAAAATTAATCGCTAAGCTTATCGACAAACATGGATGGTGTGACAAGATCACATAGATCACTAAGAGCGTTACTAGACTTTTCCATCTCATTTTTTAATTGAAAGAAAAGTTGTTCAGTATCTCTTAATTGTCCAGTTAGCCTATGGAATAGTTTTTCAAATTGTTGTATTTTTATGTCAGCCATTTCAACTCCTTTTTAGTTGGTTTGGTTAGTGGGATACGAGTGTTCAAGCACTTGTGTTCCACGCTTATAATTAATCTACTATTCCATTAAAAAGATCAAGTGCTAATTAGACCCATATTTTATCCACAGTTTCTGTTGATAATTCATGTATCAAACGCATTTTTTTTCCAGAGAACTAGTCTATACCAGGATCTGTACTTGATGCTTAAAACATAGGCACCTAATACATAAGATAATAAACTAAAATTTAAATAATTTTGATACTATTTTGGTATCAAAATGGTTTAATATTATTCTGTATCATTTTTTAGTTCTTTAAGTTTTCTTTTAATATTTGGTCTTAATAACTCTAAGCATATTGCATTAATTGAGATGCCCGTTAAAGCTGTAATTTCCTTCAAATCATCGTGTAATGTTTGGGGCACTCTAAATGTAAAGCAACTTATTTGTTCTTTCTCAAAATTTCTAACTAAATTATTTTTTTTATTGTTAATGTTTTTACTATCTAAAAAACCTAAAAATTCTTCCGCTTTTTTTTCCTTTTCAGTATTAGATAAAGGGGGTTTATGAAACTTAGATTTATTCATTCGAAAATCTCCTTATAAAGGCTATTAATTTCTTTAGTAGCTTTTGGATCTTCAGGTTCATATTCTGTTACGGCCATACCATTCAGAGCTGCCCTTCTAAAAACAATTCTCTCACATATAACCGTATTAAGTAGTTTTATATTTTCAAATTCACTTAAGAATTGCTTCATTTCTTCAACTTCTTTTACAGCAGGATTGGGTGATGCTTGATTTATAACAATATAGGCTTTTAGATTTTCATTTATTTCTAACGCCAATTCTACCAGTTGGTTAAGTCTTCCTAATGTCCATAAATCAAATTGTGACGGCCTTAGTGGAAATATTGCTTTGTCACAAACTAATAGGGATCCTCTCAACTCAGGAGAGTCTCTGCCGCCAGCATCAATAATTATATCCGTATATTTTTTACTTAATTCTAATACTTCTGTACGCACAGCTTTGTCATACTTTTGAATGCTTGTGATTCTTGGTTGAACATTTTTATCCTCTCTCAAGGAGCACCAGTAATTTGCTGTTGGCTGACGGTCTGTATCAATTAATAAAACATCGTTATTTTCTTGCATCCTTAATACTGCTAAATTTGTAGCAATAGTAGTCTTGCCAGGCCCACCTTTTTCTCCACCAATTAGTATAATCATATTTTTAACCTATTTAATACCATTATGATATCATAATAGTGTGCTTTCATTAAGTATAAAATTATGCATTTTTCGTAAATAATAATTTTTTTTTGATACTGTTATTATACCTTTTTGGTATCATTATAGTATCATAAAGGTTTTTGATTAAAAAAATCTATTTGTGATTATAAAAAAAGTTTGCAATAATCATTTAAACAATAAAAGACTTAGTCGGCAAACCAAGTCTTTTTATCTAAATTGTGTGTGAAAGCACAGAACATATAAATTTAGCTTAGCATTTTTAATAGAAATGTCAAGTAAAAATGCTTTCACGCACCTCTTAACAAGAGGAGGACCCTTTGCAAACCTGTGCAACGAGCGTGAATACGCCCCAACGTTTTATTAAATACAATGCCGTTAAAGGCCGTCACTACCGTAATCCAGCGGTTGCGCTCATTGAGCAACAACTTGATTTTTGGTTCAAGCGTAAGAGAAATCTTAAGTTCTATAAGTTCATCCAGCCTTGTGAGCACTACCGCCACCGCGATGGCGATAGTTGGAGTGCGGAGCTGGGTATCTCTGCTGATACCTTTGCAAGGTGCTTTCGCAAGATTGG
>Ga0160427_10000480_pt1 | contig 24398 bp, 19 predicted proteins | sample SolpanmetagenomL_FD_108194 | JGI IMG/M metagenome (GOLD analysis project Ga0160427, IMG submission 108194) | Solar panel surface microbial communities from Lawrence Berkeley National Laboratory, California, USA - L | ecosystem: Engineered > Built environment > Solar panel > Unclassified ...
CTGAAGCGCCTGTGTCGCGAGCACGGCACCGCGGTGATGCTGGTGACCCACGACATGGGCGTGATCGCCGAGGCCGCCGACCGGGTGGCGGTGATGTATGCCGGCCGCGTGGCGGAGATCGGCCCGGTCGCCTCGGTGATCGCCAAGCCCCACCACCCCTACGCGGTCGGCCTGATGGGGGCGATCCCGACCCTGTCGCAGGAGGCCGACCGGCTGAGCCAGATCCCCGGATCGATGCCGCGGCTCACCGCCATCCCGAAGGGCTGCGCCTTCAACCCGCGCTGCCCGAAGGTCTTCGCCCGGTGCCGCGTCGAGCGGCCCGAGCCGATCCCGGTCGATGCGAGCCGGGTCGCCTGCCACCTGTACGATGCAGCGGAGCGCGCGGCGTGAGCGCCTACGTCGAAGTCACCGATCTGCGCCGCCAGTTCGACGTCTCGAAGCCCTGGCTCAACCGGGTGATCGAGCGCGAGCCGCGGAAGTTCCTCACGGCGGTCGACCGGGTCGGGTTCGCGATCGAGAAGGGCGAGACCTTCGCGATCGTGGGTGAATCCGGCTCCGGCAAGTCGACGGTGGCCCGGATGGTGGTCGGCCTGCTGCCGCCGACCGCCGGCGAGGTGCGCATCACCGGCGTGTCGATGACCGATCCGCGCCAGGCCGCCGCCCGGCAGCGCCTGCGCGCCCGCATCCAGATGATCTTCCAGGACCCCTACGCATCCATGAACCCGCGCTGGCGGGTGGGGAAGATCATCGCGGAGCCGATCCGGGCCTTCAACCTGATCCGCGGCGAGGCCGCGATCCGCGCCCGGGTCGCCGAGTTGCTCGGCCTCGTCGGGCTCCACGCGGACGACGCCAAAAAATATCCGCACGAATTCTCCGGCGGCCAGCGCCAGCGGGTGGCGATCGCCCGGGCGCTCGCGAGCCAGGCCGAGTTCCTGGTGGGGGACGAGCCGACCTCGGCGCTGGACGTCTCGGTGCAGGCGCAGATCCTCAACCTGATGCGCGACCTGCAGGACCGCCTTGGGCTGACCTACCTGTTCATCTCCCACAACCTCGCCGTGGTCCGCCACATGGCGACCCGGGTGGGGGTGATGTATCTCGGCCGCCTCGTGGAGGTGGCCTCCGCCAAGGATCTGTTCGCCGCGCCCCGCCATCCCTACACGCGGATGCTCCTCGACGCGGTGCCCGACCTCGCCCATGTCGGCCGCGCCCGGGTGCCGGTCTCGGGCGAGATCCCGAATCCCATCGACCCACCGCCCGGCTGCACCTTCAACCCGCGCTGTCCGCTGGCGAACGACCGCTGCCGGGCCGAGGTGCCGCTGCTCCTCGAGGGCGTGGCCTGCCATGCTGTGCAGGAGGGGCGGGCCTGACCGAGGGGGCGAGGGACGCCGCCTCTTCCTGCCCGCGGCGGACCTGGCGGATGCGGCGGGCCGCACACCGCCGGTCGAACGATCACGCCGAGGGGGGCGCGGGTCCGCCGGCCTCGCGTCCGGGCCGTCAGCGCCCAGAGGCCGATCGAGGTCGCCGTGCGCGCCGTCTCTAGCGCGCGCCGACCTGCCGGATGAAGACATCGCCGCGGCGATCGGGGAAACGCCCCGTCCTCGCCGCCTCGAAGCCGGAAACCTGCTCGATGTGTACGCGGTGGCGATCCGACGTGGCAGATGAGGTCAAGTAAGGCTGCTGCGGGATCGTCGCGCTTTCAGCAAAGCCGAGGCGAACCCTCACCTTAGGTCTTGCGCGCGGGGCGGCGTCGGACGGACTGGTCAGATGATAGCCTCCGCGCCTGTAATAAGCGCCCATTGATGACGGATCTTCGCCGTTCGCCAAGATGGTTAACGGGAATGCCGGCCTGCCACCTTGCTCGATGAAGAGGCAGTACCGCAGATCGGTCGGATCCGTCAGGAACGTACAATCGTTGATCTTCGAAGGTGACGCCTGGGCCCAGCCATAGGTCGGAACACTCCATACGAGTGCCGCGAGAATTATTCGTCCTAAAGTCATCGGCCAGACCAGATGTTAGCCAAGAGATTCAGCTTGTGCCTTGCAAGTGTCGTGCGCGATCGGAAAAACAAGCGGCCGCCGCCGGCGGCGTTCGACTTTAGACGGCGCGCTGCACGGCGCGGCGGCCGCGCCGTGTGCTCTCGCACCTCCGCCGGAAACCGCGGCGGTGGGTCTGCGCGGGTGGGCCTCCGCGGGCGCCGCAGCCCGCCCGCGCGGCGGGTCGGGCTCACCGGCGGTTCTCGATCACCCTGTCGACGTCCGCGCGGGCCGGCCCGTTCTCCTTCCGCCGCATCGCCGTGGCGTGCTCGGTGGCCTTCAGGGACATCCGGTCGCGCTGGCCCTGCGGCATTCCCCCCCGGCGCCGCCAGGACCGGTGTGACCGCCCACAGACTGGCGAGGCACCGTGCGGCGGCCGTCGTCTTCCTGAGCATGACGTGCCCTCCATCCCGCGACGGGGCAGGGTGCCTGCGGGAGGCCGGATGCTCCGCGCCGGACGACCCGGGGTGACGTCCCTCTCCGGATCCGGATGTGCCGAGCGCGGATGTCGGCCAGCGCGCCGTTCGGGGCGCTGGCGGCCTGCAGAGGGTCCTTCGCGGCTGCGGCCCGGCACCTCACGATCCGAGGGAATGCGGGATCACCAGGGTCCGGGACGCCGCCGTGTCCCGTGACGCGACGCGATCGGGAGCCCCTCCAGGCCGCTTCCCGGGCGCGACGGCCCCGCGGGCCGCCTCGATGGAAGGCTCCGGCGGGAGGCCGGATCGCGCGATCGGGCCATGCGCGCCGGGCGCCGGTGACGGGTGGCCGACCCGCGACTGGAGGTCCGGTCGCTCACGCGTCGCGCCATTCCGCGAAGGTCGCCGCCTGACCGATCGTCACGCCGTCGCGGTCGAGCTGCCAGACCACCGCGCGCTCGATCCAGAAGCGCCGGCCGCCCTTGGCGATGCGCAGGCCGCGGTAGCCGCCGGTGAAGCCGTCGCGGGCGACCGCGTCGAGGAGGCGCTGGCGCTCGGCGCGCTCGGGCGCTTCCGCCGAAAGGCGCGACGGCAGCCCGATCAGCTCCGCCCAGGTGTAGCCGAAGCAGGCCTGCGCGGTCCGGTTGGCGTAGGTGAAGCGCGGGTCCGCACCGCCGTCGTGGGCGAGGACCGCGAAGGGGGCTTGCCGGTAGAGCCAGCCGGCATCCGCACCCTCCGGCACCAGCGGCGCGCCGAGCCGCCGCGCGTAGCTGCCGGTGAGCACGGCGAAGAAGTCCGGATCCTGAGACAGATCGGCCATGGCCGGCTGCAGCCCCTGTCGTGTCGCGCGCCCCCGCGCCGAGCCGGCATCCGCCCCGGTGGAGAGCGCTCTAGATGACGGGATCGGCGTCGATTCGCATCCGCAGGATCGCGTAGGGCGGTCGCTGCAGGTCCTCGCCGCGGTTGAATTCCGGCCGCCGGTTGACCTGCGCGGCGGAGATGTAGAGCCATCGGTCGGGGGTGATCCAGAATGTGTCGGCCCAGATCAGCCTGTCGTCGGCGGCGAGCACTTCGACGGTGCCGTCCGGCAGGCGGCGGCCGACCGCGTTGTGCTCCTGCAGACTGAGATAGACCCGGTCCTTGGCGTCGGTGGTCAGGCCGCCGGTCATGCCCTTCTCGCCCAGATCCCGGACCGCGGCCGCCACCGTCGCCTCGGGGATGTCCGGGTCGCGCAGGGCGGCGGTATCGACCGCGTAGAGGCGCCGGCTCATGAGCGGCGCGTAGTACAGGCGCGTTCCGTCGGGGCTGAGCGCGATGCCGTTGGCGCCGCCCTTCGGGCTCTTCGGCCGCGCGTCCCCCTTGCGCTCCATCACCGGCCGGCGCTCCACGAACTTGACGAGGCCGTCCTCCGACCGGGTGCTCGGGTGGCCGTCGAGCCGCCGCACCACGCGGCCGCTGTCGAGGTCGACCGCCAGGATCGCACCCGCGCCGGCCTGGCCCTGATCAGTGACGTAGGCCAGCGACCGCCCGTCGCGCCGGTCGACCCGCAGGTCGTTCAGGGAGGATTGCGCCACCACGCCCGCCTCCAGGGGAATCGACCGAAGGATCCGGTTCTGCGCGATGTCGATCGCCACGATCTTGGCGCCGCCCGGCACCGGCGTGCCCTTGCCCTCGGGCAGGCCGGCATCCAGCACCCAGAGGGTGTCGTCGCGGTCGAAGACGCCGTTGGGGACGTGGAACAGCGTGGCGTGCGGCGCCTTCGGATCCGGCCGGTTGGCGGCGGCATCCGGGTAGGGCTTCACCGAGCCGTCCGGCAGGACCTCACCGAGCGTGACCGGCTCGGCCCCGGTGAAGCGCGGCATCATCACGAACATGCGCCCGCCCCGAGCGATCGCCAGACCGGTGGGGGTGGAGGAGGCATCGGCGGCGATGGCCAGTTCCAGCGATCCGGCGGGACGGCTCGTCGGCGGCTCGCGGCCCGGCGGGGTTCCGGCCCGGGCCGGTCCCGCCGCCAGGGCGACGAGGCTGGAACCGATCAGGCGGCGGCGATCGAGGGGCATGCGCGTCCTGTCGCAAGGTGGCTGAACCGACGTTTCGCGGACCGCGGATCCGATCGGCCCGCGTCCGGACGGTGCCGCCCCAACGCGCGGAGGGCGCAGGTGATCCCATCCGGCCGCCGAAGCCGCCGCGGCTCAACTCCTGCCAGTCCGATGGGGGCGCGCCGAAGCTGTTCCGGATCCCGGGCCGGAATCGGCCATGACGGACCGAGTTCCGATATTGCTTCGCAGATATATCGATAATTATAATACTAAGCGTAAATCATCACGAAGCATGGGGCCATGGATGCAGTCATCGTCAGAGTATCTTGACGATACTGGCCGCGACTTGACCTGGCTGTGGGCTGCGCGTTAAAGCGCGAGCAGTATAAGTCAATGCATGTCGCGGCGGCGGTGGTTCTCGGGCCCTGGCGGCGCTGATGAGAGAGGCGTCGACGTCCGGTTGCGGACGGTGCGTCCGCGAATCTGCTCCCGGAAAGGCCCCGTCGATACCTGAGCGGCCGTGTGCGGCCGTCCGATGTGCCTGATCTCATCGTCATGATGCCCGGCCTACGATCGCCGCCGCTGGATCGCGCCACGCGCGAGTCGGCGGTGGCCCGGCCTGGAATTCGGAGGGGTTGGACGCGCATGGATCCCGAAGGATCCGGAAGGTCGCCGGACACCGCGCCGCGGCACGCCGCCGGGCCGCTGCGGGTGGTGGCGGTGGCGGTGCAGAAGGGCGGCACGGGCAAGACCACCTTGGCGGCCTCCCTGGCCATCGCCGCCGCGGAGGCGGGCGAGCACGTGACGGCCCTCGACCTCGATCCGCAGGGATCGCTCGCGGGCTGGGGGGCCTTGCGGAAGGAAGGGTCGGTCGCGGTCGACCGGGTGCGACCCTGGGAGATGGGTCAACTCGCCGAGATCCTCGGCCTCCTCGCGGAGCAGGGCACGACCCTTGCCATCCTCGACACCGCCGGCAGTTCGGCCGGGCTCGCGGCCGCCCTGAGGGATGTCGACTTCGTGCTGATGCCGGTCCGGCCGTCCCGGCTCGACATCGTGGCCGCCCGCCCGACGCTTCAGGCGCTGGTCGGCCTCGGGCTGCGGGATCGGCTGGCCCTGGTGCTGAACCAGTGTCCGCCGCCGCCCTCGCCGCGCACCAGCGCCTACGCGGCGCAGCTGCGGGCGCTGGGGGTGCTGGCCGAGCCCGGCATCATCCACCGCGTCGACCACCAGGATGCCCTGGCGACCGGCCTCGGCGTCACCGAATACGCCCCCGGCAGCCCGGCTGCCGGGGAGATCCGCGCCCTCTGGACCTGGATCGACGCCAAGATGCGGGCCGCCCCCGCCCGCTGAGATCAGCCCTGGCCGAGGGCGGCGAGGATGCGCGCCCAGGAGCGCGTGCCCTTGTGGAAGCTCGTCAGGTCGTACTTCTCGTTCGGTGAGTGGATGCGGTCGTCGTCGAGCCCGAAGCCGATCAGCAGGGTGTCGCGCCCGAGGATCCGCTTGAAGTCGCCGACGATCGGGATCGAGCCGCCGGCGCCGACGGTCACCGCCGGCACGCCCCACTCGTCCTGCAGCGCCGCCTTGGCGGCCCCGAGCTGCGGCATGTCGAAGGGCAGGCTGATCGCCCGCGAGCCCTTGTAGGTGATGACCTCGACCGTGCAGTCCGCCGGTACGCGCGCCCGCACGAAGGCCTCGAACGCCTCGGCCAGCCGCTTCGGATCCTGGTCGTCCACGAGGCGGAACGAGACCTTGGCCGAGGCCGTGGACGCGATCACCGTCTTGGTGCCCTCGCCGGTATAGCCGCCGATGATGCCGTTGGCGTCGCAGGACGGGCGCGACTGCACCAGCTCGATCGGCATCCGGCCGCGCTCGCCCGCGGGCTCCTTGAGGCCGATCGGCCCCAGCAGCGTCTCGGGCGTCAGGCCGAGGTCGCGCCACTGCTCCAGAACCTCCGGCGGGCGCTCGTGCACGCCCTCGTAGAAGCCGGGGATCGTCACCCGCCCGTCGGCATCGTGCAGGTCGGCGATGATCTTCGCCAGAACGTGGATCGGGTTGCGGGCGGCGCCGCCGAAGAAGCCCGAATGCAGGTCGCGGTCGGCGCAGGTGACCTTCACCTCGAAATAGGCGAGGCCGCGCAGCGACGAGGTAATGGCCGGGGTCTGCCGGTCCCACATGCCGGTGTCGCAGACCAGCACCACGTCGCAGCCGAGCCGGTCGCGGTTGGCCGCGACCCATTCGGGCAGGCCCTGCGAGCCGCTCTCCTCGGCACCCTCGATCAGAATCGTGACGCCGCAGGGCAACGCGCCGTGCATGGTGATATAGGCCCGGCAGGCCTCCACGAAGGTCATCACCTGACCCTTGTCGTCGGAGGCGCCGCGCCCGACGATCGTCTTGCCGCCCCTTCCGTCCTCGGCGATGTGCGGCTCGAAGGGCGGCGTCGTCCAGAGATCGAGCGGGTCGACCGGCTGCACGTCGTAATGGCCGTAGAACAGGACGTGGGGCGCCCCGGGCTTCGGCCTGTGGGCCAGCACGACCGGATGGAGCGAGGTCTCCTCGACGGAGGTCGCGAAGCCGAGCGCGGTCAGGTCCTGGGCGAGCCAGGCGGCGGCCGCGCGGCACTGGCCGGCATAGGCGGGATCGGTGGAGATCGACGGGATCCGCAGGAAGGCGAACAGCCGCTCCAGGGCGTTCTCCAGGTCCGTGTCGATGTCGTTGAGGATCGCGTCGAGCGCGGCCATCGGGGGCTCCGGGGTGCGGCGTGGACTCTGCGGGAACTGTGCGGGAACGAGGGTTAGCCGAGGCGGGGCAGGGGCGGCAACGTCGGAGGCCGGGTTGACTGGATCCCGAACCGCCTCGCGGTGGCGCCGGCGATCGGCTCTCGAGGCAGCGCGCCCCGGAACAGGCGCAGATTGGAATGGTTATTGACCGAAGCCTCAGGCCGGCGCCCGCACGTCCCTCCCGGTTGCCGCCCCGGACCGATCCGTTCCCGCCCGGCCCCGGCCGGCCCAGACCCTGGACGACATCATGCGCCTCGAGAACCAGCCGCCGGTGTCGGCGGATACGCCGATCGGCATCACGCTGACGATCAACGGGCAGCGGCGCGAGCTGCAGGTCACCCCCTGGACCACGCTCCTCGACCTGCTGCGCGAGCGCCTCGACCTCACCGGCACCAAGAAGGGCTGCGACCACGGCCAGTGCGGCGCCTGCACCGTGCTGGTGAACGGCACCCGGGTGAATTCCTGCCTGACGCTCGCGGTGATGAAGGACGGCGCCGAGATTACCACGGTCGAGGGGCTCGCCGCCCTCGGCGACCGGGCGGGCAGCAACGCCCTCCACCCGATCCAGGAGGCGTTCATCGAGCACGACGCCTTCCAGTGCGGCTACTGCACCCCGGGCCAGCTCTGCTCGTCGGTCGGCCTGATGAACGAGGGCCACGCCCACACCCGGGACGAGATCCGCGAGGCGATGAGCGGCAACATCTGCCGCTGCGGCGCCTACACCAACATCGTCGACGCCATCGAGGACGTCATGCAGGGAGGCGCCCGATGAACCGCTTCGATTACGTCCGCGCCGGCACGGTGGCGGAGGCCGTGCAGGCCTTCGGCGCCGGGGCCCGCTTCATCGCGGGCGGCACCAACCTCATCGACCTGATGAAGTACGAGGTCGAGAAGCCGGGACGGCTGATCGACATCACCCGCCTGCCCCTCGACCGGATCGAGGATCAGGGGAACGGCCTGCGGATCGGGGCACTCGCCACCAACGCCAAGGTGGCGTACGACGACCGCGTCGCGGAGCGCTACCCGCTGCTGCGCAACGCCATCCTGGCCGGTGCCTCGGCGCAGCTGCGCAACGCCGCCTCCACGGGCGGCAACCTGCTCCAGCGGACCCGCTGCTACTACTTCTACGACGTGGCGACGCCCTGCAACAAGCGCGAGCCCGGCTCCGGCTGCACGGCGATCGGCGGGATGAACCGCATCCACGCGATCTTCGGCACCAGCGAGCACTGCATCGCCACCCACCCGTCCGACATGTGCATCGCCCTGGCCGCCCTGGAGGCCACCGTGCAGGTGAGCGGGCCGCAGGGCGACCGGTCGATCCCGTTCTCCGAGTTCCACCGCCTGCCGGGCGACGCGCCGGAGCAGGACACCAACCTCGCCCCCGGCGAGATCATCGTGGCGGTGGACCTGCCGGAGAGCCGCTTCCCGCAGCACTACACCTACCTGAAGCTCCGCGACCGCCTGTCCTACGCCTTCGCGCTGGTCTCGGTGGCGGCGGCCCTGGAGTTCGACGGCGACCGGGTGAAGACGGCCCGGCTGGCTCTGGGCGGCGTCGCCCACAAGCCCTGGCGCAACCGCGAGGCCGAGGCCCTGCTCGAAGGCAAGCCCGCCACCCGGCAGAGCTTCCAGGCCGCCGCAGATCTCATCGTCGCCGAGGCCAAGCCGCAATCGGAGAACGGCTTCAAGATCGATCTCGCCCGGCGCGCCATCGTGCGCGGCCTCGAACAGGCCGCAGCCGGCACGCCCCAGTCGCTCAGCGACAAGCGCATCCAGTAGGCCCCCCATGACGCAGACCTTCAGCTCCACCGGCCGCGACACCTTCGTCGGCACTCCGCGCAGCCGCATCGACGGCCCCGCCAAGGTCACGGGCCTCGCCAAGTACGCGGGCGAGTTCGCCGCGCCCGGTCTCGCCTACGGCACGGTCGTGTCGAGTTCGATCGCCAAAGGGCGGATCGCGGCGATCGATTCCAGTGCCGCCGAAGCGGTACCGGGCGTCCTCAAGGTGATCACCCACGAGAACCGGCCGCGCACCGCGTGGCGGGACAAGAACTTCCAGGACGCGGTGGCGCCCCCCGGCTCGCCGTTCCGCGCCCTCTACGACGACCTGATCGTGTACAGCGGCCAGCCGGTGGCGCTGGTGGTGGCCGAGGATTTCGAGACGGCGCGCTACGCGGCCTCGCTCGTCCGCATCAGCTACGAGCGGCAGGAGCCCGTCACCGACCTGAAGGCGGTGCGCGGCGACGCCTACGATCCGCCCATGAAGCGCGAGGGCATCAAGCCGCCGCCGGCTCCGTGGGGCGACGCCGACCAGGCGTTCGGCAGCGCGCCGATCCGCGTGCAGGGCGGCTACAGCATGGCCAACGAGCACCACAACCCGATGGAGCCGCACGCCACCACGGTGGTGGTGGAGGAGGACGGGACCTACACGGTCTACGACAAGATCCAGGGCGTCTCGAACAGCCACCAATACCTAGTCAACGTGTTCGGCCTGAAGCCCGATCAGGTCCGGGTGCTCAATCCCTATCTCGGCGGCGGCTTCGGTTCCGGCCTGCGCCCGCAGTACCAAGCGTTCCTAGCAATGCTCGCCGCCCAGGAGCTGAAGCGCTCGGTTCGGGTCACCCTGACCCGCGACCAGATGTGGTCCTTCACCTACCGGGGCGAGGCGCTACAGACCATCGCCCTCGGCGCCGGGCCGGACGGCAGGCTGGCGGCCCTGCGGCACGACGCCGTCCAAGGCACCTCGACCTTCGAGGATTACCAAGAGGTGATCGTCAACTGGTCGGGGGTGCTCTACCGCTGCGACAACGTCGCCCTGACCTACCGGGTCGCCAAGCTCGACACCGCCACCCCCGGCGACATGCGCGCCCCCGGCGCGGTCACGGGCGTCTTCGCCATCGAGACCGCCATGGACGAGCTCGCCTACGCGACCGGGCTCGATCCCATCGAACTCCGGCTCCGGAACTACGCCGAGTCCGACGCCACCGCTCAGGGCAAGCCCTTCGGCTCCAAGGAGCTGAAGAGCTGCTTCACGCAGGGCGCGGAACGCTTCGGCTGGGCCAAGCGCGATCCCGAGCCGCGCTCCATGCGCGACGGGCGGGAGCTGGTCGGCTGGGGCGTGGCCACCGGCATCTGGGAATCGATGATGATGCAGTCGAGCGCCATCGCGACCCTGACGCCCGACGGCCGCCTCACCGTCGGCAACTCCACCGGCGACATCGGCACCGGCACCTACACGATCCTCACGCAGATCGCCGCCGACACCCTCGGCCTGCCGATGGATGCGGTGACCACCAAGCTCGGCGACACCCGCCTGCCCGAGGCGCCGGTCGCCGGCGGGTCGTGGACGGCGGCCTCCTCCGGCACCGCCGTGATGAAGGCCTGCCGCAACGTCGGCGAACAGGTGTTCAAGCTGGCCCGCGCGATGGAGAACTCGCCGCTGGCCAATGTCGACGTCGACCGCGCCGTGTTCGCGGACGGCCGCATCTCGGTCGCGGGCGATCCGGGCCGCAGCGTTTCTCTGGTGGAGGTGCTGCAGGCGGCCCGAATCGACAAGGTCGAGGCGGTCGAACAGGCCGGGCCCGACAAGGACTTCAACCAGAAATACGAGGCCTACACCCACTCGGCGATATTCGCCGAGGTGAAGGTCGACGAGGAACTGGGGCAGGTCAGGGTCACCCGGGTCGTCTCGGCCATCGCGGCCGGCAAGGTGCTGAACCCGAAGACCGCGCGCAGCCAGATCCTCGGCGGCGTGGTGATGGGGATCGGCTCGGCGCTCGAAGAGGAATCGATGCTCGACCACCGCATCGGCCGGTTCATGAACCACAATCTCGGCGAGTACCACGTGCCGGTGAACGCCGACATCTACGACATCGACGTGATCTTCGTGGACGAGGAGGACAAGGCGAACCCGCTGGGCGTGAAGGGGCTGGGCGAGATCGGGATCGTCGGCGCGGCGGCGGCGATCACCAATGCCGTCTTCCACGCCACCGGAAAGCGGGTGCGCGACCTGCCGATCACTATCGACAAGTTGCTGTGAGGCACGCGTGTTTCACGGGAAACATTGACGATCTGGCAAGGATTCGATCGAAGGCCAGCCGCCGTGCCCGGAGCGCGGCGGCGCCCCTGCATCGTGGACCCGCGCGGATCGCCCGATCGATCCGGACGCCGTCGCACGCGGCGACGCGGTCCCGGACAGCGTGACAGCGGGGACGGGGCGCTGCCGCGTTGCTTCGCTCCGCGCGCCTAGGAAATGACGCTTCCGAGCGCCGCACACCGGAACGGCAACCGATCCCCGTGACCGACCTGCTGCAATCCTGGCGCTTCTGGGCGCTCGCCGCCGCGGTGTTCGCGGCGCTCACCGCGATCCTCGCCAAGGTCGGTGTCTCCGGTGTCCCGTCGGATGTCGCGACTGTCGTGCGCACCGCGGTCGTCCTCGTCTTCGCGGGGGCCGTCGTCGTCGCCTCGGGTCAAGCCGGCGGGGTGGCACAGATCTCCGGCCGCAGCCTTGTGTTCCTGATCCTGTCGGGATTCGCCACCGGGGCGTCGTGGCTCTGCTATTTCCGGGCGCTGTCGCTGGGGGACGCCGCCCGGGTCGCGCCCCTCGACAAGTTCAGCGTCGTCTTGGTGGCGCTCCTCGGCGCCGGCCTGCTGGGCGAGACCCTGAGCTTGGCAGCCTGGGCCGGCGTTGCGCTGATCGCCGCCGGGGCCGCCCTGGTCGCTTCCGGCTTGTGACGAATGAATGGGGGCGCACCGTTCCGTTAACCGGTTCGGCGCATCCTGGCGGTTCCTCGCGAAAGGGGACCGCCATGGATTGGGTATACCGCGGCTTCGAGACCTCCCTGCTCGGTCTCGCCCTGTGTCTCGGCCTCGCCGCCTGCCTGACGTTCGGCACCGCGCGGTTGTCGGGCGACACGCTCTCCATCACCCTGCCGATGCTCACGGTGACCGCCCCCGCACCCTGAGGGGGCGGCCGACGGTCCCGTCAGGCGGCGCCCCGCGCGGCGCGGAACATGAAGCCCCGGGCTTCCACGTCCATCTCGGCCTTGAAGGCGTGGCGGCCCTTCAGCGCCTCGGCGGCCTGCGCGGCCGGCCGGGCGTTGATCGTGTCGAGGAGCCGCTTGACGTTGGGCAAACCCGCGAAGGCGTCCTCGCCCAGCACGAACGGCACCATCCGGGCCCAGCCCCACACCGCCATGTCGACGATCGTGTAGGTCTCGCCCAACACGTAGGCGCGGCCGGCGAGCCGCTCGTCGAGGATGCCCCAGTGGCGACGCGCCTCGAAGGTGTAGCGCTCCGTGGCGTAGGCGCCGCCGTCCTGCGCGAAGTGGCGGAAATGCACGCACTGACCGGAGAACGGCCCGATGCCGGTGGCCACGAACATCAGCCAGGACAGCATCTCGCCCCGGACCGGCTCGCCCTCGGGCAGGAACTGGCCGGTCTTGCCGGCGAGGTAGAGCAGGATGGCGTTCGAATCGAACACCGTCACGTCCCCGTCGATGATCGCCGGCACCTTCCCGTTCGGGTTGACCGCCCCGTAGGCGGGCTCGAACTGCTCGCCCTTGCGGGTGTCGACCGGCACCGGCTCATAGGGCAGCCCCATCTCCTCCAGGCAGAGGGCGACCTTCATGGGGTTGGGGCTGAGATTGTAGAAGAATCGAATCACGGCGTTCTCCCTGAACGATTCCGGAAGGATCCCCGGGGCCGCGCTCGGCACAAGCCGCAGATGCGCAGGGCGGCTATTCCGCAACGATCTTGTAGCTGCGGCCCGGGACCAGCTGGGCCCCCCGCTCCAAACCGTTGAGGACGAGGAACCGGTCGAGGGCGCGATCCGGCACCGCCATGCGGCGGGCGAGATCCTCGGCGCCTGGCGACGTCGCTTGGACCACCTGCAGCCGCAGGGGGCGCAGCACCACCGCGTCAGGGGAGACCGGCGCGAGCGTCGCGGTCCAGTGGCGGAAGGCGGCGTCGGGATCGGCCGCCCCCTTGCCCGCCATGATCATCCGATAGGTCGAATCGCCGATCCGGATCGCCGCGAGGCGGAAGGTCCAGTCCTTGCCGCGGGAGAGCGCGAAGGCCGCCGGGTGGCCGGCGACCTCCCGGGACTCGAAACCGGCGGGGTCGAACGCATCGTTCCAGCTCGCCTTCAGCACCGCGTCGAGGGTCTGGCCCTCCTTTGCGTCGATCTGGTCGAACAGGAGGCGCCGGCTGCCATCCTGCGTCGTGCCGAGCACGGCCGAGCGGGTGTTTTCCAGGGCGAAGCCCTCCGGCACCTCGAAGGCGATGCCGAGACCCGGATGGATGAAGCGGTGACCCCGCACCGCGCCGTCGCGCGGGTTGTCGCCGTACGCGAGCCCGTCCACCGCTGCGAGGTAGGAGGCGCGGTCGTCGGTCCCGATGCCGGGGGCGCCGATGCGGCGGGCCGCCCGCGTGACCAGGGTGATCCACTCGGCCGTGCCCGGATGGGTCGCCAGCATGTCGGGCGCGGCGGCGCTGCCGCCCTTCAGCCCCGTCGATCGGTTGAGTGCGGCCAGGAAGCGGCCGGCGGCGAACGGGTCGAATCCCGCCTTGGCGAGGGTGCGCACGCCGGTGGCGTCCGCCTCCAGCTCCTGTTCGCGGGAGAAGCGGGCCAGCGCGAAGCGCGACTGGCTCTGGAGCTGCGCCCCGGTATCCGGGTCGTTCAGCACGTCCGCCACGACGCGGCTGACGAGGGCCGACCGCAGTTCCAGCTCGCTCCGGGCCGTGGCGTGGTTGAGGGTGACGTGGGCCATCTCGTGCGCCAGCACCGCGGCCACCTCCGAGGTGTCGCTCGCCAGCGCCACCAGCCCGCGGGTGACGTAGAGCCGTCCGTTCGGCAGCGCGAAGGCGTTGACCACGGGGGAATCGAGGAGCGTCACCGCGTAGGCTTGGTCCGGCCGGTCGCTGGCCTTGACGAGGCGGTCGGTCACCTCCGTGAGCATCCGCGTCACGCCGGGCGCCCGCGCCTCGCCCCCGAAGGAGGCGACGAGCTTCAGGTGATCGGAATCCGCGGCCCGCTCGCGCCCGGTGGTGCGCGGTGCCTCCGCGGGTACCCGAACCACCGCCGGCTGCACGGTCGCGCCGGTCTGGTCCGCCACGCAGGCGCCGAGGAGGCCGGCGAGGGCACAGAGTGCCGCCACGCCGCCCAGGCGTCGCCCGGTCGATCGAAATTGCCCCGTGATCCCGCCCATCGCGATCAGCGCCGCAGCCCCTGTTCCCCCTCCGGTTCGGCCTCCGGCCGCTCCGGCTCGCTCAGGACCTCGATACCATCGGCGGCGATCTCCAGGGTCGGGCCGCGCCAGACCTCCAGGATACCGCGCACGCGCACGCGCCGGCCTTCGAGCGAGGTTGCACTCAAACCACGCGCGCGCACCATTCGCCAAGTGCGTTTCGATACGGTGACCGTGAGCGCGTCGGTGCCGCGGGGCCCGAAATCCAGATAGGTGCGGGCGCTGCGCTCGCCCACACGGCGCACGCGGCCCTCGACGATCGCGAAGCGGCCCGTGCGGTCCCGAAGCCCCGGGCCGTCGATGGCGGCGAGGACGGGCTCCCGCCACAGGCCGAGCCGACGCGCCCGCGCGGCGGATTCGACGAGGCGCAACGCGGGGCGGCAGAGCGCATCGGCCTCGCCGGCATCCGCGACGGCGAGGCCCGCCCCGATGAGGCCGCCGGCGAGATCCGCGGCGCCGTCCTCGGATTCGATATCCGCCCGCACCCGGTCCCAGCGGTCGGGCTGCCCGCGGGGCACCAGGGTGACCGGGGCGCCCCGCCATCCCTCCAGCCAAGCCCGCGCCGCCGCGGCGGCCTCCGGCGCGTCGGGCCAGCGCAGGGAGTCGAGGACCGCGCGGGTGCCCGACGCCAGGCGGATCTCGCCGCGCGGCCCGACATCCTCCAGCACGTCGCGGTGGGTCGATCCGGCCAGGCATTCCGACGCGCCGGACCGCGGCGCTCCCCGGCACGGCGCCGGCATCGCCGCGGCGAGCGCTGCCAGCGCCGCCCCGACCCGCCACCCCGTCGATTCGCGCGCCACCGCCATCGCCTGCTCCGGGCGCATCATGCGCGGGACGCCCGCATGGTCCAGCCGGCCTTCGCCCAGGACGTACCCGGGCGCGGTTGGCCTGCGGCGGGGAGGGTGCTATGCAGCGGACGGTCGTCTCCGTAGCTCAGCTGGACAGAGCACAGGTTTCCTAAACAGGTTCAATTGGGCGCCGCGCCGGGAAACCGCGCGGCGGATCCGCTCAAAGTCGGGGAAAGCTCCAGGCACCGGTGCCGTGACGCCCGGGACCCTGCCGATCCCGAGCCAAGCCCGCCCTCCGCGGGAAGGTGTAGAGACTAGACGGGCGGCACCTACCGGCCGGGCGCGAGCCCCGCCCACGGTGAAGGGATAGTCCAGACCACGAACGCGTCCCGCTCGGGCGCGGCGGCGAAAGCCGAAGTGGTATGAAACCTGGGGTCGCAGGTTCGAGCCCTGCCGGGGACACCACACCTCCTTCTTGTGATTGCCCCCGCCCCGGCGGCGCGGGAAATCGTTCACCGTGCCGCGCCCGCGCCGGTGACAAGGCCCCTGTGCGGCGCTAAGCTTTGCCAGAGGGAATCACTGCACGGGGGTGGACGAGCTCTTCATGGCGGGTCAGAAAACCGATCAGCGCGACGTCTATGTCGGGCAGCGCATCGCCGAGCAGCGACGCAAGGCGTCCCTCACGCAACGCCGCGTCGCGCAGAGCTTCGGTATGTCTGCGGCTCAGCTACAGAAATATGAGAAGGGCACGAACCGGATCAGTGCCGTCCACCTCGACATCTTCTCCCGGATGACCGGCGTGCCGATGGATTATTTCTTCAAGGGCATGCCGCGCAGCGACGACTTCGTCGCGCCGGGCTTCAGCGAGCCGGATCAGCCCACCCTCGGCGAGGGGAGCCTGAAGGGTCTGGCCGAGATCGTCGGGCGGCACATCACGGAGAACTTCTCCGAGGAGGCCCGCCGGGATGTGGCGGCCGCGATCCGCGCGCTGGAGAGCAAGCTCAGCGGCTGACGGTCCGCGCCCCTCCCGGGTGAGCCGGGCGATTTCCCAACCGGTTTGTTCGTTTTAACGGAATCGTCCGGTGCTCCGCCTTGACCCTGGTGGGGCTGGGTGCGAGAACCCCGACCCCATGAAGGGTCAAACGCCGTGATCACACCGGCGTGCCTGTGAAGCCGGGGCCGTCCGTCCGATGCCGCGTTCCAATTACCTCTTCACCAGCGAATCCGTGTCCGAGGGGCATCCCGACAAGGTCTGCGACCGGATTTCCGACACGGTGGTCGACGCGTATCTGTCGGCGATGCCCGAGGCGCGCCTCGGCGTCGAGACGCTCGCCACCACCAATCGGATCGTCATCGCCGGCGAGGTGCGCGGCCCTGATTCGGTGACCTTCAAGGACCTCGAGGCCCTGACGCGCGAGGCCGTGAGGGACATCGGCTACGAGCAGTCGGGCTTCCACTGGAAGAACAACGACGTCGCCATCCACCTGCACGCCCAGTCGGCCGATATCGCCCAGGGCGTCGACGCCGCCGGCAACAAGGACGAAGGCGCGGGCGATCAGGGCATCATGTTCGGCTACGCGGCCGACGAGACCCCCGAGCTGATGCCGGCGCCGATCTTCTACGCTCACAAGATCCTCAAGGACCTCGCCGACGCCCGCAAGGCGAAGCAGGGCGAGGCCGCCAAGCTTGGCCCCGACGCCAAGAGCCAGGTCACGGTCCGCTACGAGAACGGCCGCCCGGTCGAGGTCACCCAGATCGTGCTCTCGACCCAGCACCTCGACGAGTCCCTCGACTCGGCCGACGTGCGCGCCATCGTCGAGCCCTATATCCGCAAGGCCCTGCCGGAGGGCTGGGTGAACGAGGGCACCGCTTGGCACGTCAACCCGACCGGCAAGTTCGTGATCGGCGGCCCGGACGGCGATGCCGGCCTCACCGGCCGCAAGATCATCGTGGACACCTACGGCGGCGCGGCGCCCCACGGCGGCGGCGCCTTCTCGGGCAAGGATCCGACGAAGGTCGACCGCTCGGCAGCCTATGCGGCGCGTTACCTCGCCAAGAACGTCGTGGCCGCCGGCCTCGCCCGCCGCGCCACGATCCAGCTCGCCTACGCGATCGGCGTCTCGAAGCCGCTCTCGATCTACGTGGACCTGCACGGCACCGGGAACGTGGACGAGGCCCGGCTCGAGGCTGTTCTGATGGACGCCCTGGACCTCTCGCCCCGCGGCATCCGCACGGCGCTGAGCCTCAACAAGCCGATCTACGCGCGGACCTCGGCCTACGGCCATTTCGGCCGCGCGCCGGAGGCCGATGGCGGCTTCTCCTGGGAGCGTACCGACCTCGCCGACAAGCTGAAGTCGGCGCTGGCCTGAGGGCAGTGGTCGCGTCGGGCCGTCCCGGACCCGCCTGACGGGTTTGAGGATGGCGGGACGCGCAGGCGTCCACCCGTCCTCGGCTCGGTCCCGGGGCCGGGGCAGCCGCGGCGCGGCCTCCTCGGCTGACGGACATGCCATCCGAGAGGGGCCGGACTGCGGCTCCGGTTCGGAGGCGGGATCGAGCTGAGGGATGCCCTCTTCTTACGGGCCTGCGCAGCCGCGTCCCGACACGGGCGCGCTCGCACTCCGTGTTCGAACAGCGATCTCCGTTTCCGGGCCGGCCATCGGTGCCCCGGAATGACGGCGCGAGACACCGGCACGGGACGCAGGTCCCCCGCCGCGGAGCAACCCCGCTTGAGATGCGCAAGCCCTTCGACGGCGCCCCGTGACCATGTCTGACCTTTCTGGACCCGCCGCACCGACGGCCGAGGAGCCGGAGCGCGCCTTCTTCGGGCGGCGCAAGGGCAAGCGCCTGCGCGGCCAGCAGGAGCGGCGGCTCGCCGACCTGCTGCCGGCCCTGCGGGTCGACCTGCCGCCGGACGACCGGCCCCTCGACCCGCGCACGCTCTTCCCGGACCTGACGGCCGCGCCCGAGGCGATCTGGCTGGAGATCGGCTTCGGCGGCGGCGAGCATCTCGCGGCCCAGGCGGAGGCTCATCCCGGGATCGGCTTCATCGGGGCCGAGCCGTTCGTCAACGGTGTGGTCAAGCTGCTGGCCGCGATCGAGGAGCGGGGCCTGCGCAACATCCGCATCCGCGACGAGGACGTCACCGCCCTGCTGGCGCGGCTGCCGGATGCCAGCCTGGAGCGGATCTACCTGCTCTACCCCGACCCCTGGCCCAAGCGGCGCCAGCGCAAGCGCCGCTTCGTCTCGGAGGGCACGCTGGCCGAGTTCGGCCGGGTCTTGAAGGATGGCGGCCTGTTCCGCTTCGCCAGCGACATCGACGACTATGCCGGCTGGACGCTGGCACGGGCCGCGCGCTGCCCGACCTTGCGATGGACCGCGCGGAGCGTCCGGGATTGGACGCAGCCATTCCCGGGCTGGCCCGGCACGCGCTACGAGGCCAAGGCGCTGGAGGCGGGACGGCGTCCGACCTACCTGGACTTCGTCCGGCTGCCGCGGTGAGCGCGGGCGGGCCGGGCGCCGCAACCCGGCGGAACGCCTTGCAACAGTCACGCTCGAAGGCCATCCTGATACGCCGTCGCGGTCCCGGATCGCGCCGGGGGAGAGGGCTCACTCCTGCGGGGGCGCGCCGTGGCGCGTTCGAGGGTTCTTCCGAGTGAATGAGCGGGTGGGTCAGGATCCGGCGGCGCACGATCCGTATCGCACCGGCTTCGACGATGCCGCGATCGGCCTCGTCGTGCTGTCGGCCGACGAGACCGTCATCGTCGCCGCGAACCGGTCCCTCCATGATCTGGTCGGCTGGGCGCCGGGAACGCTGGCCGGGCGTCCGACCGCCGAACTCCTCAACGAGGGTCCCGAGGGCCTCCGCGACGGCCTCCAGTTCTGGCGCCGGGCCGACGGCAGTCCCCTCGACGTGCGGGTGCGCCGCTCCGGTACGACCCTCGTGGTCGAATCCGTCGACGTGGATGCGGCGGCCCATTCCGAGGCGAACCGGGAGGCGCTCGCGACCGCCGGGCTCGGGGAGTGGCGCTGGGACCGGGCGACGGGCCTGCTCACCCTGTCGCGGCGCGCGGCCCGCATCCTGGGCCGGCCGCCGGGCCGCTCCGTGTCGTGGGACGAGCTGAAGACCGGACTGTCGGACCCGGAGCTCGCCCGCCTGAGAGCGGTCATCGCCGAGGCCGCCGCCGGCCGCGAGCCCTACGGGTTCGACACGCCCACGACGGTGGCCGGGCGCACGGTGATCCTGCGGGTGCGCGGGCAGGCTGTGCCGGGTCCGGACGGCGCGCCCGCCAGCATGGTCGGCGTCGTTCAGGACATCACGACCCGGGTCGAGGCCCGGGACGAGATCCTGTCCCGCGATCAGCGCCTGCGGGTCGCCACCACGATCGCCAAGCTCGGCATCTTCGAATGGCACATGCTCGAGGATCAGGCGATCTGGGAGAACGAGCACATGTACGAGATCTTCGGGCATGCGCCCGAGGACGGCACGATCGGCAAGACCGAGTTCCTCAACGACATCCTCCACCCGGACGACCGTGCCGCGGTCCGCCGGGCGATTTCCACGGCGCTGCGGGAGGACGGGATCCTGCACATCGGCGGCCGCATCCGGCGCAAGTCGGACGGGGCGTGGCGGACGATCGACATGGCAGGCCGGTTCGAGCGCGACGCCCCCGGGCGGCTGCCGCGCCGCCTGATCGGCGTGGTGGCGGACGTGACCGACCGGCGCCGCGCGGAGGAGCGCCAGAGCCTGCTGATCCGCGAACTGCACCACCGGGTGAAGAACACCCTCGCCACCGTCCAGGCGATCGTGGGTTCCACGGCGCGCACGGCGTCCAGCATCGAGAGCTTCTACGAGGCCTTCGTCGGCCGGATCAAATCGCTCGCCCACACCCACTCGGTCCTGACCGAGGATACGTGGCAGACGGCCTCGCTGGCCAACCTCCTGCTCAACGAGCTGAAGCCCTACGCGGAGGTGGCGCCGGACGGCGCCGCCGAGGGCCGCATCAGCCTCGACGGGCCGGCGATCGACCTGCCTTCCGAGGTCGCGGTGCCGATCGGGATGGCGATTCACGAACTCACCACCAACGCCGCCAAGTACGGGGCGCTGTCGAACCGCACCGGGCGCGTCGCGGTGGAATGGTCCCTGGAACCGGGCGGGCCGGCCGGGATCCTGCGCTTCTCCTGGCGCGAGACCGGCGGTCCCCCGGTGGAGCCGCCGAGCCGCCAGGGCTTCGGCTCGCGCCTGCTGCAGCGGGTTCTGATCACGCAGGTCCAGGCCGAGGTGACGACCGATTACGCCCCCGGCGGCTTCGCCCTGACCATGCGGGCGCCGATCCCGCCGCGCAACGACAGCCTCAACCCGCTGGTGTGAGCCGGGTTCGCGAGCGCGGGCTTCGGTTCGGCCGCCGTCCCTGCCAACGCTGATTTCGAGGTGCCGCGGCAGCGGGCCTCGAAGGAGGGCGCGGCCGGCCGCGCGATCCCCGGCGGGTTCCGTCGAGGCCTGCGCGGCGGCACCTCGGGGTGAGGGCGGGGGCTGGAGGGCCGCCCGCCCGAGACGTCGGTGTCGTCAGGCGGCGCCGCGGGTCCCGGCTTCGCCGCCGCCGTCCACGAACGCCTTGAGTTCGTCGAGCGACGCGAAGGTGAAGCGGCCCTGCGGCGTCTCGGCCTCGATCGAGCCGTCCTCGAACATCACGTAGGTGTTGCCGCCCGAGGCGTAGCGCCCGACCACGGTGCGCGTCACCGGTTTCGGGGTCGGATCGGGCACCGGGTCGAGGCTCGAACGCAGTGGCGGGGCCTTCGATCCCGGCTGACCTTCGGGCGCGGCGAACAGATCGTCGTCCGACGCGATGGCGCTCGGGGGCATCGACGCCTCAGGCCGGGCCTCGCCGACCGGGTCACGCGCGACGGGCGCCGGGACCGGCAATTCCGGCTCCGTCCGAAGGGGCTTGGTCAAGACCGGCATGGATGAAGTCGACGGGGATGAGGCCGGTTGGGGAGACGCCGACGGGGATGAGGTCAACGGGGATGAGGCCGGTGGGGGAGACGCCGAGGGGGATGACGGGGAGCGCGCGGAGGCCGAAACGGGTTCGCGCGGACCGTCCACCCGCGGCTCCAGGCTCGGATCGAGCCGCGGCCGATCGGGATCGAAGGGCGGCTCCACCACCGGCGGGACGAGGAAGGCGGGGGCAGCGGGCAGAACCGGCGGCAACCGGGACCGGCCCTCGTGGGCGGGTCCCGCGTCGGCCTCCGGTGCGCGCACCGCGGGATTCCGCCCGATCGCCCGCTCGACCTTGCGGAAAGCGAGGGTGAGCACGCCGAGCCCGAACAGCACCGCGCCGGACGAGGCCGCCACGGAGCCGGCGATCACCATCGCCAATCCGCTCTCCAGGCGTACATACGGGAAGCCCTGGATCACGGCGGCGCAGCCCCCGATGACCATGGCGGCGGCGAGCGCGAACAGCGCAGCGATCATGATACTCTCTAGCACGGGCCGGCTAACCGCCGGCGCTCAAGGCGGGGCGCACAGTAAGGCCTAGCCGCCATATTGCAAAACAGCGTCGTGATCGCACCCGGGATACCGGATATCAACGATTATCCGCCGGGCGAACCCGGGGCGGGCCGTTCCGCCGGCGTCTCGACGTGCCGCTCGGCGATCCGGCCCGATATCCCGCGACTTCGCGCGTGGTCGGGCCGGAACGGCGTTGCCGTCCCGCGGCCCCCGACTTACCTAGCGGGCACTCGACTCGGGTCCCCAGCCGGGGACGAGGCCGCCCCCTGCTAAGCGGAGACAGACGCCATGACCTTCACCCTGCCGGAACTGCCCTACGCCTACGACGCGCTCGGGCCGTACATGTCGAAGGAGACTCTCGAGTTTCACCACGACAAGCACCACAAGGCCTATGTCGACACGGGCAACAAGCTGCTTGAGGGCACGGATCTCCAGGGCAAGAGCGTCGAGGAGATCGTCAAGGCCGCCTACAACACCAATCAGCCGCTCTTCAACAATGCCGGCCAGCACTACAACCACATCCACTTCTGGCAGTGGATGAAGCCGAACGGCGGCGGCGCGATCCCGGGCGCGCTCGCCAAGAAGATCGATGAGGATCTCGGCGGCGCCGAGAAGTTCAAGGCGGACTTCATCCAGGCGGGCATCGGCCAGTTCGGCTCCGGATGGGCGTGGCTCGCCGTCAAGGACGGCAAGCTCGCGATCATGAAGACCCCCAACGGCGAGAACCCGCTGGTCCACGGCGCCAAGCCGATCCTGGGCGTCGACGTGTGGGAGCACTCCTACTACATCGACTACCGCAACCGCCGCCCCGACTACCTCAAGGCCTTCATCGAGAACCTCGTGAACTGGGAGCACGTGGAGAAGATGTACGCCGAGGCGAACGCCTGAGGCGTCTCCGCCGGTGCCGCGGGCGCTGTGTCCGCGGCACCCTTGAGATGGCCGACGAAACCGGCTCTTGATGCGCCCGACGCCGGACGACCCGGTGCAAAAGGGTCCGGCTATTTTCTTCCAGCGCGACGATACCCTCTTCACGCTCTCCCCCCGCCGCGGGGGCGGGCGGCCCCTGCCTCGGCAGGGGTCGGGCCGGGCTGAAATCCCCGACGGGGGGAGCCCGGCTCCAGGGTGTGGTGCCGCCTCCCTGAGCGCCGGTGCGCCTTCCGGCACCGTCGCTCCCCGCTCCCGACCGGCTTCGCAGGCCCTTCGGCCCGGCAGCGAGACGAAGGGGAGGCGCGGGGCGGGTCGTTCCGATCGCTCGGCCTCGGATCTTTCCGAAGCCCGGCAAGGCGGATCGCCACCGTCCGGGCGGCGTGTCCCATGATCCGCTCCATCCTCTCCGTGGGCGGCTGGACGCTGGTCTCGCGGGTCACCGGCTTCGCCCGCGACGTGGTGATGGCCGCGGTGCTGGGCGCCGGGCCGATGGCCGACGCCTTCGTGGTCGCGTTCCGGCTGCCCAACCATTTCCGCGCGATCTTCGGCGAGGGCGCGTTCAACACCGCCTTCGTGCCGGCCTATGCCGGGCTCGCCGAGGCGGGCGCGCCGGGTGAGGCGCACCGCTTCGCCGACCGCGTCTTCACCCTGATGCTGATCGTGCAGCTGGTGCTGCTCAACCTCGCCCTGCCGGCGATGCCCTGGGTCGTCCACGCCCTGGCGCCGGGCTTTCCCGAGGACGGGGAGCGCTTCCAGCTCGCGGTGGCGCTGACGCGCATCACCTTCCCGTACCTGCTGTTCATGACGCTGGTGACGCTGCTGTCGGGCATCCTCAACGCCCACCGGCATTTCGCCGTGGCGGCGGGAGCGCCGGTGCTGCTCAACCTCGCCATGCTGGCGGCGCTCTCGGTGAGCTTCCTGTTCCCGAACGCGGCCTACGCCGCCGCCTGGGGCGTCGCGGTCTCGGGTCTCCTGCAGTTCGGGCTGCTGTGGTGGGGCTGCCGCCGGGCCCGCGTGATGCCCGATCTCGCCGTGCCGCGCCTGGATCCGGCGCTGAATCGGTTCTTCGCCGTGCTCGGGCCGGCCGTGATCGGCGCGGCCGGGTTCCAGATCGCCGTCTTCGCCGACACGATCATCGCGAGCTGGCTGCCGGTCGGGGCGGTCTCGGCGCTCTACTACGCCGACCGGCTCTACCAGCTTCCCTTCGGCGTCATCGCCATCGCGGCCGGGACCGTGCTTCTGCCCGAGATGAGCCGGCGGATCGCCGCCGGGGACGTCGCCGGGGCGCATGCGGCGCAGAACCGGGCGGCGGGGTTCTCCCTGGCCCTGTCGGCGCCGTTCACCGTGGCCTTCCTGACCATCCCGGGCCTGATCATGGCGGCCCTGTTCCAGCGGGGCGCCTTCAGCCCGGAGGATGCGGCCCGCGCCGCCTCGGTGCTGGCGGCCTACGGGCTGGCGCTGCCGGCCGTGGTGCTGGTGCGCAGCGCGGTGGCGAGCTTCTACGCCCGCCAGGATACCAAGACCCCGCTCTGGGCCTCGTTGACGGCGATCGCGGTGAACGTCGCCCTCAAGCTCTGGCTCACCGGCCCCTATGGCGTCACCGGGCTGGCTCTCGCCACGGCGGTCAATCAGTGGGGCAACCTGCTTCTGCTCGTCGTCCTAGCCAAG
>Ga0160427_10000481_pt1 | contig 24386 bp, 16 predicted proteins | sample SolpanmetagenomL_FD_108194 | JGI IMG/M metagenome (GOLD analysis project Ga0160427, IMG submission 108194) | Solar panel surface microbial communities from Lawrence Berkeley National Laboratory, California, USA - L | ecosystem: Engineered > Built environment > Solar panel > Unclassified ...
ATGAAGTTGGAATCACTAGTAATCGTGGATCAGCATGCCACGGTGAATACGTACCTGAGCCTTGTACTCACCGCCCGTCACGCTCTGGAAATCGAATGGCCTCCAAACAAAATTTAGCTTTTAATTAACTGGTTCTTATGACAAATCAATAGATTAAATTATGTGTATTAGGGAATTTTAAGAATTAAACTTGTGAACGGTTGTTTGGTAACTGGAGCGAAGTCGTAACAAGGTAACCGTAGGGGAACCTGCGGTTGGATTGACTCCTTTTTTCGCGGAGATGAGAAAATGGCTATCTCGTCAGGCTCATAATCTGAATTTTGTAGGTTCGAATCCTACCTCCGCTATTAGCGATTTTTTGGCTTTTAAGGGCTTTATTTATAAAGCCCTTAAAAACCAAGCAAGCAATAACTTTTAAAGAATTTACAACCCTTTAGAAAGTTGTTAAATAAAGGTTTTAGCAACGGCTAATGAAAAACAAATAAGGTGCATCCTTGCTTTACCCTTTTAAGGTTGGATTAGAAAGTAAACAAAAAATTTAATTTGTTTAAAACAAAAAACTATATTTTGGTACTTAGAAAGTACTTAAATACATTGCATGTTTTATGAAAAGTAAAAACTACATTTTTTACTATTTAAATATTTTTATATATAAGAGATCACTAAAAATCAGAATCGTGTGTAGTTTTCCTGCTTAGGGCTTTATTTATAAAGCCCTTACTCATTAGCCGTTGCCTCTTGGTCCTTACCAAGAGGTAAGGACTAATGAGTAAGGTTTTGCCTATCGGCAAAACTTTATGTTTTACGCTTCGCGTAAAGCATTTAGACCAAGGGGCAATGGCCCTTTGGCCGTTGTTAGTAAACAACGGCTAATAAGTAATGACCAAAAGGCATGGATTACAAATCGAAAAAAAAAACTACTATATTATTTTCTTATTTATTTTCTATTTTGATAATTTCACCATGCATTAGAAGCCTTACGGTTTATTATAATCTTTCTATTCTTTTTTCGGCACTTTTATCAATCATAGGTGTTTATTTTATAAGTGAAATTTTAGAGTTATTAGATTTAAACTACAATTTTGTTAGAAAATTTTTGCAAAATACCTTTTGCCAACAGTATATTTTTTCCTTTCTTTACATTGAAAATTTTATACGTAAAAATACATTTTTTGTTGGTGTTGCTTTTTTTTTTTGTTTAGATTTTATTTTACACGAAAGCATGCAAAAATTAAGTTTTAATCGTTTATGGGTATTAGCATTCTATTATATTCTTATTATTTATATAAAAATAAGAACAAGTTTAGTCAATCATGAAGTTTTAGGTAAAAAAAACGAAGATTTTCTAAGTTGGAAAGATTTTATTTGTTTTTATAAAATAAAAGATAAAATAAAGAAAAATTATAATTTTACACATATAACACCTTTTTATATTTTTTCTTTAAAAAAACAAAAGTCTGAAGCTTGCCCTAGGATACTTGTTTTTTCAAATTCGGTTTGCGTTTCTGTTTCATCAAACACAAAAAAAACAGAAAAAAAAGTAGCTAGTAATATAAAATTTGCTTTAGGTTTTGCAATAGCCACTATTTTAAATTTTATGTTTAAACAAAAATTTCTTGAAAAAAAAAAAAATGCTTTGTATATAAAGAAATATACTGTTCAACAAATTAGTGAGGGCTTAGAACGAATTCAAAAAATGCTGCAGGAAGCCGAACAAAAAAAAGATTTAGATTTAAAAATTCAGCTTAATAGAGACTTAATTTTTTGGTTAAAATTACAAGACAAAATAGAAAATGCTTCGTTTTTATACTTTTTTACTGATAAAAGTATAAAAAAGGCATACTGGGCAGGTGACGCAGCTTGTCATTATATAGGCCCTAGCTTAGAACGTTATAATGATCTACAAGCTTTTTTAAACACTTTTAATTTAGTTAATATTTTCATATTTAAAAATCAAACAATTCCAAATAAAATTATTTACCCAGACGATAAAGCACTACAAAATTTAGCTATAATGAAAGAAATGTTAAGCAAACTAGATATACCAAAAACTTAAGTTTTTGAAGTTAAGCTTATGACATTTTATTACAAGCGTAAGCTTAACAAATATTAAGTTGGCATTTAGATTTTCTGTTTTTTCATTTTTCTGTAATTTTAAAAAAAGAGATTTTTACACAAACACAAGAAAAAACAAATAACTTTAAAAAAACCCAGTAATCTTGGCTTTAATAGCCATAGTATTTTGCTTTTTATAAAAAAGCACGGCTTTAAAAAAAGAAAAGCAAAAACCTTCTCTAAATATTTCAAGTACCTAACTTAAGCTTTTTTGTTGGTATTCAATAAAAAAAAAGTATAATGTATAATATTGTATGAACCCGCCAGCCACTACTATTAAAAAAAATTATGGAGACAAAGAATTAGCACAACTACAAACAAAAATGGAACCCTTAGGACTAGGAAGAGAACCCTCAGGAATAAAAATAGAACCCTTAGGAGAAAGCAAAAGCTCAACACAAGCAAATCGCTCTTTAACAGGAACAGGCAAATATGGTTACAATCCTGGACAAATGTTATATGTAGACATAGAGCCAGCACAATTGTTATATGAAGACATAGAGTCAGCACAACCACAAACAAAGATAAAACCCTTAGGAGAAAGGGAAGGCCCAACACAAGTAGATCGCCCTTTAACAAGAACAGACGAATATGGTTATGATGTTGGACAAAGGTTATACAGTTGTTCTATCATTCTAAAAGATATAAAAAATGTTACAAAGCAAGATTTGTATGATGCTGTAAACACGTTAGTTGGTTGTGTAGAGGTTCTAGATAAAAATATTTTAGAATATCAGAAAGATGATTTAGAAAATAAAAACAATGTTTTAGAGAATAAGAGAAGTTTTTTAGAAAATAGAAACAATGTTTTAGAAAGTAAGAGAAGTTTTCTAGAAAAAGAATATGCTTTGAATGGTGAAAATGCTGAAAACCAAAAGGCACCTCTTGACACTAAGAGCAGTAAAGACCCAGCAGAACTATCACAGTTTGTGTCTAATGAAAAAATTAAATTAAAACAGCCAAAATTAGAAGAAAAGATAGTTCAATGTAAAAAAAATAGAGATGTTGTTTGTTCAGAAGATTTAAAAAACATATTGCATGTTTTAGAAAATTTGCCTTCTACTTTTGTAAACAAAAGAATAACAGTTGCCCTTATTTTATTATATGTAACTGGATTAAAAGTTTCTAATTTACTTTCTTTAACAGTACAAGATATAAAAAGCGTTTTAGAAAAAGGTTTTTTACCTTTGTCACAAACTGAAAACAACAAAGTTTGTGTTAAATTAATTGAAAATGATTATAAATTAATTTGTAATTTTAAAAATTTAATTGAAATTGTAATTAAAAATAAAAACAACTCTGATTTTGTTTTTACAAGAAGAAAAATTAATGATAAGAAACTTTCCAGAGAAACATTCACAAAGCAATTAAATAAAGTTTTAGAAAAAGCTTCAAAAATTTCAGGTAAGACTTTTAAAACTCATTCTTTTAGAGCTACTTATATTTCAGATTTACTACAATCATCACCAATAGACACAGTAAATGAAATAATAGGACATAAGCATATTAAAACTACATTTAGTTATAAACAAACTAATCCTACCTTAGCAGAAAAAGAATATGCTTTAAGCAAATTAAATGAAACGAGAAAACAAAAAAACTAAGTTTAGTTTGAAAAGTTTAATTTGGAAGCTTTAAACTACCGTATGTGTTAAGGTATACAAGCAAAGCTTGTATAGCTAAACTACCGTATGTGTTAAGGTATAAAAGCAAGTATACCCATAAAAAGAAAATAAGGTTGGCATACAACTTTTTTCATTGTTTTACATTTATTTATAAGTTTGGGATGTTCTACTAACTTAACTACATTTAATTAGTAGAACTCCTTTATTTGCTTTGCCAATAAAAATCTTCCACTTTGTAAAATTTCTAAAAAACGTATTAACAATGTATCAGCTTTAAACTTTTATGCTTTTTATTAGAAAAGCTAGTTAGTTTAACAAAAAAAAACAAACACACTATATAAATCTAAATTATAAATTGTAAGGCTAGAAAGCTGCCGAAAGTAGTAAGCTTAGCAAACTTTATTACTGCTTTGTATATTGACCTAAATACTGTTGTTGAACAAAGCTTAATAAGGCAAAGTTTAGTAGAAAAAAATTACACTAAATAAGTTTTATAAACAAAATTACACATAGGTATAAGAAAAATTCAAAACAAGTACTTTAATAATTTAAATGTTGCAGTTAATGCAGCTCAACAAATTAAGCTATCTTACTTACTTAAAACAACATTAAAGTAATGAGGCGGCCGTGCTATGTGAAAACCTTTAGCTAATTAGTTACAATAGTAGTTTAAAGTTATTATACTATAGGAAGAAAAAGTTTTAATTGCTTTTAATGTCTTTTCTATAAAATTAAATGTATCAAAATTAGTTTAAAAAATTAGTTAAAGATAATTTTCTACGAGCAAGGCTATAAATCTTGTTAATTATTTATTTTAGTTTTTGATTTTGCTGATGCAATAAAGCTTAGTTTTTTATTGAATAAAAAAGATTTAATCAAAATTTTACTATGAAGCTTTTTAAAATGTTTTAAAGAAAACTTTGTTCGTAAAACAATAATTTGTCTAAGCACTAAGTGTACCATATAGGTATAAAAGTTAAACCCAAAAAAGGTAAGCTTTTTATCCTTGCCGTGTTGGTTAAGACAAAGGGTCAAGAAAAAAAGCCCACTAATTTTTCTAGTTTCCATAGTTGGTTTTACGCGAAGCGTCAAACCTAACAAAGGTAAAATTAAGTCACGGTTCAGCTGAAACTTAATTCTAAACATTGCCTAATGATTCGAATATCTTAGTACAATATAGTATTTTTGGCTTTACTTTAAATGTTGATAGTATTTTTGGCTTTACTTTAAATGTTTTGGTTTTATTGTATTTATAAAAAGCCACGGTAACAACATTAAGTTTTAATTTCTTTTATTTAATTAAAGCTAAAATTGTAATTCACATATAAAAATTGTTAGCTTTAAATCTACCTTGTATTTATATTGTTTACGTGTTGCATTGTTTAAAAGTCTCGTTTCATACCCTTGCCTTTATTGTTAAGAAAAATAAACAGTAAAGGCAAGGGCACATTAAGGCGCTTTGCGAAAATTGTGTAAATTTTTTATAAAACAAAGATTATAAAATTAAAGTAGTTTAACCTGGGAGCCCTAGAATCCCAGGCTGCGCCCTTTGCTTAAATGTTTACTTATAAACATTTTAGTTCGACAAGCTTTCTTCCCGTTAGCTTTTGACCAAGGGTCAAAGGCTAAATACATAGAACCCTCCAGATTAAATCTAAATTTAATAATGAAATTGTTATAGGCAACAATTGTTTAAGGCTTTACAACCCTTAAAGCGACTTGTCTTGTTTAGTTTTATAAAAAGCTAACAATAACTAACTGTACTTAGTTACTGTTTTAGCAAATTCTCTAGTATTTTGTTCAAAAACTTCCTGACGTTTTACATGTACTCCTTTATGCATGGTTAGTACAATAGCACCGATCATAGCTACCAACAAAATTAAACTAGCTAATAAAAAAAAGTAAAAATAGTACGTGTAAACTAATTGACCAACAGCATTAATATTTGTTACAGTTTCTAATATTGCTGACCAATCAGTAAAATCTAAAGTATACATTTGAGTAATACTATGTGCGTTTGCTGCTTGACTGTTTGATAAAAGTGGGATTAGATCGTTATCTACAATAAGGAACATTTCACATAAAAAAAGAATTCCTAAAAGTCCACCGATTGGTAAATATCGTAATTTTTTTTCGTTAATTTCAGCTAATTTTATATTTAACATCATAACTACAAACAGAAAAAGTACTGCAATAGCTCCTACATAAACTACTAAAAAAATCATAGCAAAAAAATCTAAACCTAGTAATACAAGTAAACCAGCTGCATTAAAAAAAACTAAAATTAAAAAAAGAACTGAATGCACTGGATTCCGTGCTTGTATTACCATAATACCTGATAGCAGAGCTAAACTAGAAAACAAATAAAAAAGGAAATTCATTTTTTAAAAGACTTTTTATAAAAAAATGTTACAAGAAGTTTTGCGCGTAGGTTTAAATATTTATAAATAAATATCCTATCGATTAGTTTTTACCCCGCCTCTTGGTCTAAATGCTTTACGCGAAGCGTAAAACATAAAGTTTTGCCTATCGGCAAAACCTTACCAAGAGGTAAAAACCAAGGAAGGCTTAAGATGTTTACAAGTAAACATCTAAGCAAAGGCCCCTTAGTCTTTTACTTAGATGTTTATTTATAAACATCTTATGACAGCAAGTTTTGCCCGTAGGAGGAAAATTTTATTTAACAACTTACTAGCTATGCCAATAAACAATGGCAAAGTTGTTAAATTTAGCCTTTGTCTAAATGTTTTATTAAAGATAAAACATAAAATTTTACGCTTCGTGTAAAACCTTTCCCCTTGGTCTTTGCTAAGGGGCCTCTTGGGTTAGATATTTATTTATAAATATCTTACCCAACCCCGAAGGAGTAGGACAAGGGCCCAAGAGGGCAACAGTTAGATATTCATTTATAAATATCTTACTGATTAGTTTAAATGTTTTATACAACTTTACCTGTTGAGAAGGACAAGGGGCAGCGGCTAGCCAGTAATAACCAAAAAGCAACGGCTAATGAGCATTCACCCTTCCAGGATAAGGTTGGCAAGCGTAGCTTCGCTAGCAAACAGCCCGTTGGTCAAAAGCCAACGGCCCTAATGTAAACAAACTGTAAACAAACTCAACATCTGTTAAATTAAAGCAACGCTTATTATTATAACAAGTTATAATAAGTTACCCGTAGCTTAGAGCTTTATAAATAAAGCCCTATGTAACATCTTATTAGTTTCTTGGAAGCAATCGGATTCGAACCGATGACTTCATGCTTGCAAAGCATGCGTTCTACCAACTGAACTATGCTCCCTTTAGGCTACTTTAGTTAAGATTAAAAAGCTTAAAATGAAACCTACCAACAAATTATAAGCACTTGTATTTGATATCGAGTTTTAGATATTTTTTACGTTATGCTTTCTTAATAAGTTGAGGACTGACAGCTTTTTTCCCATTGACTTTTCGTTTTTACCAAAAAATAGTACTAAATACTTTATGGAACATAAAATATCATTTTGACCCTGGCGCTTTGCGCCCTCCATCACGTCGAATACATTATCTAGAACACCTTAACATAATGTTTGATATGAAATATACTTTTTTAAATTGTTAAATTTAACAACCTGGGATCCTAGAGCTCCCAACTTGTTAAATTTACCCTTGCCTAAGATGTTTACAAGTAAACATCTAACCCTGCCCCACCCCGAAGGGGTAAGGTAAAGACCCCTTGGTTTTTACTGATTAGCCGTTGCCCCACCCCGAAGGGGTAACGTAAGGACCCCTTGGTTTTTACTCATTAGCAACGGCTAATGAGTAAAAACCAAAAAACAACGGCTAATCATTAACAACCAAATGGTTTATTGAATTAGATATCCATTTATATATGTTTTAGCAAACAGAGCAACGTTTTTTTAAGCGTCTACGATTCTTAATACGCCCAAACACCAATATTTTACTAATCTTACTGTTTGCTTGGCGAGTAAGTAATTTATTTATATACTTACTCGTTAAGCGTGCTTTTTTAGGAGTGAATTTATTGCTTATTAGATTTTTACCCTTTGATCTTTACTTTTTAGCCATAGCTAAAAAGTAAAGATCAAAGGGTAAAAATCTAATAAGCCAAAACTAAAACATCACACAAAAGTCTGATTGTGTGTTTACTAAAGCTTAAATTCTTTCTATTTGCTCCCATGGACTGGAAAAATCAAAGTATCTAAATTCTTGAGTAATTTCGACTGGTTCGTTTATAACTCGCTTTTCTGAATCGTCGTACCTTACCTCTACGAATCCAGTTAAAGGAAAATCTTTTCTTAACGGATGTCCTTGAAAACCATAATCTGTTAAAATGCGACGTAAGTCAGGATGATTAGAGAAAAAGATTCCAAACATATCCCAAACTTCTCGTTCCCACCAACCTGCTGACGAATAAAGCTCTGTAATAGAAGCTATTGGCGTAATTTCATCGACACAAGTTTTAATTCGAGTTCGTGCATTGTAAGAAATGCTTAATAAATTGTAAACAATTTCAAATCTAAGTGTGCGAGAAGGATAATCCACTGCTGTTACATCTATTAAGACTTTAAACTGTGTATTTACATGGTTTTTCAGAAAAGAAAAAAACGGTACTACATAATTTGGAAAAACATAAAAAACTATTTCATTTCTACTTTTCACACAATACTGAATCCATTTAGGTACAGTTATACATAAGGATTTAATAAATTTTTGATTTTTGTTATCTGATTTAATGTTATTAATTTGTTCAGTCATAAAGCTTTTATTTTTTAATTGAAGTAGTGAAAATTTTAAGCATAGCTTAAAAATTCTACTAAATTTTTATTTTTAGTTTATCTAAAAAAATAAGGCAAAGTCTTACCCCTTGGCTTAGGGCTTTGTTTCTAATTACTGATTAGTCTAAATGCTTTACGCAAAGCGTAAAACATTTAGACCAAGAGGTTTTACCCTACGGGTAAAACTTGATTTAACAACTACGTTGTTAAATTTAGCAACGGCTACCAACAGGCAACGGCTAATCAGTAAAAACCAAGGGGCCACAGCTAATCAGTAAGGCTTTACCGATAGGCAAAACTTTATGTTTTACGCTTCGCGTAAAGCATTTAGACCAGGGGGCCGGCCTAAGATGCTTACAAGTAAACGTCTAAGCAAGAGTGAAACAATTCTTGAATTTAATCTAGGAGCTTGATGCCTTCCATTACGTGTAAAACCTTAATGCAATTTCTAAAATGAGATATGTTTTCTTAAATTTAGGCAACATTTCTTAAGGGTCGTGGACCCTTAAGGAGCATAAATTAAGGTTACACTAACGATCTAGATATTAATTGCATATCTATATTGCAAGCAAATGGTATTTTCTGAGGAGGGTATAAGTAAATTATAACTAAATTTTTATAAGAAATCTCCAAATTCAAAGGTTTTAAAACATTCATATTTAATATGCTAAAACTATCTTTTTTTTTATCACTTTTAAAAAAAAATTTCTTAAGCTTTAAATGAGTTAAAAAATGTCGTAAATTTTCTATAGTTCCATTACCTTGCTTTTTGACCTTTGCCGTGGCCGGCAAAGCAACAGTAGAAGGCAGAGACGGCAACGCAAAAGGGGCTTTTTGATGCCAAGCCTCTAACTTTTCTAAAAGCTCTAATTCAACTAAATTAAATAATAAAGGGTTTTTTTCTAGCTGATTCGAATTTAAAATAGCTGAATTAGTATTTTTTAAATAGTTATTGTTTGAATATTTGTTTCTTAATGATGAGCGAAGCAACTGTTTTACTTGAGACAAAAACTGCTTGTAACTTTCAAGTGCGAAATGAACATTTTCTGCCATTATCGTACCCCCGTTGCCCTGTCGGGAACGAGAAGAGGACAGGGTAACGGGAAAAAGAGTTTTTTCGTGTGCTATTAGCTTCATTTTTTCGCTGTTTAAATCTAGTTTTAGAGAAGCTATATTATTTACTTTAGGTTGTTCGTTATCAATTTTCATTTCCCCTTGAGTTGCCGTAAGACGACTGGTTAATGAGCAAAGGCTTTGTGAATAAAGGTAAATTTGTTTTAAGTTATTAATTAAAAATTGATTATTAAACAAAGGTTTTAGAAAACTCACTAATTTTTTAAACAAAGATATTGAAATTATAAAGTTTTTATGATTTTTTCTAATTTTTTTAAGAAAATTTTTTTTAAAAAACTGCATTATTTGTTTAATAAGCAACATATTATATTTTGCCTTTATAGAAACAACATCACCAGGTTTTAGTTGGTAACTTGAACTATTAACAAGTTGGTTGTTTACTAAAATTTTATTGTGATTAATCCACTGTCTAGCTGTTCTAATACTAGGAAAAAAGCAAGCTCGAAAAAGAACTACGTCTAATCTAGCTTCAAGCAAGAAAAAAAAATTGTCATTTTTTTTCCCACTTAGTTGTGATGCTTTTTTTAATGTTTTTTGAATATTTTTTCTAGAAAGCTTACCATAAAGTAACGCTAACTTCTTTCTTTCTTTAAGCTGATTTTTAAAATCCGAAAATCTTTTTGCTTTTTTTGATAGTTCATAATTTATTTGGCTTGTTGAGAATAAAAAAGGAATTTTTATTGTGCCCTTGCCGTAACCGGTAGGGCAACGGTCCGATCCGTTGTTTTGCCCTTTGGTCCTTGCTATGTTCGGCAAGCCAACGGTAGAAGGGGAAGACTGAAACCTAACGGGCACAGCAGGAAAATTTGGCATAGGAAATTTTGTTTTATCCGTATACAAATTTGTTATAGTTGTAGCTTGAGAATTATAATTGTAATTAAAATTTTTAGGATTATAAAAAATTTTTGAAAAAAAAAGTTTTTTTGTAGAATTAGAGTATTGCTTGAAAATTCGTTGCTTTGCTTTAATGATTTGTACTTTCAAATTTCTATTTTTATAAAGGAAAGCCTTTTTTTGTCTTATTTTTTTAGTAGGCAATAAATTTTCCGGAAAACTGCTTTGTAGATATTCACGTGTTGTTTTTAATAAAAGTTTTTTTCGCATAAGAGAAATTTTTTTATTTTTGATCGTTAATTTTATAAGCAAGTGCTGGTGTCCTTGCTTAAATGTTTACTTGTAAGCATCTTAACTTATTTATTGTTTAGACTTACTTAGATATTTACTTGTAAATATCTTAATTGGTTAGTCTTTTCCCGTGGGTTTTTTCCGTAAGGCTTAGATATATATTTAAACTTGAAATATACAAGTTTTATATTATTTTATGAAATAAACTGCTCACTATCGGACTTGAACCGATAATCTAAAAGAAGCAGATTTTGAGTCTACCGTGTTTACCAATTTCACCAAGGGAGCCATAAATCGAATTAAATTTATTTAATTAGAAATTTTTTATACTTACTCAATTTCTTATTTGCTTTTATACTTACCGTTTATAGTGTCTATTTATTTGTTTATTGCACTTGATAGGTTTTCCCCTATGGGCAAGTTGGGTAAGATATTTCTAAATAAATATCTAACCCAAGCTTGAAGCGGTACGGTCCTTACCTCTTGGTAAGGCTTTGCTCATAGAGCAAAACTTTATGTTTTACGCGAAGCGTAAAACATTTAGACCAAGAGGCAAAGGGCGAACAAGACCTAGTGTAAAAGAAAAAAGCCAAAGTTTAATTAAAAAATTGTGCTTTTCGATATTTACCAACTAGCTTTTGTAATACCTATCAGCTTTCCTTGGGCTGCTAGCTCTCGGAATTTTAAGCGAGATAATTTACAAAAGCTATATACAGATCGACCTCGCCCTGTTAAAATGCATCGATTTTTAACTCTTATTTTAGAGCTATTTTTATTTAAATTGTTTAACTTATAAACATAATCATATCTTACCTGTTTGGGTAAGCTTAAATTGCTTATAATACACTTATATTCTAATCTTTTACTTTCATTTTTTAGTACTAATTTTCTTCGTTTATTATCTTTTTGTACGAAATTAACCATTTTTTAATTCTTATATATACAATGTTTAGTAATACGTTTTAGGTGTTTCGACTTGCCCGCTACGGTCTTTATATTCCACCACAGGGCAACGTAAAAAGCAGGTCAAAAAGTAGATAGGACTTCGTCGGCAGCTATAACTTTAACAAGAGTAACTTGTTAAGACTTTGTACAAGATTTTAAGCGTAGCTTAAACGTATTAATTAAAAAATCTTGTTTCTTAACTTTAAGTTTTTACTTTGTTATTGTCTAAATTAAATTGGGAAGCATTGCATCTCACGCTACGCTAAACAACGAAATTGTTAAACTTAAGCAAATTTTATCAGCCTTGTCGGTTTCGTTTTTACGTTTAACTATTGTTTTTCAGCAATAACTAAAAAGTGCAATGACCAAATAATACTTCGCTTGCCAACCTTACCTCGGAGAGCTAAGGTAACGGCTAATGGGTAAAGACTAAATTCAAAAACTGCGCACAGTCTGCGTTGCCCCGTTGCCCTAAGATGTTTACAAGTAAACATCTAACCCGGCCTCTTGGTGCTTACTCATTAGCCGTTGCTAAATTTAACAACGTAGTTGTTAAATCAAGTTTTACCCGTAGGGTAAAACCTCTTGGTCTAAATGTTTTACGCTTCGCGTAAAGCATTTAGACCGGTTTAAAATGTTTACAAGTAAACATTTAAGCAAGGGTAAATTTAACAACTTTACGCAGCACTTTAAAGGTTTATTATCCCTAAGCAACTGTTGCTTTGCCGCCGTTGTCTAAATTTAACAAGCTGGCAGTCCTAGAATCCTAGGCCCCTTGCTGCTTACTGATTAGCTGTTGCCTCTTGGTGCTTACTCATTAGCCGTTGCCTCTTGGTTTTTACCAACAGGTAAGGACTAATGAGTAAGGGCTTTATAAATAAAGCCCTAAGCCAAGAGGTAAGGACTAATGAGTAAGGGCTTTATAAATAAATAAGTGGTACGATTTTTCTTAAATGTTTTGTCTGTGACCCTTGTCGTGCCGGCCTACCGTGTCCGGTAGGTTTTTCTCTAAATGTTTTACCGTTGTCTAAATTTAACAACTTTGTTGTTAAATTTAGACAACGGTAAAACATAAAGTTGTACGCTTCGCGTAGAGCCGTAGAGGGAAACTTATCGGGCACGGTAAGCAGATATGGTAAGCAAGAACAGCAGGGCGGTTTTTCCCGGGTTTGTTAAAACTTAAAGAGCTTTACGAACAAAGAGCTAAAGCTACTTTATGACTTATTAAATATAAAGGTGCGGGATATGCCATAAAAAAAAGCATGAAAAAAAAAGTAACACCTAAAACATAAGAGTTTTCTTTACTTATACGAGAAAAACTACACCAATTTTTTGGAGTTTCAAAGTACATTATTTTTATAAGGCGGATATAATAAAAACAGCTAACCACACTAGTTAAAACACCAACTAAAGCTAATAAATACATAGTAGAACTCATTGCAGCAAAAAACAAAAAAGCTTTACTATAAAATCCAGCGAGTGGAGGAATTCCTGCTATAGAAAATAATGCTACAGTAAGAGTAATAGCTAAAATAGGGTTAGTTTTAGCTAACATAGCGAAATCTGTAGTATATTTTACTCGTTGTACCGATTGAATAAAATTTAAGCCAAGCCTTTTAACTGGTGAGAGAACAATAGCAAAAATATTTATAGTCATAATGATATAAATTACAAGATAAATAAACAGTGCTTGTAATCCTTCTATAGTTCCACAACAAATACCAACTAATAAATAACCTACGTGTCCTATAGAACTAAAGGCTAAAAGTCTTTTAATTTTATTTTGAGACATAGCTGCAAATGCACCTAAAATCATAGAAGCAATACTACAAAAAATTAAGATTTTTTGCCACGGCAACATAAAATCATAAAAACTATCAACGAATACTCTAAGTAAAACAGCTAGTATTGCAATTTTAGGTGTAATGGAAAAAAAAGCTGTTATTGAAGTAGGAGCACCTTCATAAACATCTGGTGCCCACATGTGAAAAGGTACTGCAGTCATTTTAAATAAAAGCCCAACTAAGATAAAAATCATACCCAATTCACATGCTTTTAAAGCCGATGTGCCGGCTGAAATTTCTTCAGCACCACAAGTAAAAATTTTAGCTAATTCTGAGAAATTAGTAACTCCTGTAAATCCATAAATTAAAGAGCAGCCAAATAACAGAATACCAGAAGAAAAGGCACCTAAAAGAAAGTATTTTAATCCAGCTTCCGTAGAAAATTCAGAATTACGTTTTGAAGCTGCTAATACATAAAAACACAAACTTTGTAATTCAATAGCTAAGTACATAGAAATGAAATCTGCTGATGCTATCAAAAATAGCATACTGCAAGTAGCTAACAGAATGAGAATAATATACTCAAAAGCGTTAAAAGTTTCTCTTTTTACGTAATCTAGAGCGATTATAATAGCAAGAATCGAACTAATAACAACTAAAATTTTGAGAAAAAGTGTAAAATCGTCTAATATTAATGTATTATAAAAAATAATAGAATTAGTAATCGGGTTATTTACTAATAAACAAAAAGTAAAAATTAAACAAAGTACACCAAGCCAACTAATATTATTTAAAAGCAATGGGTATTTTTTTTTTGAGGATGTACTATAAATTACCCCATATAATAAAAGAAAGATTGTTGCAACTACTAAGAATAATTCAGGAAAAATTAATTTAAAATCATTTTCAAATAAAACCGTTTGAAAGTCTGTTTCAAAAATAAAAGGATATTGTTCGCGTAAGTTTAAATACATTTGATGTGTTTAAATTATTTTTTAAAAAAAGCCTAATTCCTGTTAAATGCATTATTTCTCAGCTATATTTGCTTTTTTTTGGCCTTTGCCCGTTACCCTGCCCCTTGGCCCTTACTCATTAGCCGTTGCTAAATTTAACAACGTAGTTGTTAAATCAAGTTTTACCCGTAGGGTAAAACCTCTTGGTCTAAATGTTTTACGCGAAGCGTAAAACATAAAGTTTTGCTCTATGAGCAAAGCCTTACCAAGGATTAAGGACTGATGAGCAACGGCTAAGCGGTAAAACGTTCCCTAAATGTTTTATCTCACAGATAAAACATAAAGTTTTACGCTTAAACTCTTGGTTTTTACCAAGGATTAAAAACGTAAAGCCATGGGGGAAAATCAAGAGTTTAAGCATAAAACATTTAGACCGGGCACGGCAAGAGTTAAATGTTTACTGATAAACATCTTAGGCTCCTTGCTCATTAGCTGTTGCTAATGAGTAACGGTCGGACATGGTAAGGGCGAAATTTAAAAAATGACCCTTGTTTAACTTTTGCTTGTTACATTAAATATTTATTCATAAACACTTACCCAACCCCGAAAAAGTAGGGCAAGGGCCCAACGGAGAGCTACTTTAAATGAACGAAGTTTCTTTTGGATAATGTCGGCAAACTTTACCTAAAAACTTTATGGTTTACTTCTAACACCTATGGGAAAAACTTGCGCGAAACACTCGGGTTAACAACTTACAAGTTATGCTACCCTTGCTTAGATGTTTACAAGTAAACATCGCCCTGCAGGCTTTTTCCTACGGGGAAACCTTTATTTAACAACAAAGTTGTTAAATTTAACCTTGCTTCGATGTTTACTTGTAAACATCTTAGTTTGGTCTAAATGTTTTACGCTTAAACTCTTGGTTTTTACCAAGGATTAAAAACGTAAAGCATAAAGTTTTGCCTATCGGCAAAGCCTTACCTTTTGGCTTAGGGCTTTATTTATAAAGCCCTTACTCACTAGCACCGGCTAATCAGTAAGGACCAACAGGCAACGGCTAATCAGTAAGGACCAACAGGCAGGGTTAGATGTTTACTTGTAAACATCTTAGGGCAACGGGTAAGCAATGGCAAAATGGTTAAATTAAGATAGCTGCGGTAGTACATTTAAAAAAGTGTTTAAAATTTAGTTTTTGAATAACGGGCATTTCGAGCATTAGTGTGTGTACGCTGACCTCTTGTGGGAAGGCCTTGAATATGCCTAAAACCTCGATAGCTAGCAATTCTAATTAATCTTTGTATAGTTTTTCGTGTACTTTGTTTTAACTCTGTGCTAACACAATAATTTTGGTTTAGAAGCTGAGAAATTTGTTCAATTTGAGATTCTGTAAGTTTATTGAGATAAAGAGTTTCATTTACTCCTAACTGGTCGCATATTTGTTTTGATATGTTTTTCCCGATCCCAAAAATGTCACATAAAGCAATTTTTAATTGTTTTTGTTCATTTAAGTATGTATTTAATATAGAAGCCATAGTTTTATTGTTTATAAAATTTTATCAAATTCTTTTTTATTTTTATCCTAACATAAAAGGTCATACTTTGTTTAGCCTTTGCCCGTTGGTCAAAAACCAACGGGAAAAGCAGTAAGGACAAAAGCTAAGTTTAACAACTTTGCCATTGTCTACTGGCATAGCTAGTAAGTTGTTAAGTAAAATTTTGCTGATAAAACAAAGCCTAAACAAGGTATGACCTCTTATGTTAGGTCCTTGGTAAGAATAAAGGGGCCTGTTGAATAAACTAATAATGTATCCGTAATAAGTGTATTTAGCTTAACTTACATATCTAAGTTATAAACTGTAAATGTAGCTTAAATAACGTTTTCTAGATAAAACCCAAAGCTTACCTTGCCTCTTGGTCTAAATGTTTTACGCTTGGCGTAAAACATAAAGTTAATCCTTACTCATTAGCCGTTGCTGATGAGTAAGGGCTTTATAAATAAAGCCCTAAGCCAAGAGGTAAGGCTTTGCTGATAGAGCAAAACTTTATGTTTTATCTTTAATAAAACATTTAGACCGATTGCTGTTTATCGTGTCTGATACGACAACAGCGGCAGAGCAACGAAAGCTACGCAACATGAATTTCAAAACGTTGCTTTATAAAACGGTTAATTTCCACATTAATTTATATTATCTGCGTTTACCTATTTTTAAAAAAATAGTGTCGTGAAGTAAACGAATACCTTTACCTTTATAAACCGAAGGACATTTAATTTGTTTGATTTTAGAAGCTGTTTGTGTAACTTGATTTTTGTCGATCCCATAAAGACAAATTAAGGTAGGCTCCAATAAAAAAGCACGTATAGATTCAGGTAATTCGAATTTAATATCATGGCTAAAACCTAATTTTAAATTTAAATTTTGTTTTTCTAGCCCTTGCAGTTGAGCACGGTAACCAACCCCGATAATACGAACATACACTAAAAAACCACGAGTAACACCGTAAATTTTATTTTGAATAAGGCTCGATACGCAACCGAAAAACGCCTTTGAATTTGTACAAAAAATAATTTTATTATTTTGTTTGCTTTTTTGTGTTGCAGAATAATGCGAGCTTAAGGCTGACAAGTGATTAATTTTTTCTAAACTAATAGCCCCAATACCATCAGGATCTATTTTTTTTAGATTTAATTCTGTAAAACCTAAAGGACCAGAAATAAGTAAAATATTTTTCTTTTTTTCTATTTGTACGTTTTCTGGTATATTGATTTTAATTTCATAATTTTTATTAAATTTCATGTTTGCATATTTTTAAAACTAATATTATTAAATAAACCTACGTGTTTGCACGTGGCCTGAAATCCCGAATAAAATGGTTCTGCTTTTTATTTAGGTTTAAAAAGCAATTTATTGCTTACCGCAGCCCCGTTGACCTATCAGCATGAAATGTTTTACAAGTAAGCATGGCAGCAGGGGGGATAATTCTAAATATTGTTGTCAACATAAAGTTTGAATTTAAACGGCGCTTCATTAAGGGTCTACCACCCTTAAGGAGCACAGAAAAAAAGTCTTCTATTTAAATTTTAACCCTTGCTCAGATGTTTACTTGTAAACATCTTAAACCGACAGGTTTTACCCGTAGGGTAAAACTTGATTTAACAACTACGTTGTTAAATTTAGGCAACGGTAAAACATAAAGTTTTGCCTATCGGCAAAGCCTTACCCCTTGGCTTAGGGCTTTATTTATAAAGCCCTTACTCATTAGTTTTTACCCCTTGGTTTAGGGCTTTATTTATAAAGCCCTTACTCATTAGTCCTTACCTCTTGGTTTAGGGCTTTATTTATAAAGCCCTTACTCATTAGTCCTTACCTCTTGGCTTAGGGCTTTATTTATAAAGCCCTTACTCATTAGCAACGGCTAATAAGTAAGGACCAAGAGGCAACGGCTAATGAGTAAAAACCAAGGGGTCCTTACCCCACCCCCTCGGGCTGGGGCAACGGCCAATGAGTAAGGGCCGAGGGGCGAATATTTAAACCAATGCGTTAGGGCTTCCACATTATTAAATCAAGTTTTACGTTAAGACAGCGCGCAAAGCAACAAACAAAAATTAAAGGTTATACAAAAAATTAAATAAGCTCTTTATACTCAATACTAATTGCTGAGTGCTTTATTTTGGGTAAATCACAAAGTGTATAGTTGCCGTGTCTCTAAAACAAAGGTTGTTTGCCCGTTGCCTAAATTTAACAACGTAGTTGTTAAATCAAGTTTTACCCTACGGGTAAAACCTGTTGGTTTAAGATGTTTACAAGTAAACATCTAAGCAAGGGTAAAGTTTTAATCATAAATTAGAACTTTACTGTGTCTTTATCGTAACTAAGTTTAAAAATGAAGTTTTCTGCTTGGCCCTTTGATGTTTACTCATTAGCTGTTTCGCGTTAACTTTTATCAAGAGGTAAGATTTTACGCTTTGCGTAAACCTTTATGTTTAATAAAACATTAGCAACGGCTAATGAGTAAGGGCTTTATTCATAAATATTTAACCCAGCGAGAACAGCGAGCTAAAGGCTGAAGTTTTGCGGCAAAGCAAAACTTTCACTAAGATTTTTATAAATAGAAAATCCAAGTGGGAAATTTTAAACAAACTGCATTTGCCTTTGTTTAGATTTTTACTTGTAAACATTCTAAACCCCACCTGATTCCTAAATAAATGTGGAACATTAACAAAGTTAACTTCGTTAACTTTGTTATTTTTGTCGTTACCCTAAATGTTTTACGCTTAAACTCTTGGTTTTTACCAAAAATTAAAAACGTAAAGCATAAAGTTTTACGCTTCGCGAAAAACCTTGGCTTAGATGTTTATTTGTAAATATCTTACTCATGAGTAACGACTAACGAGTAAGGCTTTGCCGATAGGCAAAACTTTACGTTTTATTAAAAATAAAACATTTAGACCAAGGGGCCCTGAGGTGGGGTTTAGATCAAGTCCTAATTTGTGTGAAATGAAAATTTTGAACTTTCTTATACGAAACATCTTAACGAGATCTCTGCCTTTATTTTAGATAAAATATTTTTTAAAAATTTAGGCACCTCCCCAGTAGTAAATACAGACAAATAGAAAAAGCCAAATAACATCTACCATATGCCAGTACCACGCGGCTGCTTCGAACCCAAAATGATGACGTTTAGTGAAATGATAATTTATAAGACGTACTAAACAAACAATTAAAAATAAAGTTCCTACAATTACATGAAAACCATGAAATCCTGTTGATAAAAAAAATGTGGAACCGTAAATACCATCAGAAATTGTGAAAGGTGCTTCTAAATACTCATATGCTTGAAATCCAGTGAAAAATACAGCTAAAAGAACAGTTGCAACTAATCCAGCGATAGCCTGTTGACGATATCCAGCAAGGATAGCATGATGAGCCCAAGTTACTGCAGCTCCAGAAGAAAGTAAAATTACTGTGTTTAAAAAAGGAACTTCCCAAGGATTTAAAACTTGGATGCCTTTCGGAGGCCATACTGCACCAATTTCTACTGTAGGTGCTAAGCTAGAGTGAAAAAATGCCCAAAAAAAAGCCAAGAAAAACATAATTTCTGAAACTATAAATAAAAGCATACCATAACGAAGACCTACTTGAACTGGTAATGTATGATGTCCTTCGTAGGTTGCTTCTCGTACAACATCTCTCCACCAAACAAACATAGCATAAATAATCATACTAATTCCGAAAAAAAGCATTAATCCTCCACCAGTATAAGCGTGCATATACATAACACCTCCAACAGTGGTTACAAAAGCAGCTAACGAGCTAAATAATGGCCAAGGACTAGGATCTACTAAATGAAATGGGTGTTTTCTCATATAAATTTATTTTTAAATTTCGTAGCGCGTAGCTTGGGAAGCTAAGGCTTCCAGGTACGTTTAATTTAAACATATGATGTTCAAACAAAGGCAAGTCTTGCTTGTACCTTACTCTGCCCCTTGGTCCTTACTGATTAGCCCTTACCCCCCTTAGCTTAGGGCTTTATTTATAAAGCCCTTACTGATTAGTCCTTACCTCTTGGCTTAGGGCTTTATTTATAAAGCCCTTACTGATTAGTGCTTAATCCTTGGTAAGGCTTTGCTCATAGAGCAGAACTTTATGTTTTACGCGAAGCGTAAAACATTTAGACCAAGAGACAACGGCTAATGAGTAAGGCTTTGCCGATAGGCAACATTTTATGTTTTATTTTTAATAAAACATTTAGACCAAGAGGCAGCGGGTAATCAGTAAAAACCAAGGCGTCCTTACCTTACCCCTTCGGGGTGGGGCAACGGCTAATCAGTAAAAACCAAAGGGCAGGCTTTCCCTAAATGTTTTATTTTTAATAAAAAATAAAGTCTTACGCGAAGCGTAAAACTTAAGGGGAAACCTTTATTTAACAACTTTGTTGTTAAATTTACCCTTGCCGTAACCGGCAGGGTTAGATGTTTACTTGTAAACATCTTAGGGCAAAGGTAAAATATCTGGCAAAGAAAAACCAATATCTAGGATTTCCTCACAAACTTTCCCTGCAGGGCTTAAATACTTATTTATGAATATCTTACTCATTAGTTCTCATTCCTTGGTAAGAACTAAGGGGCAAAGACTAATCAAGAAAACTTTATTTAACAATTTGCTTGTTGAATTTAGACCTAATCTAAACTCCGTCCTACAGAGAAAGCTGAGCAACCGCAAAGATAGTTTGTTTAACCCTTTTCATTACCCCTTGGTTATTATCAAGGGGCCCGTTGGTTTAGATATTTATTTACAAGCATTTTACCGTTGCCTAAATTTAACAACAAAGTTGTTAAATAAAGGTTTGCTCGTAGAGCAAAGCCTGCCGCCGTTGTCCAAATTTAACAACGTAGTTGTTAAATCAAGCTTTACCCGTAGGGTAAAACCTTACCGGCCACGGTAAAAAGGCACGAATAGTTCCCAAGTGTGAAGTTTGTAAATTTGTATATTAAGCTTCTTCAAGCTTAGTAGAAATCCAGTTAATATAGTTTTCAAGAGAAACAGCTTCTACTACAATAGGCATAAAGGCATGATTGGCACCACACAATTCACTACATTGTCCATAGAAAATTCCTTCTCGTTTAATAAATAAAGGTACTTGATTTAATCGTCCAGGGATAGCATCACATTTGATGCCCAACGAAGGAACTGCCCAACTATGAAGTACATCTGCACCCGTGATAATTAATCTTACGTGAGTATTAACCGGTAGAACTACTCTATTATCTACTTCTAGTAGTCTAAGCTGACCTAATTCAAGGTCATCGTCTGGAATCATGTAGCTATCAAAAGCAATTGCAGGTTCATCTGATTTACTATAATCAGAGTATTCATAAGACCAATACCATTGATGTCCAATTGCTTTTAAAGTAACTGCAGGATCTATCACTTCGTCTATACTGTAAAGTAAAGCAAAAGAAGGTAATGCAATCAAAACTAAAATTAAGCTAGGTGCTACAGTCCAGGCGATTTCAATAGTTGTACCGTGGATTATTTTTTCCGGGATAGGATTTCTACTTTGATGGAAATGATATAATGTTCGAGCTAGCATCCAAAGTACAAAAACTGCTACCACAATCATAAAAAAAAAAATATCGTGATGTAAATCAATGATACCTTGCATAACTGGTGTTGCGGGGTCTTGGAACCCTAATTGCCAAGCTTCTGGAGCGTCTGCCAAACTAATGACAGGACTTAAAATATAAATTGCTAACAAGATTTTTGGGAAAAACATGGTTTTATTTAAAAACATTTAAGTTTATTATAGCCTAGTTTTAATTTAAACATTCGCCCTTGGTCTAAATGCTTTACGCGAAGCGTAAAACATAAAATTTGGCCTATCGGCAAAACCTTACCTGTTGGTAAGCACCAAGAGGTTTTACCCGTAGGGTAAAACTTGATTTAACAACTACGTTGTTAAATTTAGCAACGGCTAATCAGTAAAAGCCAAGGGGTCCTTACCTTACCCCTTCGGGGTGGGGCAACGGCTAATGATTAACAACTAAAAAACAACGGCTAATGAGAACTCACCCTGAAAAGGCAAGATTGGCAAGCTACGCTTGCCTACAAAGAAAGCTGTTGGGCCCTTGCCCTAGTTGGGCAGTAGAAAACACAGTAAAAATTAAAATTTTAATTTTTACTGTGTTACTATAGGTTTATACCTGATGTCAGTCTTTTTTCAGAGGCAAAGGCTGGTTGTAAAGCTTCATTTAACATCAAATTAAAAGTTTTTTTTACTTAGAATAATAATTATAAAAAATAAAACTAATTAAATAAATAAAATATAGTCTGTTATCAATAAACAGCTCTAAAAAATTCCAAAGACCAACAATAGTTATAAGTAAAGTTAGCCCTATCAACATTACAACAGCATAATGATAAATCATACCACTTTGTAGTTTGCTAATATGGGAAGTAAAACGTTGAAAAAGTATAGAAATACCGAAAGGTCCTAATATTTCAAAAACACCTTTATCTAAAGTTTTGAAAGAAGTGTGATAACCAAAAGATAAAGCTTTTTGGCCAATAAAATTATTATAAACTTTGTCAAAATACCAACGCTTATTAAGCATATAATACAAGGATTTACCTAGCCGAGTTGTTTTAAAAGCATAACTTTCTTTAGTTTTTGCATAGTTAATAACAAAAGCTAAAAATCCGCCTAAAAAAGTAAAAAATAAAGGTAAAAATTTTTGACTTTGAGGAATATATTCTGACTCTAATAATAGAATATTTTTGGGTAAAATGAAAAGGGAATTGCCCCAAAAAGAACTTCCCAACCCGATCATCATATCTTTTGCTAAATAACCAACAAAGATGCTTCCAAAAGCTAAAAGAATTAAAGGAACAGCCATAATAGGCGGAGCATCGTGGGCATGAGCTACAGAAGTTTTATATGCTGCTGTCGGACTTACAAAAGTTAAGAATAATAAACGAAAAGAATAATAAGACGTAAACAAAACACAAATGGATCCTAACCAATAAGCAAAGTTTCCACTTATTGTATATTTTGCATAAGCTAATTCTAGTATAACATCTTTAGAATAAAAGCCCGTTAAAAAAGGAAATCCTGCTAAAGAAAACGATCCTATTAACATCATAGCATAAGTAAATGGTAAAAGTTGAATTACGCCTCCCATTTTCCTCATATCTTGTTGATCTGACAATGCATGAATTACTGACCCAGCGCTTAAAAACAATAATGCTTTAAAAAAAGCGTGATTCATTAAATGAAAAACACCTACTGAATAATTAGAAATCCCACAAGCAAAAACCATATAGCCTAATTGACTACACGTAGAATAAGCTATAACACGCTTTAGATCATTTTGCACAATTCCAGTTGTAGCGGCGAAAAAGCAAGTCATGGCACCTACAAAAGTAACAACAACTAAAGCTGTCGGAGCATATTCAAAAAGAGGTGAGCAACGAGCTATCATAAATACACCGGCTGTTACCATTGTAGCTGCATGTATTAAAGCGGAAACAGGAGTTGGTCCTTCCATGGCATCTGGTAACCAAGTATGTAATCCAAGTTGGGCTGATTTTCCTACAGCTCCAACAAATAAAAGAATACAAATAGTATTTAAAGTATCTAATTTAAAATTACAAAAAATAAAAGAACTGTCAGCAAATTGTGGGGCACACGCAAAAACAGTAGGAAAATCAACAGTTTTAAACACTGAAAAAAGTGCCATAATTCCTAAAGCTAATCCAAAATCACCTACCCTATTTACTAACATAGCTTTTATAGAAGCTTTTGACGCTTGAAGTCTAGTAAACCAAAAACTAATTAAAAGATAAGAAGCTAATCCAACACCTTCCCAACCAAAAAACATTTGTATAAAATTATCTGCTGTTACTAGCATTAACATAAAAAAAGTAAATATTGAAAGATAACACATAAAACGTGGAATATGAGGATCTCCAGACATATAAGATATTGAGTAAATATGAACTAGAGTGCTGACAAAAGTGACAACTATCAACATAACTACGGTTAAACTATCAAAGTAAAAGCCCCAAGAAGCGTCAAACATTTCAGAAAAAAACCAAGGTGCCAATTTGATATAGCATGGACTTCCACATAAGGCTACTTCATAAAAAGCAATACAACTTAAAACACTGGAAGTTAAAACACAACTAGTTGTAGTTATGGCAGCTCCTCTGAATCCTAAGAAGCGTCCAAAAAGGCCTGCTGCAATACTTCCTAACAAAGGGAGTAAAACTATGAGTAGATACATAATTTTTTAATTTTTTTTAAACCTAGTTTTTCTAAAACAAACAAAGCTTATGCCTTTGCTTGGATGTTTACTTGTAAACATCTTAACCCGGCCCACCCCGAAGGGGTAAGGTAAGGACCCCTTGGTTTTTACTGATTAGCCGTTGC
>Ga0160427_10000482_pt1 | contig 24362 bp, 19 predicted proteins | sample SolpanmetagenomL_FD_108194 | JGI IMG/M metagenome (GOLD analysis project Ga0160427, IMG submission 108194) | Solar panel surface microbial communities from Lawrence Berkeley National Laboratory, California, USA - L | ecosystem: Engineered > Built environment > Solar panel > Unclassified ...
CTCGATCGGAGCCGGCCCCCACGGGGGGGATTTCACTTCACATGCCTTGGAGGCAATCGTGACCGCAGCAACCTCCCGGTTGCGCCGGCGTGGCATCGGGGCCGGCGTCGCGGCTCTTGTTGGACTGGGTTCTGTGGCCGGCCTCGCCGGTGCCGCCCAGGCCGCGCCTGGTTTCACCTTCCCTGACTCGAACCGCATCGCTGGGGCTGACCGCTACGCCACGGCGATCGACGCGTCGACCACCGCCTTCCCGGCCGGCACGCAGGCCGGCGGCGTCGTCCTGGTCTCCGGCTCGTCCACCGTCGACGGCCTCACCGCCTCGTACGTGGCCGGCCTGCACAACGCGCCGATCCTGCTGGTCAAGAACGGTGTCGTGGATTCCGCGACCCTGGCCGAGATCGCCCGCCTCAACGTCACCAACGTTTGGATCGTCGGCGGCACGACCGTCGTCCCCGAGGGCGTCGAGACGCAGCTGTCCGGCAAGACCATCGTCCGCTTCGGTGGCTCGGACCGCTATGAGACCGCGAGCGACGCGGCCACAAACAACGGTGTCGTCGGCACCCAGCCCGGCAAGGTGTTCATCGCCTCCGGCACGGCCGACGCCCTCGCCGCGGCCCCGGTCCTTTACAACAAGAAGTACCCGCTGCTGCTGACCCGGCCCGCTTCGGTCCCCGCGACGACGGCGGACGCCCTCAAGAAGCTCACGACCACCAACCACACGGTTCTCGGTGGGACGACAGCCGTCGAGGCTGGCACTTACACCACGCTTGGTGGCACGGCTCGCCTCCAGGGCGCCAACCGCTTCGAGACCGCCACTGCGATCGCCGCTTCTGCGGTGGCGAACGAGGGCTTCTCTGCCGCCAACGTCGCCATCGCCAACGGCAACGACGTTGCGGCTGTCGACTCCCTCACGGGCTCGGTCGTCGCCGGGAAGAACGGCGTCCCGCTGATCTTTGCCAACGGCACCGACACCAGCCCGGCGGCCACCACCACCTACCTGGCGGCCAACAGCGGCGCCCTCACCGGCCAGCTGTACGTCTTCGGCGGTACAACGGTCGTCAGTGCGGCAGCGGCAACGGCAGTTGTGACCGCAGCCAAGGCGCCGGCTGCCACCAACCAGACCTTTACGGTCACTGGCGGTGGCACGTTCGATGTGACCAGCGGCGCGGTCAACACCACCTACACGGCGACCGGTCTCGGTACGGCCCCGGTGCGAATTGCTCTCTTCGCTCCCGCTAACGTGAGCCTCTCCGGTACGACGGCGACGTTCCCCAACAGTTCAAACCCCGGTGGCTCGGGCAACGTCGCGAACGGGGCTGCACCGGCCAACGTCACGATCACGGTTGTCAACAACGCCAGCGTGGCGGGCGCTGCCGTCCAGACCGCGACGCCCGTCAACGGTACGGTCTCCTTCACGGTCACCGGAGCGACCGCTGCGGCTGGAACCTCGGTGGTTCCGGTGGTGTTCGCTGACGCGAACAGTGACACCTACCTGAACCTTGGTACGGACAACGCCCCCTCTGAGTCGTTCGGGGTCGGGCCCGTTGCATCGTTCGCCAAGACGGCGGCCGCGGGTGTCTTCGGTGGCTACAACGCGGGCACGCCGGTCGTCCCGACCACGACGGTCGCGACGGTCACTGCATCGACGTTCACGGACAGCACGAACGTGACGTACACGTTCAAGTCCACGGACAACTACCAGCTGTGGAACTCGACAGCGTCCACTTACGACGCGTCGTCCTCCGCGGCCTTCCTCGCGCGCCTCTCGCCTGGAGACACGGTCGGTGGGATCTACCAGCCCAACGGGACAAGCACCTTTGTTCTCTCCGACGCCGCGCCCGTTACGCCGGTCGTCGCTGTGACCAACACGCTGACCGGGGACAATGCCGTCAAGGGGGGCATCCTCCTCACGGTGACGGACTCGGCAACCGCCACCGTTGGTTCGTACAACATCTACCGTGCTACCGCGATTCAGCCCTCGGTCACGGGTGGGGCGCTGACCTCCCCGGCCCTCGGTAGTTCGGGCTGGGCCAAGGTGGGAACGGTTGCTGACACGAAGTCCTCGGGCAACTACACCTACCTTGACTCGACGGTGACCGCTCCCGCGGCCGCTACGCCTACGAACCCGTCCTACTACTACTACGTGACCGCCGTTGACAAGGCTGGCGACGAGAGTTCGCCGGTGTCGGGTGACGTCAAGGGTCCGACTGCAGCGGCGGCCCCGGCCGCGGCGGCTGGTGCGCCGGCGTTTGCTTCCGCCGCTGCCGTAAAGGGAAGCCCGACCGTGACGGCGACCTACAACCAGGCGCTGACCGCTGGCTCTGTGGCCCTGGATGGTAGTGACTTCACCGTCACCTACCAGGTCGCGGGCTCGACCGTCGTCACCGCCGTGCCTGTCACCGCGGCGTCGGTGACGACTACTGGTGGGGTTGGCGTTGTCTCCCTGACCCTCAGCAGCAACGTTCCCGGATCCGCGACCGTTGTGGTCCGAGCGAAGGTTGGCTCGGACGGCAACACGGTGACGAACACCGCCACGACGCCGGTCGCGCAGTCCGCGACCGACGCTGTGCAGGCGCCTGCTACGGCGGCCTGATGGTCTAGCTAGTCCAGATGTGAGTGCGGGCCCCGATCGTGATCGGGGCCCGCACTTGCATTTGACCGAGTGTGCCAAGCCATTGCGTCGCTGCTCGTCGGCTATCCGGGCTGAAGGGTCAGTGCCGTTTAACTTGAACAAGGCGGGATACAGTTAGCGCCTTCTTAGCGTCAATCTAATATGGGTGTACATGGCGGCAAGTAGTCGACCTAATCTAAAATGTTTTGATCTATCAGGACTGGACCTTTGATCCGCTGCTGGGCGAGATCGCCGTGGGCCAAGCCGCGGGGCGCCCGACCGCCCGATCTCCACCGCCCCTTACGGAAGGTGACGTAAACCTGCAGACAGTGCATGCTAGAAGGATGCAGATCCGCGGGAACCGCCTGTGGCGCCCCGCGCTGTACTCGGGCCACTTCTCCCTGACCCGCCGCCTCGCGATCCTCAGCCTCGTGCTGGTCGCTGCGCTCGTCGGGACCGGGGTGCTCGTGGCGACGACCGTGCGGGGGCTGGACCGGGCCCAGGCCTGGCAGGCGCAGGGGGCGCAGGCCCGCCAGACCATGCAGCTGCTCCTCACCGCCTACGTGGACGAGGAGACGGGGCTGCGCGGGTACCAGGTGACGGGGGACCCGCTCTTCCTCAAGCCCTTCAAGGACGGCGAGGGCCGGGCGCCGGAGCTGACGGTGCAGCTGCGGCGGGAGGTCGCCGCGACGGGCGGGCGGCCCAGCCTCGTCGACGCGGTCGACTCGGCGCACGACGGCTGGCTGGACTACGCGCGCCGGGAGCTGGCCCGCGTCCCCGCGGACACCGCGACCGGGCGCTCGGCCGACACGTCGGCGACGGCCGGCGGCAAGGAGCTCTTCGACACGCTGCGCGACCGCACCTCCGAGGTGGACCGGGCGCTCGGTGACGCGCAGCGCGAGCAGCAGCTGCGCGTGGAGTCCATGCAGCGCCGGCTCGTCGCCGTGCTCGTGAGCGCTCTGGCCCTGCTGCTCGTCGCGGTCGTCGGCGGCTGCCTCCTGCTGTGGCGGAGCGTCACCTCGCCCATCACGCGGCTCGCGCGCGCCACCCGGGCGGTCACGTCGGGCGACGAGCGCGCCGAGATCCCCGAGGGCGGGGCGCCGGAGGTGCGGTCGCTGGCCGCGGACGTGCAGGCCATGCGCAACCGCCTCACGGCCGACCTGCACCGCACCGAGGAGGCCATGAACGCCCTCGTGCAGGCGGGGCCCGCGGTCGAGGCGCTGCGCCGGGCGCTGCAGCCGTCGGGCCAGCGGGTCGCCGGGGTGGAGCTCGTCGGGCGCCTCGACGCGGCCGAGGGCGTCCTGGCCGGCGACTGGTACGACACCGTCCGCATCTCCCCGACCCGCTTCGGCCTCGTCCTGGGCGACGTGGCCGGGCACGGCCCCGCGAGCGCTGTCTTCGCGCTGCGGCTCAAGCACTCCCTGGCCACGGCGCTGGTCGCCGCGCGCAGCCCCGGTGCCGCCCTCACGCAGGTCAGCCGCCAGCTCGGCGACGTCCCCGACGAGCTGTTCGCCACGGTGCTCGTGCTGACCGTCGACACCACCACCGAGGCCCTCACCTACGCCAGCGCCGGCCACCCCGAGGCCCTGCTGCTGCGCACGGCCGCGGGCGACCCCGGCCCGGGGAACCCGCGCGAGCGCACGGGGGCCCTGCAGCTCGCCGACGGCACCCCCGTCGCCTACGTCGAGCTGCCCCCGACGGGCCCGCTGCTGTCACCCATCGTCAGCGGCTGGGCCTGGTCGGACGTGGAGCACCGCTTCGCGCCCGGGACCTCGCTGCTCGCCTACACCGACGGCGTGCTCGAGGCCCGCGACGCCCGCGGGGAGGAGTTCGGCCTCGACAGCGTCCTGCTGACGCTGGAGGCCGCGGGACTCGCGGACGCGCCGCGGTTGCTCGACGCGATCGTCGCGGCCGCCGTGCGGCACGGGGCCCAGCAGCGGCGCGACGACCAGACCCTCGTGCACGTGCGGGCGGTGCCGAGGCCTGCGGCGGTGGTCAGCGACAGCGCGCGGGCGACGGTCGTGCGGCCGCGCTGACGCCCGCCCAGCCCGCGCGGTCCGCGTCCGAGGCGGCTGCGGCCGGGGGGACCGGCTGCGCGACCCCGTCGCGCACGAGCTGGGCGTTGACGTCGACGCCCGCCTCCGTGCGCAGGTAGCCGGAGCCCGTGACGTCGACGGCCTCGCCCGTGGGCAGCAGCTGCATGAGCTCCGCGGCGTAGGCGTCGTGGCAGCCGTCGGCCTCGGTGATCCCGGCCAGCGGCACGGGCGACGGCTCGGCCGCGGGCAGCGCGACGACGGGCACCGGGCCGGCGGACCAGGCCACGACCCGGCCCGCGGGCCGCGGCGCGGCCGGGGCGGACGGCGTCGGGGACGACGTCGCCGGTGGGGCGGGGGATCGGGTGCTCGTGGCGCCGGTGTCGCCGCCGGCGGCCACCACGGCGATGGCCCCTGTGGGCGCCTGGCCGGGTGCGGGGGCGGGCGGGGCGCTGTGCGGCCAGAGCACCAGCAGCGCGGCACCGGCCACGACGCCGGACAGGACGAGCGCGATCCGGGCGCGTGACAGCGGGGGCCCGGCTGCGGCGACGACCGTCGCGGGGGCGTGCGGGGCGGGGGCGGGCGCGGGCCACGGCGCGGAGAAGCGGACCATCTCGCCGGGGCCGTCGAGCTCGACGCGCAGCGCGGCCCCGCGGGCGGAGTAGCGGACGTCCACGGCGTCAACCGTGCCGGGGGTCGTGCGGCTGAGGTGCACCGCGGCGACGACGGCCTTGCCGCCCGTGTGGGCGGGGTGGCCGGTGCCGCGGACCTTCACGACGTCACCGGGTCGCAGGTCGGCGGCGTCGGGGGCGAGCACCTCCTCCCATCGACAGGTCCGGCTCCGGCCTGAGGGCCCGCTCCGAGCGCGGGGCGGGGGCCGCGGCGACCACGGCGGCCATCACGACCACGCCGACCGCCGCGGGGATGCTGCGGTAGGTGAAGAAGGCGTGGATCTGGGAGTGGTTGCTCAGCACGCAGTACCAGGCGGGCACCACCAGCGCCGGGGCCGCGAGGACCGCGGCGACGAGCGCGCCCTGCGCCCCGTGGCGGCGCACCGCGACCGCGAGCGCGGCGAGCACGACGACCGCCGCGGCCACCAGCAGCGGCACGGCGGTGACCGTGTGGTCGACCCACCACGTCCAGTTCGCGGTGACGCCCGCGCCGAAGGTCTGCGAGACGCCGCCGCCGTCGAGGCGGTACTGCCCGATCTCCTGCACGCGGCGGAAGACGCCGAGGCCCTGCACGCAGGCCGCGATGACCCAGCGCGAGACCCAGGTGATCCCGAAGGCCGCCGGCCACGCGACGCCGGCCGCGAGCACGACCCGCAGCGTGGAGAGCAGCCCGGGGCGCGCGCGGTGGGCGACGGCGCCCGCGACGGCCGCGCACAGCGCCCAGCTCATGGGCGGCACGGTCAGCAGGTCCACGTAGCAGAACAGGGCCGCGGCCCCGCCGGCCCCGAGCGCGGCGCCCCGCCAGCCCGTGCGCGCGGTCACCGCCGTCAGCGCCACCCCCGCGGCCAGGGCGGCGAGGGAGATGCCGTGGCTGAAGGCGGTCGACGGCATGGCGAGCGCGTTGGTCGCCGCCCCGATCGGCACGAACAGCGCGAAGGCCGCGGGCGTCCCGGCGCGGCGGGCCAGCGCGAGGAACGCCCCCAGGCACGCGGCGGCGAACAGGCCCGACACGACGAGGCGGACGCTCGCCATGTCCGTGACCGCCAGCAGCGGCCGGGTGAGGACGGAGTACCCGCTCCAGTAGCGGAAGTACCCCGCCGGCGGGACGAGCGAGCCGCCGCTCGCGAGCAGCTCGATCTCCCCCTTGCCCTCGACGCACGCGTCCAGCCGGGGCGCCCCCGTCGCGCGGTACCAGACGCTGCGCGGGTCGTCGGGGGACGTGACGCCGTAGCCGACGACGACGCACTCGGTGAACTTGTCGGCGGTCCCGCCCACGCCGTCGGGGGCGTACGGCGCGCCGTAGTCGCCGCTCTCCACGGCCGCCGCCAGGGTGTCGATGATCGGCCGGTTCGGCACCGCCTGGGCGGCCACGAGGAGGCCGAGGAACACCCCCTGCAGGAGGAGGAGACCGACCAGCGCCTTGGCGGCGAACCGCAGGACCGCCCTCACCGCAGGACTGCCCTCACCGCAGGACCCCGGCCGCGTCGCCGGCCCGGACCGTGGCGGGGTGCTGCAGGTAGGCCAGCCGGGACGCCTCGTCGGAAGCGCGGTGGACGGCGTCGAGGATGACGCCGACGGCCGTGACGAGCACGGCGACCAGCACCAGGCCCGTGGCGAGGATCGCCGTCGGGAACCGCGGGACCAGCCCGGTGCGGGCGAAGTCGGCGACGACGGGGATCCCGAGCGCGAGCGCCACCAGCACGAGGACGGCACCGATCAGCGCGTGCACCAGCAGGGGCCGCTCGTAGCGGGCCAGCCGCGCGATCCAGCTGAGGATGCGCCACCCGTCGCGGTAGGTGCGCAGCTTGCTCTCACTGCCCTCGGCGCGGTCGCGGAAGCCCACCGGCACCTCGCGCTGCGGCACCCGCAGGTTCACGGCGTGCACGGTCAGCTCCGTCTCCACCTCGAACCCGCGCGAGATCGCGGGGAACGACTTCACGAAGCGGCGCGACATGACCCGGTACCCGCTGAGCATGTCGGTGACGGGGGTGCCGAACACCGTGCTGACCACGCCGTTCAGGGCCCGGTTGCCCGCGGCGTGCCCGCGCCGGTAGGCCGTCAGCGTCCCCGCCTCGCGCACCCCGACGACGTGGTCGAGGCCCTCGTCGAGCAGCAGGCGCACGAGGTCCCCGGCGGCCGAGGCGTCGTAGGTGTCGTCGCCGTCGATGAGCACGTAGACCTCGGCCTCCACGTCGGCGAAGGCCCGGCGGATCACGTTGCCCTTGCCGGGCCGGGGCTCGGAGCGCACCACCGCCCCGTGGGCGCGGGCGACGTCGGCCGTCGCGTCGGTGCTGCCGTTGTCGTAGACGTAGACGACGGCGTCCGGCAGGGCGGCGCGCAGGTCGTCGACGACCTTGCCGACGGCCGCGGCCTCGTCCAGGCAGGGCACGACGACGGCGACGCGTCCGGTGGCGGAGCCCGCCCCGGCGCCGGCCCGCTCCGGGGGCTGGGGGTCCTCGAGCATGGTCGGGACCCTAGCCGGGCGGGAACACCGCCCCGTCTCGGCTCACTGCCTGTGCGTAGCCGGTGACTGTGGGACGGTCGAGCGGTGACCACCGTGGCGACCCCCGTGCGGACCGGGCGGCTGACGAGCCTGGACGTCGTGCGCGGGCTGATGCTCGTCGTCAGCGTGGGCGTCAACAGCCTCCTCGAGACCCCGGAGCGCTTCGACCACGCCCGCTGGACCGGCGTGCACGGCGTCGACCTGGTCTTCCCCGTCTTCGTCACCCTCACGGGCTGCGGGCTGGGCTTCGCGCTGCACCGCCGCACCGACGTCGGTGGCCTGGCTCGGCGCGTGGTGGTCCTCGTCGCGGTCGGCCTGCTCTACAACGCGCTCGTCCTCGACCGCTGGGACCTCGCGACCTGGCGGGTGACCGGCGTCCTGCAGCTGTACGCCGCGGTCGTCGCGGTCGTCGCGCTGGGGCACCTGCTCACGCGCACCTGGCGGGGCTGGGCGCTCGCGACCGCGCTGCTCGCGGTCGCCCACACGACGCTGCTCGCGCTGTGGGCCACCGGCTGCGCCGGGGGAGCGCTCACCCCGGACTGCAACCCGTCCGGGGTGGTGGACCCGGCGGTGTTCGGCGCCGCGCACGTCTACGCCCAGAGCGCCCTCGGCCACGACCCCGAGGGGCTCGTCTCCGTGCTCGGGGCCCTGGTCAGCGCGTCCGCCGGCGCGACGGTGGGGCACCTGCTGCTCGCGGTGCGCGACGCCGGCCGCGGCCCGCGCGCCGCCGTCGCGCCCGTCGCCGGGCTCGCGCTCGCCGCCGCCGCCCTCGCGTGGGCCGCGGCGGCCGTGCCCGGGTTCCTCACGGGCGCCGACGTGCCTGCGATGAAGCGGCTGTGGTCGGTGCCATTCTCGCTGTCGGTGGCGGCCGGGGTGGCCGTCGTGCTGCTGCTCGTCCACGTGGCGCTCGACCGGCCCGGCCCCCCCGCGGCGGCGCGGGCGGCGACCTGGCCGCTGCTGGCCCTGGGGCGCAACAGCCTGCTCGTCTACTTCGGGTCCCACGTCGTCATGGCCCTGCTGCTGCAGCACACCGGCGCGGGCGGGCGGTCCGCGGCGGACCGCCTCGCCGGCGCCGTCGCCGTCGGCGGGCACGAGCAGCTGCCGTTCACCGTGCTGGCCGTGCTCGCCTGGACGGCGCTCGCCGCCGTCCTGCACCGCCGCCGCGTCTACCTGCGGCCGTAGCCGCTCAGAGCTGGACGGTCTCGTTCTCGCCGCCGGAGTAGGGCTTCCCGGTCGCCTTGGCCTTCGCGAAGCTGAAGACCGTCGCGACCCGGCCGCCGGGGGTGTCCCAGTACTCGGCGCTGTCGCCGTCCACGCGCAGCAGGACCACGTCGGGGTCGTCGGCGCCGTCGGGGAACCACGCCTCGACGACGGCGTTCCAGAGCTCGCGCTTGCGGTCCGCGTCGTCGACGACGGTCGCGGTGCCCGCGAGCGAGACCCAGCTGCTGCCGGACCCCACGCTGACGTTCACGCGCGGCTGCGCCGCGATCTGCGCGACCTTGCGCGAGGAGCGGGCGGCGAAGAACCACAGGTCGCCGTCGAACTCGACCTCCTGCACGGCCATCGGGCGGCTCGTGAGGGCGCCCGTGGCGTCGGTCGTGGTGAGGAAGGCCGTGCGGTCGCTCTTCAGCAGCTTCGCGACGGTGCGGACGCCGTCGTCGGCGGGGGTTCCGGAGGGGCTCATGATCGAAGGGTCGCCCCGGCCGGGCGGCGGCGCACCTCAGAGCCGACCGGGTGGTCCTGCGCGAAGCGGGTGACGGGCCCCTCACGCGGTGTCAGGATGCGGCGGGGAGCGGCAGCGCTGCCGCTCCCGCACCACGTCTCCGGAGGAAACCTTGCGCTGCGCCCCGCGCGTGCCGTCCGCACCACTGCTGAAGCTCCCCGTCCCGCTGCCGGCCGTCCCGCTGCCGGTCGTCCCGCTGCTGGCCGGCTCCCTCGTCGCCGGTCTGGCGGCCCTGGTGCTCGCCCCACCGGCGGTCGCCGTCGACCGGGAGACCCTCACCCCCGTCTGCGTCGCCGCGCTGCCGGTCGCGCACCCCGGCTGCGCGAGCGGGCGCACCTACCGGGGGGCGGAGCTGCCCGACGCCTCCAACTACACGACCGAGCTGCGGGGACCGGACCGGTGGAGCACCGCCGCGCTGGTCGCGGAGTCGGGGTTCCCCGAGGCCGACGTCGCCGTCCTCGTCAGCGGCGACGACGCCCACCTCGTCGACGCCCTGTCCGCGGGGCCGCTGGCCCGCACGCTCGCCGCGCCCGTCCTGCTCGCCGCGGCCGACCACCTCCCCACCCCGACGACGGACTTCCTCACCCGCCACGCCGTGGCCGCGGTGCTCGTCGTCGGCGGGAGCTCGGCGCTGGACGCCGGCACCGAGGCCCGGCTGCGCGCGCTCGGCGTCGCGAGCGTGGCCCGCGTCGCCGGTGACGACCGCTGGGGCACCTCCCGCGCCGTCGCCGCGCTCGTCCCCCCGACCGCCCACGCCTGGGTCGCCGCGGGCTCCGACGCCCACCGCGTGGACGCCCTGTCGGCGAGCGGCCCCGCCGCGGGGCTGCGCGAGCCCGTCTACCTCGTGCCCGCGTCGGGCGACGTCGGCGACGTCGCGGCGGCCCTGCGCGCCGCGGGCACGACGAGCACGTCCGTGGTCGGCGGGACGGGCGCCGTCGGGGACGCCGTGCTGTCCCAGCTGCCGGGCGCCCGCCGCGTCGCCGGCGCCGACCGGTTCGGCACCGCGGCCGCCGCCGCCCTGGGCGGGGTGCAGCGGGGGCTGCCCGCGGGCGACGTCGTCATCGCCCCGGGCGGGGAGCGCAACCTCGTCGACGCCCTCGCCGCCGCCCCGCTCGGCCGCCCGACGCTGCTGCTCGTGGACACCCCCGCCTCCTACGACGTCATCGAGGCGTGGTGGACGCTGAACGGCTCCACCCGCACGACCGCCGTCGGGCCGGTGCGCCTCAGCGGCTGACGCGCGCGGGGTTCAAGGAGCGGGCCCGGCGTGCCGAGGGAGCGGTGACCGTGGTCACCGCCGGGCGACCACCGACCCCCGGGAGACCCGTGTCCACGATCGACGCCAGCCCCAGCCCGCAGGCCCCCGTGCGCGGCGCGCAGACCGTCGCGCCCGTGCAGGCGTCGGCGCTGCTGCACGCCGCCGCGATCCTCGGCGAGGGCGGCTACGTGCCCGAGCGCCGGCTCGGCGCCGCCCTGAGCTCGGCGGCCCGCGTCCAGGACGCGCCCGCCGCCGCCCAGCCCGACGTCGCGGCGACCGACGTCGAGCCCGCGCCCCGCCGGGGCTTCTTCGCGCGCCTCTGGCACCGCCTGTTCGGCAGCTGAGCCCCCGCCCTGACGGGCGGGGACGGTGGTTGACCGGTAGACCGTCACCGTGGCAGAAGAGGCGAAGAGCACGGTCCTGGTGGCGCTGCTGGCCAACGTGGGTGTCGGCGTGGCCAAGCTCGTGGGTGGGCTCGTCACCGGGTCCAGCGCGCTGCTGGCCGAGGCCGCGCACTCGGTGGCGGACACCCTCAACGAGATCTTCCTGCTGCTCTCGCTGAGCCGGGCCTCCAAGCCCGCCGACCGCACGCACCCGTTCGGCTACGGCAAGGAGCGGTTCTTCTGGTCGCTCATCGCGGCCGTCGGGATCTTCGTCTCCGGCGCCGTCTTCTCGATCGCGGAGGGCATCCACTCCCTCACGACGCCCGAGCAGGAGACCTCCACCGCCCACTTCGTCGTCATCTACGCGATCCTCGCGTTCTCGGTGCTGCTCGAGGGCGGCTCGCTGCTCAAGGCGCTGCGGCAGGTGACGCGCGAGGCGTCCACGGCCCGCCGGCGGCTGCTCACCTACATCGTCCGCTCGCCCGACCCGACCACGAAGACGGTCGCCAGCGAGGACAGCATCGCCGTGCTCGGCGTCCTCGTCGCGATCGCCGGGACCGTCCTGCACCAGGTCACCGGGTCCCCCGTGTGGGACGCGGCGAGCTCCATCGTCATCGGCGTCCTGCTCGGCCTCGTCGCGTTCCTGCTGGGCCGCGACACCAAGGAGCTGCTCATCGGCGAGGCGGCCGACCCGGCCGTGCGCATCGAGGCCGTCCAGGTCCTCTCCGGCGAGCCCGGCATCGTGGGCATCAAGGAGATCCTCACGATGCAGCTCGGGCCGTCCAACGTCCTCGTCGCCGTCCGGCTGCAGTTCCGGGAGACGCTGAACGGCCGGGAGATCGAGGAGCTGTGCACGCGCGTGGAGCTGGAGATGCGCGAGCGCGTCCCCGCGCTCACGCAGGTGTTCCTCGACCCCAGCCGCGTCACGGCCGAGGAGGCCCAGCTGGCGGAGGAGCGCTTCGAGGTCACCCGCACCGAGGCGGCCTCGCTCGTGGACCCGGACTCCGCGTCCGAGGCCAAGGTCCCCGCGGCCCGCACCCGGACGGGCCGCCGCCTGCGGACCTGAGCCCGCGGCCGGCTGGTTGGATGCAGCGGTGACCGACAGCCCCCCGCCCTCCGTCGTCGTCGTCGGCAGCGCCAACCTCGACGTCGTCCTCAGCGTGGCCGCCGTGCCCCGCGCAGGGGAGACCGTCCTGGCCCGCGGCACCGCCCGGGGCGCCGGCGGCAAGGGCCTCAACCAGGCCGTCGCGGTCGCCCGGGCCGGGGCCGCCTGCACCTTCGTGGCCGCCGTGGGCGACGACGAGGCGGGCCGCGACCTCACCCGGACCATGACGGACGAGGGCATCGACGTCGCCCACCTGCGCACGTCGGCGGAGCCCACCGGCACCGCCCACATCGCCGTCCAGGACGACGGGGACAACGCCATCGTCGTGGCGGCCGGCGCCAACGCGACCCTGCGCGAGCTCACCGCCGCCGACCGGGAGCTGCTGGCCGCCGCGAGCGTCGTCGTCGCGCAGCTGGAGGTGCCGCCGGAGGTCGTGACCGCCGCCGCACAGGCCGCGCCCGCCGCGACGGTGGTGCTCAACGCCGCACCCGCGGCCGTCCTGCCGCCGGAGCTGCTCGCGGCCGTCGACGTCCTCGTCGTCAACGAGCACGAGGCCCTCGTCGTCTCGGGGCTCAGCGCGCCCGCGGGCGCCGACGTCGCCGCCGACCCGGCGCTGCTGCAGCGGGTCGTCGACGCGCTGCTGGAGGTCGTGCCCGCCGTCGTCGTCACGCTGGGCGGCCGCGGCGCCCGCTGGTCGGCCCGCGGCGGGGCCGGGGGAGAGGTCGCCGCGCCCCGCGTGCCGGTCCTCGACACGACGGGGGCGGGGGACACGGCGGTCGGGTACCTGGCCGCCGCCCTCGCCGCGGGGGAGCCGCTCGCCGTGGCCGTCGCGCACGCCGTCACCGCGGGGTCGCTCGCGGTGCAGGCCGCGGGCGCGGTCCCCTCGGTCCCGCGCCGCACGGCCGTGCTCGAGCGGCTGCCCCGGTGAACGCCGCCGGCACCCGGGCCCTGCTGCCGGGTCTCGCCCTCGTCGTCGCCGCGACGCTGCTCGCCTTCGGCGTCGCCGGGCTGTTCCCGGCCGTCACGGCCACGACGGTGGCCGTCGTGCTGGGGGCCGTCCTGCGCAGCACCGGGCTGCACCGGCCCGCGTTCGCCCCGGCGACGAAGCTGGTGTCCAAGCGGGTCCTGCGCATCGCCGTGGTCCTGCTCGGGCTGAGCCTGCCGCTGTCGCAGGTCCGCGACCTCGGCACGGGCGGCATCGTCCTCGTCGTCGGGGTCGTCGTCATCACCTTCTTCGGCACCCAGCTGCTCGGGCGGCTGCTCGGCATCTCCCCCGACCGCAGCCTGCTGGTGGCCACGGGCTTCTCCATCTGCGGCGCGTCCGCCATCGCGGCCGTGCGCCCCGCGACCGACGCGGACGAGGAGGACACCACCACGGCCATCGCCCTCGTCACCCTGTGCGGCAGCCTCGCGATCCTCCTGCTGCCGCTCCTGCGGACCCCGCTGGGCCTGGACGTGCACTCCTTCGGGGCCTGGGCCGGCGCGAGCGTGCACGACGTCGGGCAGGCCGTGGCCACGGGCGACCGCGTGCCCGGCGCGCTGACCACCGTGGTCGTCGTCAAGCTCAGCCGGGTCCTGCTGCTGGCGCCGCTCGTCGCCCTCGTGGCGCTGCGCCGCCGCCGCGCGGCCGGGGTGGCCGGCACCCCGATGCCGCCCGTGCTCCCGCTGTTCGTGGCGGGCTTCGTCGCCGCCGTCGTGGTGCGCTCCACCGGGGTCCTGCCGGCCGAGCTGCTCGACGTGGCCAAGCACGTGCAGGAGGTGCTGCTCGTCGGGGCGCTGTTCGGCCTCGGCACCGGCATCGACCTCCCCCGGCTGCTGCAGACCGGGCGCCGCTCGATCGCCCTCGGGCTGCTGTCGTGGCTGCTCGTGGCCGCGGTCGCGCTGCTGGGGGTCAAGGCGCTCGGCATCTGAGGCGCCGGTGGACGACGCGACGCAGCGGCCGCCCGCCGCGGGGCCTCGCGGCCGGGGTGGCCGGTGCCGCCGGGCTGACGCCCCGGGCTTCTGAGAGGGTGTGCCGCACCCGACGAGAGGAACACCCCCGATGTCCGACAGCCCCGCCGTGCACCTCGGCCCCGACCAGCGCGAGGACCTCGCCGACGCGGTCCGCCGGGGCGGCGGCCGCCTCGTGGACCTGGCGGACGCCGAGGCCGTCGTGTGGGCCGGGGGCGCCTCGACGTTCCCCGACGAGCTGCCGGAGTCCGTGCGCTGGGTGCAGCTGCCGTCGGCGGGCATCGAGAGCTGGATCGACGCCGGGACCATCGACACCTCCCGCACGTGGACGTCCGCGGTCGGCGCGTACTCCGACGTGGTCGCCGAGCACGCCCTCGCGCTGCTGCTCGCCGGGATGCGCGGCGTCGTCGGCTCCTCCCGCGCCTCCAGCTGGCTGCCCGACGAGGTCGGCCCGCCGCAGTCGACGCTGAAGGGTGCGACGGTCGCGATCGTCGGCGCCGGCGGCATCGGCCGCGCCATGATCCCCGCGCTGACCGCCCTGGGCGCCGAGGTCGTCGCCGTGACCCGCCGCGGCCTGCCCGTCGACGGCGCCGTCGAGACGCTGCCCGCCGACCGCGTGTCGGAGGTCTTCGACCGCGCCGACCACGTGGTGCTCGCCGCCCCCGCGACCACGGAGACCAAGGCGCTCGTCGGGGCCGACGAGCTCGCCGCCATCGGCTCCTCCGGCTGGCTCGTCAACATCGCCCGCGGCTCGCTCGTGGACACCGACGCCCTCGTCGAGGCGCTGAACGACGGCACCCTCGGCGGCGCCGCCCTCGACGTGACCGACCCGGAACCGCTGCCCGACGGCCACCCGCTGTGGACGGCGCGCAACGCGCTCATCACGCCGCACGTCGCGAACCCCTCGCACCTGCAGGGCGGGGCGCTCGCCGACCGCGTCGAGGAGAACGTCCGGCGCTTCGCGGCCGGCGACGACCTCGAGGGCGTCGTCGACCTCGACCGGGGCTACTGACCGCGACCTGTGCAGACGTTCCTCCCCTACCCGAGCCTCGCGCGCTCCGCGGCCGTCCTCGACGCCCCGCGGCTGGGCAAGCAGCGCGTCGAGACGCTGCAGATCCTGCGTGCGCTGGAGCTGCCCGACTACGGCTGGGCCAACCACCCGGCCGTGATGATGTGGCGCGGCTGCACGCCCGCGCTCGTCGCGTACGGGCTGGCCTGCGTCGAGGCGTGGACGGCCCCGGGCCGCGCCGACTCGACCGGTCCGCTGATCGCCGAGTTCGCCCCCGAGGTCGTCGGGCTCGGTGAGGAGGAGCTCCTCGCCGACCACCTGATGCCGGCGTGGTGGGGCGACGACGCGGTCCACCGCAGCCACCGCTCGGCGCTGCTGCGCAAGGACCCGGAGTTCTACGGCCCGCTCTTCGGCGGCGAGCCCGACGACCTGCCCTACTGCTGGCCCGACCCGCCCGAGGCCCCCGCCCGTCCGCCACACGCGGAGCGGACGGTGTGGGTCGTTCGCCCGGCCACCCCGGCGGCGCTCGCGGAGTTCCTCACCGTGGGCGTCGTCGGGCTCGGCACCGAGTCGGGCGTCGACGTCGACGTCCGCGGGGCGGCGGAGGGCGCGAGCCTGCGCGACCTGCTCAAGGAGGTCGCCCCCGGCAAGCGCCCCGGCAAGGCCCTGCGCGTCCTGGACGCGTTCGTCCACGACGTCCAGCCCGGCGACGAGGTGGGCGTGCCCATCGAGGGCGAGCAGGCGCTGCTGCTCGGCGAGGTGCTGGGCGACTACGAGTTCGCGCCCCACGGCGGCGCCGGCGCGCGCCACCGCCGCCGCGTGCGCTGGGGCGGGCGGACCGTCCGCGCGGCGGTGCGGCCGCCCGCGGCGCTGCAGGACCCGCGTGCGCTGTTCCGCGTCTCCCTCACCGCCTGACCCCCCTCCGTGATCATGCAGGTACTCCCTGCATGATCACGGTGGGAAGGGGTCACCAGGAGCGCCGGTGGAGCTGCGGCGCGAGCCCGAGCAGTTCCCCGAGGCCGTGCTCCAGTGCGAGCGAGGGGCCGAGCACCTCGCCGGCCCCCACGGCGACGACCGTCCACCCCAGGTCCGCGAGCTCCGCCCGCCGCCGCGCGTCGTGGGCACGGTGCTCCGCACCTTCGTGGAACTCCCGGCCGTCGTACTCGACGGCCAGCCGGCGCTCCGGCCAGCCCAGGTCCAGGCGGTAGCACCCTCCCGTGGGCCGCGGGACGACGACCTGGGTCTGCACCGGCCCGAACCCCGCGTCGGCGACGCGCAGCCGCAGCCACGACTCGCCGGGGGACTCCGCACCGGCGTCGGCGAGGTCCAGGAGACGACGGGCCCGGGCCACGCCGCGCTCGCCGGGGATCATCGCTAGCCGGGCCTGACCCAGGGCCGTGTCGATGCCGCCGAGGCGCAGGGCCAGGTCGGCCGTCGCCAGGGCGAGTCCAGGGTTCTCGTGGCGCACCACGTCGAGGAGCGTCCGCAGGCGCGAGGTGACCGGGTGACCGGCGAGGACGTCGACGTCACCCGCCAGGTCCGCGCTGCGGCACCGCAGGCCGCGGCGTCGCAGCGGGGTGGTCCCGGTGGGGACGACGACCTCGACCGGTGGCGGGTGCTGCGACTCGTCGGGCATGAGGAGCCGGAAGCCGTGCAGCGCCGCCGCGGTGCGTCGGGCGAAGGCGGCCCCGGGCGGCAGGACTGTGCTCAGCGCGGCGAGGCGGACCCGCTCGTCGAGGGCCGGGTCGGTGAGCACGTCACCGGCTCCGCTCCACGTCCCGTGCACCCGGCGAGCCTGCCCGGTCGCGTCCTGGGGGCGCTCCGGCCGTCCACACCCCCCCTCCCGTCGTGATCATGCAGGGATTACCTGCATGATCACGGCGGGGGGAGGGGAGGGGTCAGCGGTAGGCGACGCGGGTGCGGCCCGTGGCGGAGCTCCAGGTCAGGGTGCCGCCCGTGAAGTCCTGGCGCAGGCCGCCGGTGACGGCGCGCTCCTCGCTGCGGGGGTAGCCGAGGCGGCCGCCCTCCCAGCCGAGCCGGCCCCACGCGTCGCGCAGGGCGCCGCGCACCACCTGCGGGCCCGTGGCCGGGCTCCAGTAGACCGACCCGCCCTGGAACGCGGCGAAGGTGCCGCCGCGCAGCGGGGTCGTGCTCGTCGTGGGGTAGCCAAGGAACCCGTTCTCCCACCCGGTGCGGGCGTAGCGGTCGAGGACCGGGCCGCCCAGCGCGCGCACGCCCGTCTGCGCGCCGCGGTAGACCAGGCCCCCCGTGAACCGCTGGACCGAGCCGCCGCCGCGGATCCCGATCTCCTCCGACGACGGGTAGCCCAGCCAGGACTGCTCCCAGCCCAGCGACGCCCACAGGTCGCGGTCCGCGCCCGCGACGACCTGTGCGCCCGTGGCGGGGCTCCAGTAGACCGAGCCGCCCTGGAAGTGCACGACGGCGCCGCCGGCCAGCGGGGTGTCCGACGTCGTGGGGTAGCCGAGGGGCCCGTTCTCCCAGCCCGCGCGGCCGTAGCGGTCGGCGATCGCGCCGCGGATCGCGGTGGCGCCCGTGGCGGGGGAGGAGTAGCCGAGGCCGCCCGCGAAGCGCTGCACGACACCGCCGTCGCGCAGCGGGATCGCGCCCGTGAGCGGGGTCCCCAGCCACGACGACGTGCCGCCGAGCGTCGCGTAGAGGCTGCGCAGCGGGACGGCGACCGCCTCGGAGGGCTTCGCCGCGGCGACGGCGGCGGCCACGTCGAGCAGGCCCGTGCCGTAGCCCGCAGGCCAGCTGCGCTGCGGCGCGGCCGTCGCCCGCAGCATCGACTCGACCCCCGCGGCGGACGTCGTCGGCGCGACCGTCTTCACGAGCGCCGCGGCGGCGGAGACCATCGGGGCCGAGAAGGAGGTCCCGGCGGCGAGCGCGTAGCGGAAGTCCTGGGCGCCGGGCAGGCCCACGAGGACGCCCGCCCCGGGGGCGCTGAGGTCGACGAGCGGGCCGTGCTCGGCCCACGACTGCGCGCCCGCGGCGTCGCCGGAGGACACCGACACCACGCCCGGGTAGGCCGCGGGGTACTCCAGCGGGTTGCCGCACGCGTCGGTCTGCCCGGTCGCGCAGGGGCTGCCGTAGTTGCCCGCCGAGGCCACGACGACGGACCCCTTGGCCAGGGCGTAGTCGACGGCGCGCTGCACGACGGGGGAGGCGTCCGGGCCGCCCAGCGACAGGTTGATCACGGCGGCGCCGTGGTCGGCGGCGTAGGTGATGCCGTTGGCGATCGAGGAGCTCTGGCAGCCCGCCGGCGCGCAGACCCGGACGCTGAGGATCGAGGCGTCCGGGGCGACCCCGGCCGCGCCGACGCCGTTGTCGCGGGCCCCGGCGACGACGGTGGAGACCATCGTGCCGTGCTCGCCGATGTCGGTGCCGTCGGCGAAGTTCGGCCCGACCGTGACGCGGCCCCGCAGGTCCGGCTGGTCCGGGTCGACGCCGGAGTCGAGGACGGCGACGACGGTCCCGGCGCCCGTGGTGCTCGCCCAGGCCGCGGGGGCGCGGACCGCGGCGAGGTGCGTGGCGCTCGCGATCAGGGGGTCCGTCGCCGACGGCCGGGCCACGGCGCTGAGGTGGTAGGTCGTCTCCACCGAGGCCACCGCGACGCGCGGGTCGTCGTCGAGGCGGTCCAGCAGGCGCTGCGCGCTCGCGTCGTCGGCGACGGTCACGGCCTGCACGTGCGGGCGGTCGCCGCGGTAGCGCAGGACGTCGACGACCACGCCGTCGTCGTCGGGCCCGTCGTCTGGTCCGGCGGCGGCGGGACCGGCGGCCGGCGCGGGGGAGGGCGTGCGGGCCGCGGCCGGGGTGGCGGCGGACACGAGCGGCAGGAGCACCACCAGCGGGGCGGCACCCAGCAGCGCGACGAGGCGACCGGCCGGGCGGTGGGACGAGGTCACGGGGAGCTCCCTGCTGGTCGGGCGGGACAGGGGGTGGTCGGCACCCCCGGGGGTTCCCTTGAGGCGTGGCCCGGGCTCCCCCTCCCAGTCTGGCGCGCGGGGACGGTTGTGTGCGGGAGGTGCGCGCGGCATCGTGACCGGAGTGCCAACGAGCAAGGACGTCGCGCGCATCGCCGGGGTCTCCCAGAGCACCGTCTCCTACGTGATGAGCGGCAAGCGGCCCATCTCCGCCCGGACGCGGCGGCTGGTCGAGGACGCCATCGCGCAGCTGACGTACCAGCCGCACGCCGGGGCGCGGGCCCTGGCGAGCCAGCGCACCAACGTCGTGGGCCTCGTGGTGCCGTTCCGCAGCGAGGTCAGCGCCCACGGGCTGATGGCCTTCGTCGAGGAGATCGCCCTCGCGGCCCGCGCGCACGAGCACGACGTCCTCATGGTCACGGCCGACGAGGGGACCGCGGGGCTGCAGCGCCTCGCGGGCCGCTCGCTGTGCGACGCGCTGGTCATGATGGAGATCGCCACGCACGACGAGCGGATCCCGGCCGTGCGCTCGCTGGGGGTGCCCGCGCTCCTCATCGGGATCCCGGCGGACACCACGGGTCTGCACTGCGTCGACTTCGACTTCGAGACCGCGGCCGTCCTGCTCGTCGACGAGCTCGCCGACCTCGGCCACGAGCGCATCGCCGTCCTCGGGTGGCCGCCGCGGGTGTCCGGGGGCGACCTGAACTACGTGCCCCGGTTCCTGGGCGCGGCGCGTGAGACCGCGGCACGGCGCGGCGTGGAGCTGACCGAGCACGACGTGCCGCACGGGCGCGAGGAGGTCGACCGGGTCCTGGCCGAGGTCCTCGACGGCGACGGCCCGCCGCCCGGGCTCGTCTGCGCCTCGTCGCTGGCCGCCGTCGCCGCCGGGCTGCAGCGGCGCGGCGTGCGTCCCGGCACCGACGTGGACCTGCTGGCGCTGGCCACCGACGCGGAGGCCGAGGTCGAGGAGGTGCCCGTGAGCGGGGTGTCCCCGCAGCCGCGCGACGTCTCCCGCCGCGCCATGGCCACGCTGTTCGAGCTGCTGGACGGCGAACCCCGCGAGGAGGCGGTGGACCTCGTGCCGGCCGTGCTCACGCGCCGCAGCTCCACCCGGCCTCGCGCGGGCCGTCTCCCGAACGCCTGAAGTTCCCGGCGGAGATGCCTTGTCGTGCCGCCACCTGCCGGTTACTGTTCCGTCGATGCGCATCGATGATGAGTGCGGAACGAGGCAGCGCGGCCCCGTCACGGGCGAGAACGCCGACGGGAACCACGCTGCGGTTCGGACCGCGGCTCACGGCGGGCGCTTCCTGCACGAGACCGCTCGCGGGCCGGCCCGGCTGCGCGGCGGAGGACCGACTGCTCGCTGAGAGCTCGTCGCCGCGGCACGACAGCGACCGACGACGGAGTGCCCGACCCCCAGGACCAACGCCGTGCGACGACGCCGGCGCAACGGAAGGATCGATGATGGCTCGACGTGGAGCGAACCGCCGGACGATGACCGCTGCGGCGGCCCTGGCGCTCTTGGCGCCGATGGCCCTGGCGGCGTGCGGCGGAGGAAGCAGCGGGACGGCCGGAGGTTCCGGCGACGACAAGGTCCTGAACGTGCAGGACTACTACGTCGACGAGCCGGGGCACACCTTCTACCAGAAGCTGGACGAGTCCTGCGCCAAGGAGCAGGGGCTGACGCTCAAGCGGCAGTCGGTCCCCGGCAGCAGCCTGATCGCCAAGGTGCTGCAGCAGAGCTCCTCGCGCACGCTGCCCGACGTCCTGATGCTCGACAACCCCGACCTGCAGCAGATCGCGGCCAGCGGGGCCCTGGCGCCGCTGAGCGACTTCGGCGTCACCGCCGACGGCTACGCCAAGGGTGTCGTCGACGCGTCCAGCTACAAGGGCAAGCTGTACGGCCTGCAGCCCGCCACGAACACCATCGCCCTGTTCTACAACAAGGACATCCTCGCCAAGGCGGGCGTCACGCCCCCCGCCACGTGGGACGAGCTGAAGGCGACCGCCAAGCAGCTGACCGCGGGTGACCAGTACGGCGTCGCGTTCTCGGCCGTCGGTACCTACGAGGGGACCTGGCAGTTCCTGCCCTTCATGTGGTCCAACGGCGGGGACGAGAAGAACATCGCCACACCCCAGACCGCGGCCGCGCTGCAGCTGTGGGTCGACCTGGTCAAGGACGGGTCGGCGTCGAACTCGGTGGTGAACTGGGAGCAGGCCGACGTCAACGACCAGTTCAAGGCCGGCAAGGCCGCGATGATGGTCAACGGTCCGTGGCAGGAGCCGGTCCTGGACGCCACGCAGGGGCTGAACTACGGCATCGTGCCGATCCCCGTGCCGAAGGCCGGTGACGCCGCGGTGGCCCCCCTGGGCGGGGAGACCTACACGGTGCCGCAGACCGGGAACAAGGCCAAGCAGGCGAAGGCCGCCAAGTTCGTGCAGTGCCTGAACTCGGACGCGAACATGACGCTGAACGCCACGACGAACCACACGGTGCCCACCAAGACGTCGGTCGCCGCCACCTTCGCCCAGGCCAACCCGAACATGAAGACCTTCGTCGACCTGGTGCCCACCCTGCGCGCCCGCAGCGGTGAGCTCGGCACCGACTGGCCCAAGGCGGCCACCAAGATCTACACCGCGACGCAGTCCGCGATCACCGGCGGCCAGAGCCCGATGCAGGCGCTGACGCAGGCGCAGAATGGCTGAGGTGGGCGTCGGCGCTCCGGGTGCGTCCGCCGCGACGCGCCCGGGGCGGTCGTCCGACGAGCCGGCGGCGCGGCAGCCGCGCGGGCTGCGCTCGGGCCGCGGGCGCGAGCGGCTGCTGGAGGTGTGCTTCCTCGTCCCGGCGGCGGTCTACATGGTGCTGTTCTTCGGCTACCCCGTCGTCAAGAACCTGATGATGGGGTTCCAGGACTACACGACGGCCACCTTCTTCACGGGCGAGGCGCCGTGGGTCGGCCTGAGGAACTACTCCGCGGTGGTCGGCTCCTCCATCTTCACCAAGGCGCTGCTCAACACGGCGCTGTTCACGGTCGGCTCCATCGTGGGCCAGTTCGTCCTCGGCCTCGCCATCGCGGTCTTCTTCCACCGCAAGTTCCCGCTCAGCGGGGTCCTGCGGGCGCTGCTGCTCCTGCCGTGGCTGATCCCGCTCATCGCGGCCTCCGCCGTCTGGCGCTGGATCCTCGACCAGGACAACGGCGTGCTCAACCGCGTGCTCGACGCCCTGCACCTCACCTCCAGCCACCCCGGGTGGCTGACCAGCACCTCGCTGGCGCTCATCGCGGTCATCGGCGTGAACATCTGGATCGGCATCCCGTTCAACACGACGATCCTCTACGGCGGCCTGCAGGACATCCCCGAGGAGTTGTACGAGGCGGGGTCCCTGGACGGGGCCACCCGCTGGCGGGCCTTCCGCCACATCACCTGGCCGCTGCTGCGGCCCGTCGTGACGGTGGTCCTCGTGCTCGGGGTCGTGTACACGCTGAAGGTCCTGGACATCATCCTGGGCCTGACCCACGGCGGTCCGGCCAACGCGACGCAGACCATCGCGACGCAGTCCTACAACCTGTCCTTCTCCCAGTACGACTTCGGACAGGGCGCGGCGCTGGGCAACATCCTCATCGTCATCTCCCTGGTGTTCGCTGTCATCTACCTGCGCGTCAACCGCCGCGCCGTGGACGAGTGAGGCTCCCGTGTCTGCTGCCACCGCACTGCCCGCCACCGTCGGGGCCCCGGCCGCCCGCGTCCCGGAGAAGAAGTCCCGGCGGCCGTGGTGGGCCACCGTCGTCGGGATCCTGCTGATCGCCCTCCTGCTGTTCCCGCTGTACTGGATGCTCAACGTCTCGCTGCAGCCCGCGGGCTCCGCGGTCGACACCCCGGTCCTGCCGTTCCACCTCAGCTTCGACGGGTACCGGACGGCCATCGACCAGCAGAGCCAGAACCTGCTGACGAGCCTCGTCGTGTCGCTCGGCAGCGTCGTCGTGAGCCTCGTGGTCGCCACGCCGGCGGCCTACGCGATGTCGCAGTTCCGGCTGCGCGGCGTCGGGGTCCTCCTCTTCGCCATCCTCATCAGCCAGATGATCCCCGGCATCGTCATCGCCAACGCGCTCTACAGCGCCTACAACGACCTGGGGCTGCTGAACTCGATCCCGGGCCTGATCCTCGCCGACGCCAGCGCCGGCATCCCCTTCGGCATCCTGCTGATGCGCGCCTACATGGGCAGCATCCCGCCCTCGCTGGTCGAGGCGGCGCGGGTCGACGGGGCGGGGCAGATCCGGGCGTTCTTCTCCATCGTGCTGCCGATCAGCCGCAACGCGCTGATCACCTCCAGCCTGTTCACCTTCCTCTTCGCCTGGGGCGACTTCCTCTTCGCCCTCACCCTCACCACGAGCGACGACGTCCGCCCCATCACGCTGGGCATCTACCAGTACATCGGGACCCACGTGAGCGACTGGAGCTCGGTCATGGCCACCGCCGTGATCGCGTCCCTGTCGGCCGTCGTCCTCCTGGTGTTCGCCCAGCGGTTCATCGCCGCGGGCGTCACCGGCGGCTCGGTCAAGTGACCGGGACCGCCGCCGTCAGCTCTCCCTCCGCCATCGAGAGGCAGGACCTCCTGTGACCCAGTCCGACCCCCGCCCCATCCGCGTCACCGTGTGGGGTGAGAACCGCCACGAGCAGCTCGAGCCGGAGGTGGCGGCGCGCTACCCCGACGGCATGCACGGCGCCGTCGCGCAGGGCATCGAGGAGAACCTGGGCGAGGGCGTCGTGGTGCGGACCGCGACGCTGGACGACCCCGAGCACGGCCTGACCGAGGAGGTGCTGCAGGGCACCGACGTCCTCACCTGGTGGGGGCACGCGGCCCACGCGGACGTCTCCGACGAGGTCGTGGACCGCGTGCAGCGCCACGTCCTGGCCGGCATGGGGCTCATCGTCCTGCACTCCGGGCACTGGTCGAAGATCTTCCAGCGCCTCATGGGCACGTCGTGCACGCTGCGCTGGCGCGGGGCCCACGACCGCGAGCTGGTCTGGACGGTCGACCCGACCCACCCGATCGCCCAGGGGATCCCGCACCCGATGATCATCGAGGAGGACGAGATGTACGGGGAGTTCTTCGACATCCCCGCCCCCGACGAGCTCGTCTTCATCTCCTCCTTCTCCGGCGGCGAGGTGTTCCGCTCC